>Ga0233445_1002483_pt1 | contig 12190 bp, 11 predicted proteins | sample SI_124_October20_5_FD_182779 | JGI IMG/M metagenome (GOLD analysis project Ga0233445, IMG submission 182779) | Seawater microbial communities from Saanich Inlet, British Columbia, Canada - SI_124_October2016_100_MG | ecosystem: Environmental > Aquatic > Marine > Inlet | place: Canada: British...
AAAGAAAAAGGAAGGGTTCCAACAATAGCTTGTATGGGGTTGGCTTTCAAGCCAGATATAGATGACCTTAGAGAATCGCCAGCATTGTATATTGCACAAGAGCTAGGTAAGGATATTGATATTAAAGTGGTTGAGCCAAATATAAAGGCTTATAAGGATTTAGAATTGATCGAACTAAAAGAAGGATTGGATATGGATATTTGCATTTACCTTGTTGCGCATAAGCAGTTTAAAGGAGTTAACATTAAAAAAAATGATCTAAATTTTTGTGGAGGCATAGAATGAGCGATAAGAAAATAGCATTAATAGGCTTAGGCTATGTAGGCCTCCCCCTTGCTGTCGAGTTCGGTAAAAAACGTACAGTTATTGGCTTTGATATTAACCAGCCTAGAATTAATGATCTAAATAATGGCATTGATTCAACTCTTGAAACCACTCCTGAAGAGCTTAAAGACGCAACGCATCTAAGTTACACAACAAATCTAGAAGATATTAAGAGTTGTAATATCTTTATCATTACAGTACCAACTCCAATTGATAAACATAAAAGACCTGATTTGACCCCTTTAGAAAAATCAAGCAAATCAGTAGGCTCAATTCTTAAAAATGGCGATATTGTGATTTACGAATCTACTGTTTATCCTGGTGCCACTGAGGAGGTATGTATACCAATCCTTGAGCAGCAGTCTGGCCTAAAATTTAACAAAGATTTTTATTGTGGTTATTCCCCTGAGCGTATCAACCCAGGGGATAAGGAGCACCGTCTAACCACTATTAAAAAAGTTACTGCAGGATCTACACCTGAAATTGCTGCCGAGGTTGACGAACTATACCAAGAGATCATTACAGCAGGCACACATAAGGCAAGCAGCATTAAAGTAGCTGAAGCTGCTAAAGTTATTGAGAATACTCAAAGAGATGTAAACATTGCCCTTATTAATGAACTTGCACTTATCTTTAATAAGCTAGGTATTGATACAGAGTCGGTATTAAAGGCAGCAGGCACTAAATGGAATTTCCTTCCATTTAGACCTGGTCTAGTAGGGGGTCACTGTATTGGTGTCGATCCATACTACCTGACTCACAAAGCACTAGAGGTGGGTTACAACCCAGAAATGATTCTCGCAGGTCGTAGACTAAACGATAGTATGGGATCTTATGTGGCAGACCAAGTCTCAAAGTTAATGACCAAGAAGCGCATTCATGTTGTAGATGCAAATGTATTAATCATGGGCCTAACATTCAAAGAGAACTGCCCTGATCTTCGCAATACTCGCGTAGTAGATTTAGTTAAAGAGTTTAAAGGGTTTAATTGCAATGTAGATGTGTATGATCCATGGGTTGATAAGGATGAAGCTGTGCATGAATATGGTATTAAGCCAATCGATCAACCGGTAGAGGGTAAGTATGATGCAATATTGTTAGCAGTTGCACATGATGAATTTAAACAGTTATCATTAGGGCAAATAAAAGTCTTTGGTAAGGACAACCATGTACTTTATGATATTAAGTACTTATTAGATGCTAACGAAGTGGATGGAAGGTTATAGATGGCTAAATACGAACAACTACAAGAACATTTAAAAGATAATCAAAACACCTGGTTAGTGACTGGCGTTGCGGGTTTTATTGGCTCTAATTTACTAGAAAAGCTGTTAATCCTTAATCAAAAGGTGGTGGGTCTGGATAACTTTGATACTGGTCATCAGCATAATATTGATCAAGCTATCGAAGATGCTAATAAAGCTACCGGCAAAGATTTAAGCGGTAACTTTAAGTTTATCAATGGTGATATAAGAGAGATAGAGGATTGCAAACAGGCATGTGATAGCGTTGATTATGTTTTACACCAAGCAGCATTGGGCTCGGTTCCTAGATCAATCGAAGATCCTATTAATACTAATAGAGCAAATATTGATGGCTTCTTGAACATGCTAGTTGCCAGTAAGGATGCTAATGTAAAAAGATTTGTCTACGCTGCATCAAGCTCTACTTATGGCGATCATCCAGATCTGCCAAAAGTAGAAGATAAGATCGGCAATCCTTTGAGTCCTTATGCGGTTACTAAGGTTGTTAATGAGCTTTACGCAAATGTTTTTGCAAAAACCTATGGTTTTAAAACCATAGGATTAAGATACTTTAATATCTTTGGCAAGCGTCAAGATCCAAATGGCGCATATGCTGCAGTCATACCAAAATGGGTGGCGGCCATCTTAAACAAAGAAGATGTATTTATTAATGGCGATGGAGAGACTAGTAGAGACTTTTGCTATATTGATAACACAGTGCAAATGAATTTACTAGCTGCCACGACTGATAATGATGAAGCTACTGACCAAGTGTACAACGTTGCTCTTAATGATAGAACTAGCTTAAACAAACTTTATAAAATGATTGAAGAAAGACTAATCCAAAGAATACAAGGATTAGAAAAGAAAGAACCGATTTATCAAGATTTTAGAGTTGGAGATGTTAGACACTCTCAGGCCAACATATATAAGGCACAAATATTGTTAGATTACCAACCAAAGTACATGATAGAGAAGGGTATGGATGAGGCAATGGATTGGTATGTGGATTCAATAGTTTAGGTGAGAGGTATGCATTTAATAACTGATAGAAAAATTAGAATAGCGATTGCGGGTTGTGGTCGCATTTCAAAAAATCATTTTGGTTCGATAGAAAAGCATCTAGACAATATTAAACTTGTCTCTATTTGCGATGTTCAGCAATCAGTTCTTTCTGAGCATGAAGCAATATATAAGGTGAAAGGTTATCTTGATCTAAGCGACATGCTTGAAAATGAAGAACTGGATTTGGTTGCTATTTGTACGCCAAGTGGCACCCATGCTGATCAAACCGAACTGTGCGCTAAGCATGGTGTTAATGTTATGACAGAAAAGCCGATGGCTACTCGTTGGAGCGATGGCGTTCGTATGGTTAAGGCTTGCGATGATGCCGGTGTGCGACTGTTTGTGGTTAAGCAAAATCGTAGGAACTCTACCCTGCAGCTTCTTAAGCGTGCTGCTACAGAGAATCGATTTGGAAAAATCCATATGGTGCATCTCAATGTGTTCTGGACCCGACCACAAGAATACTATGATCAAGCTCCTTGGCGAGGGACTTGGGAGTTTGATGGCGGCGCCTTTATGAATCAAGCTTCTCATTATGTTGATTTACTAGAGTGGCTAATTGGCCCAATTGACAAAGTGCAAGCGATGATGAGTACCACGCGTGACATTGAGGTGGAAGATACAGGCGTGCTTAATGTTAAGTGGCGCAACGGCGCATTAGGATCTATGAGTGTTACTATGCTGACTTACCCTAAAAATCTAGAAGGAAGTATTACTATTCTTGGTGAAAAAGGTACAGTGCGTGTGGGCGGCGTTGCTGTTAATGATATTCAGCATTGGGAATTTGACGAGCCAAAAGATTATGATGATGAGGTTAAAGAAGCTAATTATCAAACCACATCTGTTTATGGTTTTGGTCATCCGCTATATTACAACAACGTCATTGAAGTTTTACGTGGTAATGCTGAACCAGAAACTGATGGTAGAGAGGGTCTGAAATCACTAGAAGTGTTAATTGCTACTTATCTTTCAGCTAGAGACGGTAAAACCACTTCATTACCATTGGGGTATTAACATGGATTATCAAGTACATGAAACGGCGATAGTAGATGAGGGTGCACAAATCGGTTCAGGCTCTCGAGTATGGCAATGGGTGCATGTTTGTGGTGGCGCTAAGATTGGCTCTGGCGTATCACTTGGTCAAAATGTTTTTGTCGGCAATAAAGTGATCATTGGGGACAAATGTAAAATTCAAAATAACGTCTCTGTTTATGACAATGTCTATTTAGAGGAGGGGGTATTTTGCGGCCCGAGTATGGTATTTACTAATGTTTATAATCCACGCTCATTGATTGAACGCAAAGATGAGTACAGAGATACTTTTGTAAAAAAAGGCGCAACACTAGGTGCTAATTGCACAATCGTTTGCGGCACAACAATTGGCGCATTTTCCTTTGTAGGTGCTGGTGCGGTTGTCAACAAGGACGTGTCTCCATACGCACTAATGGTAGGTGTGCCCGCCAGGCAGATTGGTTGGATGAGTGAGTACGGTGAGAAGTTAGATTTGCCATTGATAGGTAATGCTCAAACTACTTGTGAGCATACTGGCCAAAAATATCAATTAAAAAACTCCCAAGTTACTGTAATCGGTTAAGTATGGGTATTGATTTTGCCAATCTGCAATTGCAGTATCAGAAATATAAAGTTGATATTGACGCCAACATTCAGGCGGTTTTAAATAAATCAAACTACATCATGGGCGAAGAAGTTCATGAACTTGAGCGAGCATTAGAAGAATTTACAGGCACCAAGCATGCCATTACCTGTTCATCAGGTACGGATGCGCTCTTACTTGCTATGATGGCAATGGATATCCAGCCTGGTGATGAAATAATCACTACACCTTTTACTTTTATAGCAACAGCAGAAACCATCGCTCTAATGAAGGCCAGGCCTGTGTTTGTCGATATTGAGTCGGACACCTTTAATATTGGTGCAAATCTGATTGAGGCTGCAATTACCGATAAGACTAAAGCCATCATGCCAGTGAGTCTCTATGGTCAGCCTGCAGATATGGACACTATTCAAGCTATTGCTGATAAGCATAAACTAAAAGTTATTATTGATGGCGCTCAAAGTTTTGGGTCTACTTACAATGACAAAACTGACAGTAACCTTGGCGACATATCAACCACCAGTTTTTTCCCGGCGAAACCACTCGGTTGTTATGGTGACGGCGGTGCAATTTTTACTAATAACGATGAATATGCTAAGACAATAAAGATGATGCGTGTGCATGGGCAAAACAAACGCTATCATCATAAATATATTGGCATGGGCGGGCGTTTAGACACTATTCAATCGGCTATCTTATTGGCCAAATTACCACATTACACCCAAGAATTAGCAGATCGACAACAGGTTTCGCAACACTATACGGATGCATTGTCTGATAGCTTGCAAACGCCAGTTATTAAGTCAAACAGATCAAGCGCCTGGGCGCAATATACTGTTAGGGTCAACAACAGAGATGCACTTCAAGCTAAGTTAAAAGATAACGGTATTCCAACTGCAGTACATTACCCAATGCCACTTCATCTGCAAGAATGTTTTCAATATTTGAATTACAAACAAGGTGATTTTCCAATATCAGAAAAAGCCTCCAATAAGGTGATGAGTCTACCAATGAATTCATTTTTAACTAATGATCAAGTTGATTATGTTGTTTCTAAGATTCAAGAAAATATCAAATGAAGATCGCAGTAATAGGCGGCGGGATTAATGGTGTTATGACTGCGTGGGAGTTATGTAAGCATCATCATGACGTAACCTTGTTTGAGAAAAACACTTTAATGTCTCAGACGTCATCTACTTCATCTAAATTACTTCATGGTGGTTTACGATATCTCGAGAATTTTGAATTTAGATTAGTAAAAGAAGCTCTGAGAGAGAGGCAATGGTGGATTAATCAAGCGCCAGATTTAGCGCAGCCGCTTAAAATATTTATACCAATTTATAAGCAGTCAAGACGCCCAGCTTGGTTTTATAAGATAGGCTTATATCTGTATGATTTATTTGCAGGAAAGCAGAATATCGGCAAGCACCAAAATCATAGCAAGACTTCAATGCAAAGATTGTGTTCTGGATTAAAAATGAACAATCTTGTAAAAGGTTTTTCTTATTACGATGGTCAGATGGATGATCATCAATTAGGCCTCTGGGCAGCTGATCAAGCAAAGCAGTATAAAAACTTAACAATATTAGAAGAAACAGCAGTAGATCGAATTGATGTTAATGGAGAGATTACTTATAACGGTAATAAAGAGCAGTTTGAAAAAGTAATTAATATTACTGGTCCGTGGGCATATCAAATATTAAAAGAAAATAGTATTGATTCAGATTATGAGCTGGATTTAGTGCGAGGCTCTCATATTGTAATTAATAGAAATCTAGATCATGGTTATTTTTTAGAAGTACCAGGTGAAAGGCGTATATTTTTCGTTCTTCCTTACAAAGGCCAAACATTAATTGGCACAACTGAAGTTAGACAAAAAATTTCAGATGAAATAAAACCTACACAATCTGAAATTATTTATCTAATAGGCGCTTATAATTATTATTTTGTGGATCAGATCACAAAGCAAGACGTGGTAAAAAGTTTTTCAGGGGTAAGGCCATTAATAAAAAGTTCTAAGGATGTAAACAAGTCTACAAGAGAATATGTAATGCAAGCTAATAAAAATTTGATAAGTGTTTTCGGTGGCAAGTGGACAACTTCAAGAGCGCTAGCTAAAGCATTAATGGCCAACTACTTTAAGAGTATTTAAAACCTTATGAAAATAATTACAGACTATTTGGTTATAGGCGCAGGGATAGTCGGGATATCTATTGCTAGAGAAATCAAAATTAGAAATCCAAATGCAAGTATCTCTATATTGGAGAAAGAGCCAGATGTGGGTCTTCATTCTAGCGGTAGAAATAGTAGTGTACTTCATAGCGGGATATATTATCCCTCGAATTCACTAAAAGCAAAGGTATGTAGCCAGGGTGCTGTAGAAATGAAAGATTATCATAGAGAGCATAAAATTCCCTTGAATGAGTGTGGAAAAATTCTCGTTGCCACCAATCAGTATGATGCCCCCCAAATAGACACACTACTTAACAGGGCAAAAGATAGTAACATACCTGTTGAGGAGTTGAATGAACAAGATTTAAGAAGGCTAGAGCCAGAGGTAAGATCATTCAATGGCAGGGGGATTTATATCCCATCAACATCTGTAGGCAGCTCTCAAGAAGTTATGAAATCGCTTAGAAAAGAAATAGAAGGTATGGGGATCTCTATATATTTTAATTCAAAGATAATTGGAATTAACCCTACTGACAAACAAGTAGATTTAGCAGATGGAAGTATCTATAGTTACGGCCATGCAATCAATGCAGCGGGGCTGTATGCTGATGAAATAGCACACCAATTTGGGGCGGGTTATCAATACACTCTATTGCCATTCAAGGGTATTTATTGGAGGCTTGATCCTGATTCAGGCTTTAATCTTAAACATCTTGTTTATCCAGTTCCTGATTTAAGAGTACCATTTTTAGGAGTGCATACAACCACATCCATTGAAGGGGTTACATATCTTGGACCAACAGCAGTACCAGCTTTTAGTAGAGAAAACTACCATGGCATTAAAGGGGTTAAATTAAATGAATTCCTCCCTATAGCATCCAATCTAACAAAGCAATTTGTTGCAAATAAGGATGGTTTTAGACGTTTAGCATGGCAAGAAGGTAGTCGTTATATAAAACCGAGATTTTTGGCAGCCGCAAAAAAAATATTACCGAGATTGAAAATGCAACACTTACTACCATCAAATAAGGTTGGAATAAGGGCGCAAATGCTAGACATAGAAACCGGTAGAATGGTTAATGATTTTTTAGTAGAGAGTGGAAAAAATTCGACACATATTATTAACGCAATATCTCCAGCATGGACTAGTGCATTTCCATTTGCGAGATATATTTATGATAATTATATTACAAAACAGGAGAAAAAAATATGAACTTAGAAGGGAAAAAACTTGTATTAGTTGGTGGCGCAGGATTGATCGGATCGCATACTGCTGATTTGTTACTAAAGGAGGATGTAAAGGAAATAATCATTTATGATAATTTTGTTCGTGGAAGTGAAGAGAATTTAGCGAGCGCACTTAAAGATCCTCGAGTAAGTATTTATGATATTGGTGGTGATATCATGCAAACAGATATTTTACAATCTGCTTTTGATGGTGCTGATGGTGTTTTTCATTTTGCTGCACTTTGGCTTCTTCAGTGTCATGATTATCCGCGCACAGCATTTGATGTGAATGTGCGAGGAACCTTTAATGTGATGGAGGCATGTGTTGCTAAAGGTGTAAAAAGATTGGTTTCATCTTCATCAGCTTCTGTATATGGTGATGCGGTAAGAGAGCCGATGGATGAAGACCATCCATACAATAATAAAAATTTTTATGGTGCAACAAAAATTGCAGGAGAGGCATTTTTAAGATCTTTTCACCACCGTTATGGCTTAGATTATGTTGGCTTGCGCTATATGAATGTATATGGCCCACGTCAAGATTATCATGGCGCCTATATTGCGGTAATTATGAAAATGCTTGATGCAATTGATAGAGGAGAAAGTCCTACAATTATGGGTGATGGATCTGAGGCGTTTGATTTTGTAGCGGTTGAAGATTGCGGGCTAGCTAATGTCTGTGCCATGAAATCAGAGGCTACTGATGAAAATTATAATGTTGGCACTGGCATTCGAACATCACTTAAAGAATTAGCAGAAATAATTATAGAAATTACTGGATGCGACAAGCCGATTAATTATGCACCTCGAAGCCAAGCAACATTGGTAAAAAATCGAGTTGGAGATCCTGTTAAAGCAAGTAAAGAAATTGATTTTACAGCACAAATAGATTTGAGAGATGGACTGCAACGATTAATTAGCTGGAGAGCCTCCCATAAAGCTGAAGTTGAAAAACGTCGTAAAGATGTAGGATTGTCATAATGAAAAAAAGAACAATACAGATTGCATTGCCAGTAACCGGAGAAGCTGAATGGCAATCTGTAAAAGAGTCGATTATGTCGGGCTGGTTAACACAAGGTCCAAAGGTAAGAAAGTTTGAAGAAAATTTTGCTGAAAAACATGGAGTAAATCATGCGTTGGCAGTCACCTCATGCACAACCGGTTTACATTTGGCGTTAGCTGCAATGGGTGTAGGAGCAGGTGACGAAGTTATTGTTCCGGCATTTACGTGGATTGCTACTGCAAATGTAGTTTTATATTGTGGCGCAACGCCAGTATTTGTTGATGTATCAACGCGAACGTTTAACATGGATCCAGAGCAAGTTGCGAGCAAAGTCACGGATAAGACCAAAGCCATAATTCCTGTACATCTATTTGGACTCTGTGCTGATATGGATGCAATTAAATCTGCAATACCAAAGCATGTAAAGATATTAGAGGATGCTGCCTGTGCAGCAGGTGCAAAATATAAAGGCAAATATGCAGGTAATCTTGGCGATATTGCATCATTTTCATTCCATCCTAGAAAATCTATCACAACAGGTGAAGGTGGCATGTTAACCACTCAAGAGGACTCATTGTTCGAATTAATGGATCAGATGAGAAATCATGGAGCGACTATCTCAGAAGAGCAAAGGCATCATGGTGCGAAGCCGTATATCCTGCCAGATTTTAACTTATTAGGGTTTAATTACCGTATGACAGATTTGCAAGGATCTATTGGCTTGGTTCAGCTAGATAAGCTTGATTCTTTTATAGATGAGCGAGCACAATGGGCGAATTGGTATAGAGAGAAATTATCAGATGTAAAATGGCTCATATTGCCACAAGAGCCAGAAAATGGCCGACATGGATGGCAATCTTTTGTAACCTATGTTAATCCTGAATTGGCTCCATTGTCACGTAATGAGATCATGGAAAAATTACAAGAATTAGGTGTTTCAACTCGCCCTGGTACGCATGCTATACATATGCTTTCATTATACAAAAATAGGTTTAATATCAAACCAGAGGATTTTCCAAATGCTAGAGATTGCGATAAAAATACAATGGCAATCCCTTTACATAATAGAATGAGCGAAGAGGATTACAACTACGTTGTAGCCTGTCTTAAGGGGTTTTAATCATGCCTACCCCATCTTTTAAAACCCTCTTTAAAAAGCCGCTAGTATTCAAAAACCATACTTATTTGAGCGAATTGAATATCTCCATTGACGTGCCTGACATCCCGTTGCTAGGTATCAAGGGGGGGGTGATGGATATTCAGCGGTTTGTCTACTGGAATTTCATTAAGTGCTTTTGGAATGAAGATTTGGGACGTGTGACTTCAGTATCTACTAATTATGACTGGTATTCGCCGTCTAACGCGACTCGTTATTCTGTTGAAGAGTTTTTACAGTATGCCACTGATAATAAGCTTGAAACAGTGTTTTTACACAGTGAAGAGGCCTGTCACAGCGGTCGTTTTAAGAAATAAAATAGGTAATAATATATGTGTGGAATAGCTGGATCATTATCTCTAAACAAGCCTTCTGTAAATGTAAATTACATTAAGTTAATGACTGATAAGATCGCACATCGTGGCCCAGATGATGCCGGATATCTTTGCTTTCATACAGGGGCAAGACATAATAAATCTATCTCTTTTTACCACAATCTAACAGACGCACAATTTAAAAATATTGATGATATGCTTCCTGTTATCGAGTCTAACTCTGTTCAAAGAGAACTGCATAATCATGATTATGATTTGTATATGGGGCATAGAAGACTTTCCATTCTTGATACCTCTTATGCTGGACATCAGCCTATGAGTGATTTATCAAAAAATATATGGATTGCTTATAACGGAGAAATATATAACTTTAAAGAGTTGAGGGAGGAGCTTGAAAGGCTCGGACACAGGTTTAAAAGTAATACAGATACGGAAGTAATTATTTATTCATATATTGAATGGGGTATTGAGTGTATAAATAAATTCAATGGAATGTTTGCATTTTCATTATACGACAACCATAGGAAAAAGTTTTATTTAGTTAGAGATAGGTATGGCATTAAGCCAGTCTATTATCACATTTCTAGTGATAATACTTTAATATATGCAAGTGAAATAAAATCTATATTAGAGTATAAAGATTATAAAAGTGAAATCGACAAAGAGGCACTCCTTGAATATTTTACATTTCAAAACATATTCACCAACAAGACCCTTCACAAAAATATTCAAATACTAGAGGCAGGGCATTATTTTGAGATAGACTTGATTTCAAAAAAAATAGAGAAAATCCAATATTGGGATTTTGATTTTTCTGATCCTGAAACTGTAAAAGATGAGAGGGAATATATAGAGGAGTTAGATAGGCTTTTTACACAAGCCGTAGAGAGGCAGATGGTAGCAGATGTCCCTGTGGGAAGTTATCTTAGTGGTGGCATGGATAGTGGCTCCATCACCGCAATAGCATCTAAATATTTTCAATCTCAAGACAATGCAAACTATTTAAAAACATTTACTGTCGGTTTTGATATGTCAAGTGCTAGTGGAATGGAGCTTAGTTTTGATGAAAGGGCAAAAGCTGAATATATGTCTTATAAGTTTAAGACTGAGCATTATGAGATGGTGCTTAAAAGTGGCGATATGGAAAGGTGTTTACCAAATTTCGCATACCATTTAGAAGAGCCACGAGTTGGACAAAGTTATCCAAACTACTATGCTTCAAAACTAGCCTCAAAGTTTGTAAAAGTTGTTTTAAGTGGGGCTGGAGGAGATGAGATTTTTGCAGGTTACCCTTGGCGTTATTATAAAGCTACTAACAATGTAAATTTTGATGACTATATAGATAAATACTACAGCTTTTGGGAAAGATTAATCCCCAACAAGTCTATAAATGAGCTTTTCTGTCCCATAGCAGACAGCACGAAAAATGTATGGACTGGAGATATATTCAAAGATGTGTTTAAACCGTCATCTATAGTCCAAACACCTGAAGAGTATATAAACCATTCTTTATATTTTGAGGCGAAAACATTCTTGCATGGGCTTCTAGTGGTAGATGATAAACTTTCCATGGCGCATGGTCTCGAGACAAGGGTTCCTTTTCTTGATAATGACTTAGTAGATTTTGCACAAAAAGTACCTGTTAAATTTAAACTTGGTGATTTACATAAAGTTATCAAGATGAATGAAAATGAAATAGGAAAAATACAAAAAACTAATGATGGAAAGGTTATTTTACGAAAAGCTATGAGTAAATATATCCCAGAGGATATAAATAAAGCGGTAAAACAAGGCTTTAGTAGTCCTGACCAAAGTTGGTTTAAAGGTGAAAGCATAGAATTTGTAAAAGCAAAACTTTTAAATAATGATGCAAATATATATAAATACATGGATAAGCCTTCTACTCAAAAACTAATAAACGAACATCTGAATGGTAAGAAAAATAGAAGACTTTTTATCTGGAGTCTTTTAAATTTTGAAGAGTGGAATGATATTTATGGATAAATTATCTTTCGCTTTCCTTGGAGCAACAAACTATAGTAAAGAACT
>Ga0233445_1002489_pt1 | contig 12171 bp, 10 predicted proteins | sample SI_124_October20_5_FD_182779 | JGI IMG/M metagenome (GOLD analysis project Ga0233445, IMG submission 182779) | Seawater microbial communities from Saanich Inlet, British Columbia, Canada - SI_124_October2016_100_MG | ecosystem: Environmental > Aquatic > Marine > Inlet | place: Canada: British...
GATCCTCCTCGGGTCCCCTCATTGGTGATGAAGGGAATTTTGTTTTGCCGACTCAATGAAATTTTACTGGACTCTGTCCCCACAAAACCCACAGGGATTCCAATAATCAATTCAGCATCAAGTTGGTTGTTCGCGGAAAGGTCAACAGCTTCCTGGAGGGCCGTGGGGGCATCACCGATAATCAGGACTTTTGGGGAATCCACCTTTTGTTCGGCGAATCGCCTCAATCCTGCTACGGCCCTTGTCGTATTTTCGTCTTCAGCCTTCTTAAATGTTTCCGGATCATGAATCATGCAACAGGTTTTCAGGTTCAGCGTTTTCAGAAGAGCTCTCTTCAAACCTGTCTGCACCATTGTCACATCTGTCCATATCAAAGCCTCATTGGAAATAGCACGAACGGCTGATTGAATGGCACCCTCAGAGATATTGAATCCTTTGATGAACCCGGTATCTCCGGTTGTATGAATTACGCGCTTGAATATTTCGCTGTGTGCTTCGGGGTAGCTGGAAAAGTCTACTAATCCATCAATGATTTCGTAGCTTTTTTTTTCAATAGGGTGTGGTTGGTAGGAGGACATTAATAAGCCATCTCATTTTTTTTGAATACCGTTTATTTGTCGTGATCCGAATGATCATGTGTGTGGTGATGGTCGTGTCCATGGTCGAGACCATGATGACCTTCTATACCTCGGACATGATGATGATGGCCTGCTTGAGGTTCTCCAACTTGATCTTCGAACCCTACCACTTGCTCCCGGTATTTACACATCTGACAATTCATATTCTGGAGGCCGAAAGGTATTTCTCTGGCTCTCTCCATGAATACATCTACAATCAAATCATCATAATTTAGATACGGAGCTTTTAAGAATTCCGTGTCTGGGTACTTTTGCTGAAAATCATCAGTTATGGAGTAGATTCTTTTTGCCAGTATCCCGGTAAAAAGGAAATAGGGAAAAACAATAATTCTCTTAAACCCCATTTTGATGACTCTATCTAAAGCCTCAGGCAACAGGGGTTGAGTGACTCCAATGAAGCTTGTTTCTGACCAGCCAAACCCCATTCCCTCCCATAACATCCGAGACACTTTTACAATATTAGAATTGGAATCAGGGTCACTGCTACCGCGTCCCACGGTCATGAGTAATGTGTCGGACCGTTGGATTTCGCTGGAGGAGGATTTTTCAGCAGACTCAATGCGGTCCGAGCAAACCCTTAAAACCTTTGGGTGGATATCCAGAGGACGACCATATTGAATATTCAGGTCGGGAAACCTTCGAGCAATTGATAAAACCTCACTGGGCATATCATTTTTAGCATGACCCGCGGCCATCAACACTCCAGGAATCACAACAATATTTTTGATTCCATCCTGGACGCATTTAACAATTGCATCATCGATTGTAGGTTTGGCAAACTCCAGAAAGCCGCATTCCACAATTCTCTGAGGTTCTCTCTCCTTGAACTTTGCGGATAAGGTGAGAAACTCCTGAATACCCTCCTTATCACGGCTTCCATGACCTGCGATACAAATAGCATAGTCATCAGGCAACACCTCGCAAGGTGAGACCTCATGATTAATTTCATCCATTTTCATTTTCCTGAATCAACAATTCGTCGCTGGGGAAATCCCATCGCGCAGTAACTTACAATAAAAGGGCAACTCATATAGCAGGCCCTGATTAGTGGCAATAGTTTTGTCCCTTATAAATGCTGACTCCCCAAGGAAAATTACCGACATCCTTGATCCGCTTTACGCGGTCAGATTCAACATCAATAACGTAAAGAGAATTGTCTGAGGAAGAAGCCACATAAACCTTGGTTCCTGCAGGAGAAGTGCTTGCGGTTTCAAGCCGGGCCCCTTCACCCATATCCAGTTGACCTGTTTTTTTAAGTGCGGAGAAATCGTATATGAAAACCTGACTCGACCCGCGACTAATAACGTATCCTTTGTCATTGCCAAAATTGACCCCCGTCATGTCTGCTCCTGCGGGGAGAGTGGCAAGAAGTGTGTGCGATTGAGCATCAATAATTGAAACCGTTTGATCGCCGTTATTGGGAACAATCATATGTTTTCCATTTGGGGATGCGTAGGCTCTCCAAGGGTCTAACCCTACTGGAATAGTGCGGATTATTTTGTCTGTTGCCGTATCCAAAACCGTTACAGAGTTTGCATCGCCGGTGGCAACATAAGCGTATTTCTCATCAAGAGTTAAGGTAACGTTTGCTACGCCATTTGTTGGGATGGATCGCTCCCGGTGCTTGGACGCCCCAGCTTGATCTCTATCAAAAGATGCCAAGCCTGCAAGCGATCCCACCATAATATCACTGGTAGACAATGACCCATCAACCACTCCCACTAACTGAGCACCCCGGTTGGGGATATATACCTTATTGCCAGAAGCCATTATGGTAGCACCATGAGGTTCGAGAAAACCTTTCAGTCGAGCCACTTCCTGATTCTGATTCAAATCAATTGCTGAAACTGTTCCCCCTTCAATATTTCCAACGTACAACCAACGATTGTCTTTACTGATATCCATATGTTCAGGACCCGATCCCACATTAATATCTTTTGTTTCGTTGGTGTTTAAGTCCATGACGGACACCAGATTATTTGCCGTTGCTGCAATAGCCAATTTTTTCCCATCTGGGGAAAATGCGGTCATATGTGCCTGACTGTTTAGTGCTATTTTCTGTTTGCCAATGACTTCATCCTTTGTCATGTCTACAATTGTCAATTCACTGGCATCACGATTGGTGACTACTACCAGATGCGATAGGTCATGATTCTTCCAGTCAAAAGCAAAAAGATTTATAGGGCTAAAAATAGCAAAGAGACAAAAAATGCTTACAATTTTTTTCATGGCGGAACCTCTCATTAATTTTTGAAATGAATTAGCCAAAATAGTGATTTATATTTTTGGAAAAATTAAAGTATCTATTAAAGACGAAAAAACCTCATTCCTCCCATTGAGGACTGAGGTTGATTGCACCCTGATTTACTTAATCAACTTATTCGCATTAACCTTTTTTATGAAAGGTTCTATGCACTGTTCCAGGCAGGTCTTCTGACTCGCGTTCATCCTACTTTCTGCAACCTTCCCAACACGTAAATGCCAGTGGCTTTAATATGCAGATTTCGTCACGCTCACAGCGGCGGGACCGTGGCTGATTTTCACAGCCTTCCCTTTTCATTTCCTTCTAATGAAGGAAAACCCAAAGCTTATAAATTTCAAACGCCATTATTGTGGAACTTACCTCAATTTACAAGAATTAAATATTATTTCATCCAACTCCCCGCCCAATGTTTATTTAAAGCCTTATTCCTATATTCTCTTGGTTTTAAAGCTGTAATTTTAAGGCCAGCTAAGTAAAATTGAGCGAATTTACTGAAATTGAATCGGGGAGCCAAAAATGCAATTCAAGCACTCTGATTTAATATCATTTTCCTTGAAAATTACGGTTTCAGCTTTACTAAAGATAATTGGAATTCGAATAACGCGATATCAGACAAAGTATGGATCTTTGTTAGGAATTGCCCACGGGAAAATTTAATACCAGGATCCAACATTGATTTTGTTGGAGAAGTCAGAACTTAAAGGCGAAAAAAATAAAAATTTCTTGACTCAATCGTTGAGTTAGGAATAATGACTAAAGTATTTCAGGTTTCTTGAAAGCGAATATTAGAATTTCTTTCAAGAAATAATAGGGAAGGTTGTGAAAATCAGCCACGGTCCCGCCGCTGTGAGCGTGACGAAATCTGCAATGAGCCACTGGTGTTGAGCTGGGAAGGTGCAGAGAGTAGGATGAACGCGAGTCAGAAGACCTGCCTGAAACAATAGGGGTACCATCTATCGTGTGAATCGATGTATGCCCAAACAATGTTGATGAAGTAAATCAGGGTGCAATCAACCTCGAACCTCCATTTGGAGGCCCGAGGTTTTTTTTTGCTCAATTTTTCAGCTAATTTTGAGGCTGAAATAGATTTCCTTATTCAAAATAATGGGAAAAGTCATGATAAAAGTTCTTTTTAGTTTAATTTCTACTTTGATTTTATTGCTCCAGATATTTTCCATCTGTTGGGCTCAAAATGATGCCCATAGAGAAAGTGCTGAAAAAACTTTTCCTCCAGTTTTGGAGTTGAACGAATTACTTGTAACTCCGAGTGTCTTAAATTTTGATTTTTCTTCCGATACAAGTAGTCGCCTGGATCTTCCGGTATTTGAAACCCCGGCCTCAATAACCGTTATCAATAATTCTGAATTAAAACGTGGCGGGTATCAGGAGGTGGGAAAGGTTTTGGAGCGATCACCCGGATTCGTTTGGGGAAATCCTCCTGCAGAGCCTGCAAATTATTCCATGCGGGGTTTTACGTCTAATCAAGTCATGATCCAACGGGATGGGATCTGGTTGGGTCCGGCTTTGATTACCGGGCGACCTCAGAATGGTTTTAATCTGGACCGGATCGAAGTTCTGAAGGGTCCCGCATCTGTATTGCATGGTCAGGGAGCAATCGGGGCGACCCTTAACATGGTCACCAAGAAACCTGAAATGGGAAACTCGAACTCCTATGAGATTTTGAGTTCCTATGGCCGGTATGACACGGTAAAAGCGGGTGTTGGAGCCGGAGGCCCAATGGGCAAAAATTTATGGTTCCGAATAGATGGAAGTGAATACAGCTCAGATGGATATGTGGATAATGCCGACCCAAAATCAAGAAACTTCATAGGTTCGGTATTGTGGAAACCGAATGATCAATTGGATGTGACCTTTGGTGTCGATTTTCTTGATGACAAATTGCAAAACTATTGGGGCACCCCCCTTGTAACAGAAGCATTCGCCACTCAGCCTCTCACTGGAGTAGTTTCCACTACAGATGGTCGAACTATCGACAAGCGAACGCAGTTTGTGAATTACAACATTTCTGATGAAGTGGCAGATTCATATCAAATGCTGACAACGTTGGATTTAAGTTGGAAGCATAGCAATAAACTTTCTTTTCGCAACTACACCTACTTTTTAAATGCGGATCGGGAATGGCGCAACTCGGAGCAATATACCTTTAACTCCACAACAAATTTGATTGATCGTGATCGTTTTTTTGTAGCCCATGAGCAAATCACTGTCGGTAACCGCATGAGTGCCAAGTATAAAAATACTTTTGCGGGGATGGAAAACCAATATCTGGTTGGAATTGATTCCAGTTATGTGGATTTTGAAAGAAAATCCCAGCCACTCTCAAATGTAACTTCAGTCGATCCCTTTTCCGTGACTCTACCCAGCCAAGATACCTTTGGCAATAGTCCTGCAAGCTTTAGGTTAAATCCTACCCGGATAATTTCGGTTGCAACCTTTTTTGAGGATACTTTGAAGGTCAGTCCAAAATTGAGGCTGGTTGCGGGTCTGCGCCAAGACCATATCGAATTGTTTCGGCTCAACTTTAATGACCCCACCCCCGGAGAATCTTTTGAAAAAACATTTAATCCTTTCAGTTGGCGGCTGGGAGCTGTCTATGAAATTGCTCCATCCTGGAACGCCTACATCCAAATGAGTTCCGGTACCGATCCCCTGGGCGATGATGTGTTTCTTGTGACATCAAGTCAAAACTTTGATCTTTCTACCTCACAACAATGGGAAATGGGATTAAAATCCAGGCTCTTGGATGGAAGGGCGGAAATGGCTGTAGCCGTATACCATATTGAAAGACAAAACACCTTAATCAAGGATTCAAACGATAGTGTTTTGGGCGGTGACGGGAGCCAGAGATCTACCGGTTTTGAACTGGAGGGTTCGTTCTTGGTGACACCAAAATGGAGAGTTGGGGCTAATACTGCTTATACAGATGCTGAATTTGGTGTTTTTGAGAACGTTTCCGGGAATACCCCATCCAATGTTCCTGAGTGGGTGGCCAATGCATGGACCAATTATTCCAGAGTGGCAGGGCTCCCAATTGATGTCGGCGGTAGCTTCAGATACGTGGATGATCGCTTTAATGATAGATTCAATACTGTGAAAATGTTGGCCTACCAAACAGTAGATATTCATGCCACCTATCGAAGTGGGAATGGTCGCTATACCGCAAGGTTGACAAATCTTTTTGATAAAGCTTATGCGTTGTGGGGCGATGAATTTTATAACAACCAGCTAATTCTGGGTTCTCCTCGATCATTTGAAATTAGCGCACAGTTTGATTTTTAATTAAGCCGAGATAAATTTATGCGAATTATAACACTGGCTCATCGGTGGATGGGAGTTGTCCTGTGTTTGTTTTTTGCTGCATGGTTCCTCAGTGGCGCCGTACTCATTTATCATCCCTTCCCCTCCCTTTCTCAAGCCGAACAACTCTCAAAAAAAACCGGGATCGATTTTTCAAAAATCAAAATTACTCCGAAAGAGGCGGTCGGTAAAAATTCGGGTTTTGATCGTTTTCGCTTGATTGATGTCGCAGGCCAACCTGTCTATGTATTGCATCCTCAAATAGGGCCGGTCATAACAATAGGCGCCGATGATGGAAAACCTCTAAATCTTCTGACTGGGGAAACAGCTGGTGAAGTTGCAGAAAAATTTTTAGGAGAACCTGCGTTAAGAATATACGGCCCATTGAATTATGACCAATGGATAGTGCCTAATCGATATGATCCATATCGTCCGTTTTATCGCATTTCAATGCTAGACAAAAAAGACACCGTTTTATACGTTTCCTCTCGTACAGGAGAAGTTCTACAAAAAACTGAGGGTAGTGAGCGAGCCTGGAATTATGTCGGTGCAGTTGTTCATTGGATCTACCCAACAGTTCTACGTAGTAATTGGGCATTATGGGACCAAACGGTTTGGTGTATTTCTTTGTTTGGTGTGGTAACAACCTTGGCAGGACTGTGGTTGGGTGTAGTTCGATTTAGGGAAGCCCAAAAAACGACTCGAACCCATAGCCCTTATAAAGGTTGGTTGCGTATGCACCATATTTTGGGATTGTTCTCTGGAATATTTATTTTTTTCTGGATTTTTAGTGGGTGGTTGTCTATGGATCATGGTCGAATTTTTTCACAGCCAAATCCCAATACAAGACAGATACAAAGTTTTAGCGGAAAACCAATGAAGCAAACCGTTGAACGAATTTCTGTGGAGGCCCTGGAAGCCCTTAAACAATCAAATGAGGTAGAAGTTTTTTCTGTCGGAGGGAAAACATATGTCATGAAAAGTAGCACAAATGGAAAAAAACTATATGAACCTAAAGGCCGTGAAGTTCTTTCCCCCACCGAGTTTACAGAACTGGAATTAATTAATGCGTTAAAGGCGGCTTGGCCCGGCGTGAATATCCAATCCACTCAAAGGCCTGAAAAGTTTGATATCTATGGGCAACTGCGCGAAAGCTCCTTACCCCCCAATACACTCAGAATTATATTGAGTGACCCGATGCAAACTTGGATACATATTGATATGGATTCTGGACAGATTGTGTCGGTTATGAATAGAAGTCGGCGTTTATATCGTTGGTTGTTCAATGGGTTGCACAGTTTGGACTTTCCCGGCTTGGCAAACCATCGGCCATTATGGGATGTATTGATCTTGTCAATGCTTGCAGGAGGCTTTTTTTTCAGTATTACCGGGGTGGTTGTAGGATGGAAGAGACTATTTAATCATTGATATATTATAATTACGTCTCCAACCTATACTCTTACCAAGGCAAATGTTGTTGGGGTTTTTAAATAAAACTATGGGTCTAGGTAAAGTAATTGTTGTCGTAATTTTTGCAATTAATAAATAATTAATAAATGCATCATCAATGAAAATCCGAAAAAGTAAAAGTATATTTTTTCAAAATGCATTCGTCCTTTCCATAATTGCGCATGGAATAGGAATATTCGTTTTGGCTTATTGGACATTTGAAAACGAAATTCCTAAGCCAATACTCGAACCCATTCAAATCAAAACAATTATTTATGAACCTTCATCTAAACCAAAGGTGAAAAAGGCGTCTCCCCTCAAACCGGTAAAGGAGCTTCCTTCAAAATTTGATAGACCTATCCCTTCATTGACACCAGTAATCCAAGAAATAAAGCAGATTCAACCCATTGCTAAAAGTGCGGCATATACTTCAAACCAAAGAGTCTCCCTTACAATCCATGATCCTAAGCCTGTTGAGCCTTTTATGGCTCACGCAAGTAAGCCAGCATTTTTTCAAACAGGAATGGTTGCAAGTATGCAGCCCCTCTCTGTGCAACCCGTTCACATGGTTGAAAGAGTTGGTCCAACTGGAAACTCATTGCAAAGAGTTAAGATTGTGAAATTATCTGACAGATTTAGTGCCGCCACGGTTCCTAACTCCAGTTTTGGAGCCCGTATTATTTCTAATAAGGGTAGCTTGCATACGGTTTCTGTAAAACCAATTCAAGAGGTGAAAAGGATAATTAGGGCTGCTTCTATCAACCAGGTTCAACCCGCTCAATTTGCTTCAATATCTTCCGATTTGGCTGATGCCTCAAAGCAAAGAGAATTTGAGGCTAGGTTAGAACCTTCTGCTAATTCAAGAGAATCAGAAGTTAGGGATGATTCTTCTGACATAGACTTAGAATCTTTAAGGAAAGGTTTTTCAACGGGTGTTTGGAAAAAAATTGCTAAAGCCAAGTACTATCCTCGTATTGCCCAAAATCGAGGGTGGGAGGGAAAGCCTGTAATAGAGTTTCAATTAGGGAAGGATGGGAATTTGTTGGGCTATTCAATTGCTGTCGCTTCACCCTATGAAGTGCTGAATCAGGCCGCTATCGATGCTGTGAAAAATGCAAGCCCGTACCCTAAAATTCCGGAATCCTTCAAGTTAAACTCCATTAGTCTTAAACTTCCTATTTCTTTTAAAATGGATTAACCATGAAATTGGCTAGATTTAATTCAATCATTTTTATTGGGATATTTTTTTCTCTGAGCACTGTTGCTGAAGGAGAGGTGGTTCAGCTTGATAGCGACTTCGATGGAAAACTGGACCAGTGGCATCATAAAACGGCTGACGATAAGCTTGAGAAAGTTGAATACGATAGAAATGGGGATGGCAAAGCGGATCAAGTTGACATATATGAGGCAAATAAAAAACCTGTGCGAGTTGAATTTGATAGAAATTTTGATGGAATTTTTGATCAAATCCAACTCTATTCTCAGGGTTTCTTGCTCACTAAAATAGAAAAGGATTCCCGGTTTTCAGGGTTGTTTGATTGGCATGAGTTTTATAATACGGACAATAAAATAATTCGATTAGAAATAGATCAAAATGGCGATGGAAAGATAGATGTATTTCAGTTCTTTTCTGGAGGAGGAAAAATTAATGAGGTTGAATATGACATTTCCCATGATGGAAACATTGATCGCTGGGAAAAGTTTGGGGAAAATGAGTCCGTAGAATCAGTAGCTTTTGATACCAATCAAGACAGCAAGCCAGACCAATGGCAGTATTTTTTAAATTCCACTCAACTAGAAAAGGTGGAACACGATACTAACTTTGATGGGAAAATCGATCGATGGGAATATTTTAACTCCTCCGGGGAAATTGATCGAATCGAGATTGATCGCAACAATGATGGGAAAGTGGACTTAGTTAAAAAAAAGTAATGTCTGATTCCTTGTCTCTACGCCGCAAAACTGGAATTGAAAAAAAGATTCTTAACGAATTAAATTAAGAGCTAGCGTTATCAGCTTGGAGGTATTTCTTTCTGAGGGGGGCTGCGGCTTCACCTAATTTCCTACTGCGGGACCTATATCTTCGATCGTTTTGCCCATTTCTTCGGCCATTTGTTCCATGCTTTCCCCTAGTCCTCTCATCAATTCTTCGGCTATTTGCTCCATGTCGGGATTCACTCCTTCAGGAAATTGCTGCATGCCTTGGGCCTTTTTTTGATTCTGCGTAGTTCTTTTTTTAGTGGGATTTTTGTTTAAGCTGGTTTTAGGCTTTTCAGTTTTCTTTTTTGGTTTCTTGTTGGTATAGGCGGGTCTGAATTTAAGGGGGACCTTGGTGATGTCATCGGTGAAATGCTGGCCCTTTTCGTCTTTCCATTTATAAAGGACTGCCCAGGCCGGATTAGCCCATAAAAAAAGCAAGAAAGGAATGAAAATCCATTTCAATAAGTTAAGCCTGTTTTTGGACATTAGGATTGTGTCCTTAAAGGTTGCTTTCTGAAATTTATATAGATAATTCATTGTATACCCTGTTGGCCTGATTTTCATACATGAATTAGAGGTAATAGCATATTGAAGTTTTGTCGGGTGTGGGGAACCTCAGTGGGTAGAAATACCCGCCTTTTTGGATATGATTTTCCTGAAAGCAGAGACGGCCTGATCGAGTTCAGCGATTTCGTGTGCGGCAGAAATCTGTATGCGAATGCGGGCAGTGCCTTTGGGGACTACCGGATAGCTGAAACCAACAACGTAGATACCCTCTACCAGTAACTCTTCTGCCATATTTTTTGCCGCCGTAGCATCGCCGATCATGATGGGAATGATAGGGTGGTCGCCGGTTCTGATTTCGAAACCTGCTTCAGAAATTGCGCTGCGGAAGTATTTTACGTTCCCTCGAAGCTTGTTTATTAAAACAAGCGAACTTGAAATGAGTTCTAAAGCTTTAAGAGTAGTGGCTGCAATGACTGGTGACAAGCTGTTGGAAAACAAGTAAGGTCTTGACCGCTGGCGTAAAAGGCCAACGACTTCTTTGCGTCCTGTGGTGAATCCACCTGAGGCTCCCCCTAGAGCTTTGCCAAAAGTTGAAGTGATGATGTCGACGCGTCCCAGAACATTACGATATTCAATACTGCCACGGCCGGTATTGCCAAAAAAACCTGTGGCATGGGAGTCATCGACCATAACTTTAGAGTCATAACGATCTGCAAGATCGCAAATTTCCTCCAGCGGGGCGACATCGCCGTCCATGCTGAAAACTCCATCGGTGGCGATGATTCGGTGTCGATATTTTTGCGCTCTTTTTAATTGGGTTTCCAGAGAATCCATATCGGCATGATTGTAACGAAACCGGTTAGCCTTGCAAAGGCGCACCCCGTCAATGATGCTGGCATGATTCAGCCGGTCACTGATAATTGCATCCTTTTCCGTCAGCAGAGTTTCAAACAGTCCACAGTTGGCATCAAAACATGAGGAATAAAGAATTGTGTCTTGGGTTTGCAGGAATTGAGAAATCTTTTGCTCGAGTTGCTTGTGGATTTCCTGAGTTCCGCAAATAAATCGCACCGAAGCCATGCCGTATCCATATTGTTCCAGGGCCTGTCGTGCGGCATCTAGCATTTCAGGGTGGTTAGCCAATCCGAGATAATTGTTGGCGCAAAAATTTAAAACTTTTTCTCCCTGGGTCGTGGAAAGGTGTACCCCCTGTTGCGACAGCAGTACCCGTTCTTCTTTATATAGACCCGCCTCATGAATCGTTTCCAGTTCAGATCGAAGATGTGCATGGAAACTGTCAGGATTCTGGTCAATCATATTTCAACACTATTTTTGGGTGTGAGGTGATGGCTTTTTCAAAATTTTTTTTATCGAAATCCTTGAACGGAAATACTGTGTCCTTTCCTCGGTTCAAGATGACATCGTAAATTTTATCTTGCAGAGCATGGCCCCTGGACATCAGCAGGTTGCTGGCAATGTACCAGGTCTGAAAAACCTTTCGGCCGACAACGCTGTGCATGGATTTTCCGAATAGAATGATATTTTGAAAGTCTGTCAAGGTGTAGTCGCCAGAGGAAAGGCCGAACAAAATAATATCTCCTCCGGCGCGGGTGGAAGCGATTGCTGTGTTCAAAGCCTGGTTGCTTCCAGACATTTCAAAAGCCACATCAACCCCTTCGCCAAAGCATTGCTTTCGAATTTTATCGGCAATTTCATTATCCGGGGCGGCCCCGGATTTTTTTGTCGGATCCGTAGAGACTCTTAGTGTGGCGTCTACGCCAAGCTCTTCCGCCATTTTCAGATTAGATTTTCCGGGATCAACACCAATGATCATTGAAGCTCCCATTGCTCGGGCGACCAGAATGGTGAAGAGTCCTATTGTTCCGCATCCGAACACGGCCACGGTTTTCCCGCGAAGGTCTACCCGGCTGCAAGCATGTACTGCGTTCCCCAAAGGTTCCTGAATGGCGGCAACCTCGGGACGAATTTTATCCAGATCGGTTCGCCATAATTCTT
>Ga0233445_1002493_pt1 | contig 12164 bp, 14 predicted proteins | sample SI_124_October20_5_FD_182779 | JGI IMG/M metagenome (GOLD analysis project Ga0233445, IMG submission 182779) | Seawater microbial communities from Saanich Inlet, British Columbia, Canada - SI_124_October2016_100_MG | ecosystem: Environmental > Aquatic > Marine > Inlet | place: Canada: British...
GCAGTAATTTCTTTACCTTTTTTAGTAATTGCATAATTACCAAAAGAATAGAAATGATTAACAAAGTAGTTTTGCTCAGCAACATCATTAGCAGACACGCTGCCTGATGGATAAGCTAGATCTTTAGATACTACGGCTGTTGCAACACCTGCTGCAAGACTGGCTGCAACTGCAACCGATAAAGCGATACGCTTCATACATACTCCCCAAGATTAATTATAAAGTTGTTAATATACCTTAGTAAAACACTTTGTCAACATTTATTTGCAAAATAACGTTATTTTGTAACTTTTTTGCAACAATCGTTTTTTTTTTTGCATTTTTCTTTCATATCAACGCCTTTCACCTATTTTAGAACGGGCCTTGCCCGTTCTAAAAATATTGGAAATAATTAAAATCACCCTAAAACAGGGATAAATTCATACTTTAAAACCAAATAAAAGTCATTTATTAACTCTTTTATTGCCAAAATCAGCTGTTTATTCTGATACGAGCCCTGACTGTATCATTAAATACAAAAATTTCGGAAATAATCAAAATAGCGGTAAAATAGCATTATTCATATATCGATTCTTGGGAGAGTCATGGAATTCAATACCTTTACTTTAATCTTTTTAATTGCAATATTGGGTTATGTCATTACCCTGCTGTGGCTAAACATGCGCCAAGATAAAGCGGTGGCTAACTCATTCGACGCTGTACCAAATGAATTTAATGAGAAAATTACTTTGGCCGATCACCAAAAAGCAGCTGAATATACACAAGCCAAGCTTTTGGTCAATCACTTTGAAATTATATTTTCAACCGTTGTACTATTAGTATGGACGCTTGGTGGTGGGCTTAATTGGCTAGATACACTTTGGCAAGCGCAAACTGATAACACTATATATATAGGTGTGGGTTTTATTATTAGTTTGATGATTATTGGTAGTTTGATCGATTTGCCTTTTAGTATTTATCGTACCTTTGTGCTTGAACAAAAATTTGGTTTTAATAAAATGACGGCTGGCACCTTTGCGGGTGACCTTGGTAAGGAAATATTACTTACCTTAATTATTGGTTTGCCACTGATTTATGCTGTGTTGTATTTGATGGGTGCGATGGGTGAATATTGGTGGGCCTATGTGTGGCTAGTATTAACCGGATTTTCTCTTTTAATGTTTTGGCTCTACCCTACTTACATTGCGCCGATTTTTAACAAGTTTAAACCGCTAGATAATCTTGAACTAAAAGCTAAGATTGATAATCTGCTCACGCGTACCGGCTTTAAGAGTGACGGTGTATTTGTGATGGACGGCTCTAAACGATCATCCCACGGTAATGCGTACTTTACTGGTATTGGTAAAAATAAGCGTATTGTGTTTTTTGACACCTTATTAGAAGGTATGGAAGATCAAGAGGTTGAGGCGATCCTCGCACATGAGTTGGGGCATTTTCACCACAAGCATATTCGCAAGCATATGGTTAGCACCTTTACTATCTCACTTTTAGGGTTGGCATTATTAGGATATTTAATTACGCAAGAATGGTTCTTTGATGGGCTTGGTGTGAGCACTGTGTCTAATCATGCTGCTTTGATTTTGTTTACCTTAGCACTACCGGTATTTAGCTTTTTTATCGCACCTATTAGTAATGCCTTATCGCGCAAGCATGAGTTTGAAGCGGATGCCTTTGCCGCTAAGCACACCAATGCAGATGATTTGGTATCAAGCCTAGTTAAACTCTACCGTGATAATGCGGCTACTTTAACGCCGGATAAGCTTTATTCTGCTTTTCATGATTCACACCCAAGTGCAAGTATTCGTATCGCAGAATTAAAACGCCATGCGTAAATTACTGGTAACTATTTTATTTTTGCCTTTTTCATTAATGGCAGAGCCCAATATTATCGACGGAAAATTACTCTACGGCGAAAGCTGCGCCAAATGCCACGGCACAGAATATTACCAAGGTTTGGGTATGAGTGAGCCGAACGATGTCGTTGAGTTGACGCATTGGGTAGATACTTGCAGTCAGCATTTTAATCTCGACTGGAATGATCAAGACATTGAGGACACGACGTATTATTTAAATCGCGAGTTCTTTGAATTAGGCCAATAAAGGTATACTTGGGCCATTAAAAGGAGAAAATTATGAAACAACAAATAATTATAGTAATCGCATTACTGGCAACAAGTAACGCCTTTGCCGAAAGTGAAGCGCTAGAGCGACACAATGAGTCTTGTGTGAGTTGCCACATTATTGACCATGATGATGATTTTTATACCAAAGAAAACACACGCATGAAAACGCACTTTGATCTGCGCCGCCAAGTGAGTACTTGTGCTGTGGCTTTTAGTGTGGGGTGGTTTCCAGAAGAAGAGGCAGAAGAAGTTAAATTCTTAAATGATAAATACTACAAATTAGCTAAGTAATTGAGTGTTAAATAATTGAGCCTTACACGACGCCAAAAATGGCGCATTGAAAAAATCCAAGCTGAGCGTATTGCTAGGGCTAATAAGGCATCTAACGATTCTGAAGATTTATTAGATGACGAAACCAAAGCACAAACAGGCTTAGTGATTACTCGCTATGGTCAGCGCTTGCTGGTTGAGGCTGAATCTGGAGAGTTGTACCAATGCACGGGCAGGCGCAATATTGAGCTGTCTGTGGCGGGTGATCAAGTGTTGTTTCAACCCACTGATAATGGCGAGGGCGTTGTTACCGCCCTACTCGAGCGTGATAATTCACTAACGCGCTCGCAAAAACTTATTGCCGCTAATATTGACGAGCTGTGGCTGGTGGTGGCGATTGAGCCGCATTATCAATTTGAGCTAATCGATCGGTATTTGGTGATAGCTGAAAATGCCGGTTTGCCAATTAATATTGTGGTGAATAAAATTGAACTCAGCCAAAAAATTGAACAAGTTATGCATGATTTTTCTATGTATGAATCTGTTGGTTACTCGGTGCATTATGTGAGTGTTAAAGCACAAACCAATGTGGCTGAATTTAAAGCACAACTTAACGACAAAACTCATATCTTTTTAGGCCAATCTGGCGTGGGCAAATCCTCGCTGATTAATGAGCTGATTCCTGATTTAAATTTACGAGTAAATGAAATCTCCACCAAGAGTAAATTAGGCAAGCACACCACCACCAATACCACGCTGTATCATATCCCTTCAGGTGGTGATTTGATTGACTCACCGGGTATTCGTGAGTTTCAACTTGATGAGCTGACTAACAAAGAAATTCTTAGTGGATTTAGAGAATTTAAGCCTTATATCGGTGAGTGTAAATTTAGAAATTGTGCTCATATTAATGAGCCCAAATGCGCGATTAAAACTGCGGTTGAATCGGGGGATATTCACCCGATGCGTTATCATAATTATCTGCAACTTATTGGCGCTTGAAGCTAGAAGCTCATCTTCTGTAAACCACGCTTGGTAAAGTATATTTTAGAACCTTTAATTAAGTTTGCCAATAACAAAGCATTAGACAAAACCATCAGTACACCTGTAGCTATTTGAAAGCTAGAATCAAATGCAAAAATGGCCAATGATAATAGTGTTAATACATGCAATATAAACTGAATAGTGGTGAGTTTTTTTCCAATTAATTCATGCATGGTTGGCATGCTCATATAGCCTTCATTAGTTAGGTGAAACCAGACTAAAAATGGCACGATTTTATACATCATGCCGGTTATTACCGACATGGCAAAACCATAAATAAAAACAACGACAACCATTGTGTTTAGTTGCGCCATGTGCAGCCATTCATTAGCAACTGAGAGACCAATACTGGCTAACAACATTAGCATTGCAAAATACCAATAATACGTCGTGGTGTCGATAATTTTTCGCTTTCTGTTTAGCAACAGACCAATTGTGCTAATTGCATAATCAGCCAGCACCAACGCCACAAATACTTTAAATAATAAATACAATGAAGGGTTGTCAATAATTAGGCTAAATCCAAGCCCCACTAACAAGATGAAAATCACCTTGATGGCATATTTGGTGTAGAGCTTAGGATAAGCGTCAGCCACATAAAACATTGGAATAACTTGATAAGACACGCCAATAATTAGCATAGCAATCCAGCCTAACAAGCTAAAGATAATATGCGTATACACAACAGCCTGATGATACTCAGAAAAGCCAGTATTAACATGGGACAACACAAGATATCCAGCTAATAGCAAAGCCACTAACAACGAAGCCAAAGCACCGATAAAGGCTTTGATTGTTGGGGTGATATTTTTGGCATTTTTAAGGGTTGAAATGGTGGCAACAACAAACACCAAAAATGCACTCAACAGCATTGCCATTGCTACAATCATTAAAGTCGGTTGATAGTTATAAAATGCATAAGCAAATAGCAACAATCCAGCTGTAAGCAATCCATGAACCATGGGCGCAATAATTTGTTGGTGTTTGAGAGTGACACCCGCGGTAACTGGCAGCATTTGAAACATAGCACCAAGCATAGTCATTGCCAAAAAACCCAAAGTGATTAAATGCGTAAACACCACAACTGACAAGGAAGAACTTGCTTGCAAGGAGGATACAAAGCCCAAGATAAATAACCCAGCTAACAAGCCAAAAATAGGACTGGTGATGAAAAATCTTAACGGGATTTTTAAGGGTGGCGCTTGATCTAAGGACAAAGAGGAGTTAAACATAAAGCTAATTTCTTGAAATAATGACGTGAAACAAATTGGCTGATTTTTCTTCCAAGCTGTATTGAAAGCCTTGGCTGGTTAACAGCTCAAATAATGGATAAGGAATTTGTTTATGGATGATCTTAACTTGCTCAGAATCTTTAAGCGCTTGGGCCGCCTTCAAGGAGATTTCTAATGGCTCACAGGGCGGGAAATCTCTAACATCAATTTCCTGCATGATTTTTTAAGGCAGCTGCTTAACCAGATTTTCTGACTCTGCGCCAAAAACTTTATCCATCATACTGTAAAGCATTTGTTCTTCTTTCATGTTGTGCTGCTGCACCAAAATCATGAAAGATTCACTTAAGCCTAAAAATTTATCCTTATCTTGCGCTTCAAGATGGTTTTTTAGCTCGTCTAAAGTTGCTCTCATGCGCACATGCTCTGAGCGCATGACCTGTGTTGGCCCGCCTGCCATGCCTGTTTTTTCTTCAAAAGCTGGAAATAGAGTTTCTTCTTCACGCTTAAAGTGGAGATTAAAATCAGCATAAGCGTTAGCAAATGAGGTGTTTGCCTCTACCCAATTTTGATCAACCACCAAGCCTTCAGCCTTGACATATTCATCATCACACGCACGGTGATGATCAGCCATAAACTCTGAAATATTCATTTATTCAAATTCCATTTGTTTAAAGATACGCTCAGCATTTTGCTTGTGTAATTCTTTATACGTGCCACGATCTCTAAACATAGACTGGTCAATATTATAAGCCTCATATAACCCACCATCGTCATCCAATACCTTCTCCACTTCACCACGCATATAGACTAAGTAGTCTTTAGTGAATTTGGTGATCGTTGCCAGATCAGTTGGCTCACCATGACCTGGGATAATAATTCCAGGCTCTAAAGCCTCGACCTTGTCCCAAGTTTCAATCCAAGCAGCTGCGTTGGTATGTGGGAAAATTGGCAACATGCGCTCGTTAAAGGCAGTGTCACCACTGATTAAAAACTTTTGCTCAGGCAACCAAAGCTGGATATCATCTGGAGAGTGAGATGCACCAATATGCATTAGCTCAATCTTGGTGTCGCCCATTGGAAGATTCATTTTTTCTTCAAAAGTTAAATCAGGTCTGATTAATTTTGTGCCAATTATTTTATCTTTTTGAACACGTTGAGCGCGAGCAAAAATATCCTCACCTCGATGCTTAATCTCGTTGTCTGCCTCAACGTGAGCAATAATAATTGCATCCTGCTCTTTCCAGTAATTTGAGCCTAGAATAGCATGGCCTTGTGAGTTTTCTAACACCACGTATTTAACCGGCTGATCAGTTACTTTTCTAATTTCTTCATGTAGTGCTTTAGCCACAAGATAGCTGCCGCCTGCATTAAATACTAGCACGCCATCAGTGGTTACAATGAAAGAAAGGTTGTTGTTATGATAGGCATTTTCATACGTATAAGGCTGTGTGGCGCCAATTGCTGAATAGATATTAGGTGCAACTTCCTCAGGCAATCTGTACAAAATATTGCTCGGCTCGTAATCACTAATCTTAACCGGATTCATCTCTTCCTTCCAGGTGAAAAAACCATCAGAATAATTTTTAACGTTTGTATAGCCCATAGTTTCAAGGGTTTTAGCTGCTAGCGGAGAGCGAAGGTTACGGCCACAATAAACAATGATTGGTGTGTCTTTTGATGTGACATGATCGGCAATTTGAAACTCCAACCAGCCGCGCACGATATTAACATTTTGGCCACGCTTAATTGTGCCGGTATATTTGAGCTCAAAAGGTGAGCGCACATCAATCAGTACAACACTCGGATCCTCGTTGAGAATCTTGTCTAACTCTTCAGTATTAATATTGACAATTTGCTTGTTAACGGACTCTAGTAATTTGCTACCATCAACTATTTCAATATCAGCTTGTGAACTAAGGGTGCCAAACATTATGGCGAGTGCTAAGATTTTGTTAAACATATTTGTTTTTTATTTAATTATTTGAATTATTATCTCATACAGATAAGTCTCATTCCGATTTTTTTGATAATTTATATTAGTATATTATTGACTTCTAATATTATTAAAGTATAATATAAAACTGGAGGGCAGAAAAACCCTTAAACTAAAAACATTATTTATTTAAAAAAACAGAGGAGATACAATGAAAAAAATAACGTCAATCATTACACTTACAAGTGTACTAACAATGGGTGCAGCAAATGCATTTTTTATTAACCCAATGAACGCTATGCAAGATGTGAGCGATGAAATGAGAGAAGCAGTTATTGATGTAACTGGTGAAAGACCTGAAGAAATTATTGCAGATGCATTATTACAAGGCGGTGGTGTAATGCCGCAAGAAGTTTCAAAAGAGCTTTTCATGGAAATGGTGCAAGTAACTGAAGTAGAAGAAGGTATTAGTGGTGCTGATGTAGATGAGTCTATTAAATCTATGGCTACCAATGAAAACATTTTGCACGTTGCTTCATTTCCTCTAAGCAAGCAGATTGAAAATGTAACTGGCAAGCCATACCGTCATCTAACCATTCACAACATTTGTGATGCAGTTACTGCTGGTAAGATTGCTGATGTTGATGACCGTTTTGCAGTTATCCTACCTTGTAGAATTGCAGTTGTTGAAGGTAAAGATGGAAAAATCAGAATGATTAGCATGAATTCTGATGTTATGGACCTAATGAACCTTCCTAAAGAAGCGTATGATCCTGCAAAAGAAGTTGCAGATAAGATGGACGCAATTCTTGAAGGTGCTAAAGAAGGCGCTTTCTAAATATTTGTTAGTCTAAATCACAAGGCCTGCATTTGCAGGCCTTTTTTAGTTATGAGCCAAGATCAAATTATTAAACGCCACCAGCATGCTTTTAGGCAATTCGGACACCACCCTAATGCACTCTTGTGGAGTGGGATCAAAATTCAATATTTGCGCTTTGAGCAATTAGCAAAAATCAATATTCAAACAGGAGATTCTTTGCTTGATGTTGGCTGTGGTTTTGCTGATTTGAACTTTTACCTTAAGCAACAAAATATTCCCACACAGTATCAAGGTATTGATATTGTTGAAGATTTTATTGTTAAGGCCAAAGCACTCTATCCAAAGGCTCAATTATCAGTCAATGATTTATTTACACTAGATCCAGAGCCCAACAGCATTGACTATTTAATGCTTTCTGGTGCTTTGAATTATGTCATTGATGATGCAGACAATAAGGCCAGACAAACCATTGAAAAGATGTTTGCTACTTGCCGAAAAGGGATTGCTTTTAATTTACTAGATAACGATGATCAGTGGTCTAGCTCGCGTAATGATTTACAAACTTATAACAAGCAAGAGGTTGAATCTTGGGTGAAAAAGCTCACCTCAAATTATCAAATAATTGATAATTATTTGGATAATGATTTCACACTACTTGCCTGGAAAGAATAGCGCGACATTGTCACCAATAATCTCAACTCTAGCTTGCCATTTATTAGCTAAAAACTGCAAGGTTTTTTCACTAAAAAAAGCAATATGGGTTGGATCATTTTTGTAATACCAGGTTGCAAAATCAACCTTCTTTGTTAAGATCTGCGTCATCACAGCGAGCACCCCGTGTGGATTTAACATTGAGATTAATCTATCCAACTCCATCTGTGGATGGCTTAAATGCTCCAACACTTCAGTAGCGCTAATAAAGTCGTATTGATTGCTAAAAACAGATGAATTATTTTGATAGTATTTATCAAAAAGATCTACTGAGTGACCCGCCTCTTCAAACATTAAGGATAGTGTAGGGCCAGGGCCACAGCCAAAGTCCAAGCCTTTGGAGTTTGAATCAAGATATTTTTCAACTGGATTAAAAATGGCTGAAAGGAATTGTCGATAGCCTACATCATTAGCATTATTCTGATGCAAATCATAACGAGATTTTTCGTCGATATTATTTAAATGAAAACGCTTGGGTAAAAATACCAAATCACAGTCTGAACAGCACAAGTAGCTGGCATTTTCATTTGAATAATAAGGCCGAACCTTATTAGAGTCACACAATGGGCAGGCGTCAATCTGGCTCATTGTGTAACGCTTAACTAATTAGTGAGAACAAGTTCCTGAGTGAACATGGCCGTGCTCTAGCTCATCAGCTGTTGCTTCTCTAACTTTTTCAATGCTCACATTAAAGTGTAGTGTTTCGCCCGCTAATGGGTGGTTAGCGTTAATAACAACAACCTCTTCTTTAATCTCTTCGACACGAACAATAAACGGATTACCTTGCTCGTCTTGTGATTGAAGCTCCATGCCTACTTCCAGGTTTTCAATACCTTGTAAAGCTTCCATTGGAATCTCTTGAATGCCTTCTGCGTGATGCACTCCGTATGCATCTTCAGGTGCTACTGAAACATCACAAGTCTCGCCTACTTTCATACCTTCAAGGGCTTTTTCTAATCCAGGAATAATATTACCATGGCCTTGAATAAATGGCATTGGCTCTTTGCCTTGTGATGAATCAATTACCTCGCCGGCATCGTTTTTTAAAGTGTAGTGCATTTCAACTACTGCGTCTTTTTGTACTGTCATTTTTTTGTCTCCTGGTTGGCCGAGGCCGGGTTTATATTAAAAAAAATACTTGGTTATTCAAGATATTAATTCTTATATAGGGCCAGGTTATTATTATTCAAGCTTAAACGCTTAAAATTTAAATTATTTAACCCACCATCTGCCAATGCCAAACCAACCAATCCATGAAGTAATAAACAATATAACACTGGCATCTTGAATCCAAGGGTTGACTGGAAACTGCTCAACAACCAATGCTATTATAAAAATAGCCAATACCACAAACCCAGTCTTGCATTTGATTCTGTCTTTATTCAGTTCGTGGCGCATGCAATGCAAAATTACATCAACAAAGTTTTTAAAGGGGTAGACCAGAAGAAATAGAATAATAGGGGTTAATATAACCGATATGGCAATTGAAACAACGCCATCCACATCTGCTGGCACAAAGCCTAAATAAGCGCCTAATTCCATACTGGCTAACGTGGAAATGAGATAATCCCCCGGAAAAGTCAGCCAATCAATCAATGTTTGTAATAATGTAGCGCCCTCTTCTGCTGTTTTGTTCATAAATACTCTAATTTAATGTGTACTGGCAATGCGCTTGCTAAGCATCAAGCCCCTTTTGGTAGGTGAATTTTTTAGCCAATTATAGTTTGTTGTTGCGAATTATCAAGAGATTTCTAATGCTTTCGAGTTATTTATTCTTATAATTATTCTTGGAAATTCGATGATGAAAATCGTTGTGTTTTTTTCGTGAGCGTTGTGGCTTTATCGGGGTGCTACTCATTCTAGAATAAGGCACTAAACACTTGTCCGTATTGCCTATCAAATCACTACGACCCATACGCTTTAAAGCTTGTCGTAGTATGTCCCAATTTTTGGGATCATGGTAGCGTAAAAAAGCTTTGTGTAATTTTCGTTGAACACCGCTACGAGGCGTTTTTACTGACTCAGATTGTCGAGTAATTTTCTTTAGCGGATTTAACTCACTATGATACATCGCAGAGGCGATAGCCATTGGGGTGGGAATAAAAGCCTGTACTTGATCTGGCTTAAAATTATTGCGCTTTAGCCAAAGTGCTAGGTTTAACATATCTTCATCGCTTGTTCCAGGATGCGATGAAATAAAGTAAGGAATCAGGTATTGCTCTTTGCCCGCTTGCTCAGAATAGCGCTCAAATAATTTTTTAAATTGATGATATGAGCCAATACCCGGTTTCATCATTTTTGACAAGGTGTTATCTTCGGTGTGTTCAGGTGCAATTTTTAAGCGTCCGCCAACATGATGAGTGACTAGCTCTTTAATATATTCAGGGTCTCGTACAGCAAGATCATAGCGCAAGCCTGAGGCGATAAAAATACGCTTAACACCTTTTAGACTGCGCGCACGTCGATATAGCTTTGTGAGTGGCTTATGATCCGTTCCCATGTTTGGGCAAATATCAGGATAAACACAACTAAGGCGACGACAAGCTGCCTCGATTTTTGAATCTTTACATTGCAAGCGATACATGTTCGCCGTCGGCCCGCCAAGATCAGAAATATTGCCTTTGAAGTCGTCAATATTATCACGAATTGTTTCAATCTCACGGATTACCGAATTCTCTGAACGACTTTGAATAATACGCCCTTCGTGCTCGGTAATCGAGCAAAATGTGCATCCGCCAAAACAGCCACGCATAATATTGATTGAAAAACGAATCATGTCGTAAGCAGGAATTTTTAACTTGCCATAAGCTGTATGCGGCTTGCGTGTATAAGGCAGCTCAAACACACTATCAAACTCCTCCATTGACAAAGGAATGGGCGGTGGATTTAGCCAAACATCACGCTCACCATGGCGTTGTATCAAGGAGCGCGCATTACCTGGATTGGTCTCTAAATGAAAAACACGCGAGGTATGTGCATACAAATAGCGATCTTTGGCCACTTGCTCAAATGAAGGGAGCCGAATAACGGTTTCTTCTCGCTTTAAGCCTTTAGTGCGTTGATCAAAATCAATCACCTGAGTCGCACCCTGATTGGGATTAATTTTATTAGACTTAGCCTGGTTGCTGTTATCAGTACAACCTTGCTTATCTTTAGCAGAAGTATCTGCATATGGATCTGTTTGTGGATGATTCAAGCTTTTGTCAGCATCAATCTCACTTGAATCCAGAACTGTCCAGCCTTTAGGAATACCTTGGCGCATATAAGCTGTGCCGCGAATATCGGTAATTTCTTTAATGTTCTCACCCGAAGCAACTCGATGCGCCACCTCGACAACAGCACGCTCCGCATTACCAAATAACAACAAGTCAGCTTTAGAGTCGGGCAGGATTGAACGACGAATGGTTTGCGACCAATGGTCGTATTGAGCAATGCGTCTTAAACTGGCCTCGATACCCCCAATAATAACTGGAACACCCTTGAAGGCCTCTTTGGCACGCTGTGTGTAAACTGTAGTAGCACGATCGGGCCGCTTTCCTGCAACGCCACCAGCTGTATAAGCATCGTCAGAACGCGGCCTCTTTTCAGCCGTATAGTGATTAACCATAGAATCCATATTGCCAGATGCCACAGCAAAAAATAGATTTGGCTTACCGAGCTTTCTAAAGTCATCAGCCGAATGCCAATCAGGTTGGGAAATAATCCCAACGCGAAACCCTTGGGACTCTAGCAAGCGACCAATAATAGCCATGCCAAAACTTGGATGATCTACATAAGCATCTCCAGTAACAATAATAATATCACAACTATCCCAGCCCAGTCTGTCCATCTCTTTACGTGACATAGGCAGCAATGGAGCAGGCACCAGACCTTTTTTATGGGGCCAAAATTTTGGGTATGAATAAAGATTTTTAGGCGGCAATGACATAAATTTTAAGTATACAGTAACCACCCATTAATTTATGAAGCGCTCTATCAACCTTTAAACAAATCCCCGCACTCCTAGCGTGTGCCCCAAGTATTTTCACTAG
>Ga0233445_1002506_pt1 | contig 12128 bp, 6 predicted proteins | sample SI_124_October20_5_FD_182779 | JGI IMG/M metagenome (GOLD analysis project Ga0233445, IMG submission 182779) | Seawater microbial communities from Saanich Inlet, British Columbia, Canada - SI_124_October2016_100_MG | ecosystem: Environmental > Aquatic > Marine > Inlet | place: Canada: British...
TCGATTATATTTTCATCGACGACCACTAATCTTGAATTTCGTTTAATTTTATTATTTAATTCACTATCAATCGGTGAAATATCAACGTTAAAATTTGATCGCTGCCTGTTATTAAATGTTATAACTTTTCTCTCGGTGGTTACTAAAGCAGTCATACTACCCATTGTGTCGTAACTATCAATATTTAAAACGCCTAAACTTTTAAAATTCTCTATAATGGTCTGAAATGATTCTCTGAAACTGCTCTTTATAGCTTCCTTATCTGCTTTATTTATATCCACCTTTTTTTGTTTAATGCTCTTTCCTATAGGTTTATTGAGTATATTTTTCAATTTAACTAAAAAAGATGATGATTTTTGTTTTTTTAGACTAATGGAAGTTGGGAGATTATCCTCGTTTGTTTGTGTAGTCGTAGATTGGTCTTCTATCTTAAGGGGTATGTCATCAGAAATAGTGCTGTTTTCTCTATCTTCATTAGGTTTGTCTAACGAATCAACCATAATCGGAGATGATATAGATTTATTTTCGATAATATTCTGATCGATCATCTCTTTTTCAGTGATGGCTGTATCCTCTATAGGATCTACTTTGATATTTTGTTTATCTTCTTCTTTATCTTTATGAGTAGAATCAACTGCAACAATAGTTGAATAAAATCGCTTTTCTATTCCATTTACAATATTTCTGTCAACAACTTCTATTTTTTCATCTTTCAATAGAAGCTTAATGTGGTAATAGAGTGTCTGTTTTGACACACCAACATGACCAGCTATTTCTTTTACCTCCGAGGCAGGAAATTCATTCAAGTAGGTGATAATATCATTCCGTAGTTGGATCTTTTTAACATTCATGCAAGTATATTACAACATTAAAATTTATATTTACAACAATTTTAAACGTTCAAAAATATGGTAGTGATTTGGCCATTTATCAGCAATAATTAGTAACGGCCATATTCTCCCGTCAATATCGCTTCACGATCGCATTTAACTACTATAATAAACCTCATTTCACGTCAATAAAACAATTTTAGAGAGATACTCGCTTTATTCATTATAGATATAATACTATAACGTTAAAATTTAATTATTCTCCTTTATTTGAGCCAGAGGCGTTTCATACAGGAACTTACACAGAAATCACCCACCAATGTGGGTGTCTCTTTTATAAACAAAAAAGCCCGCTACTGCGGGGCTTGATTCAAATAACTCAATTATTTATATATTTAATTACTAATATACCATCCGTCTTCTTCTAATATGATTTCTTCACTTGCTATAGGAATTAAGATACCATACACAGCACCACTAAATGCACCTAAACCACCCCACCCAACACTACCCAATGGGGTCCGTATTTAATTCCTTCTGGCAATCCCAAAACAGCACCTATTAATACACCATATTTAGTACATTTTATTATATTTGAAGTAAATGACCTTCGTGATTTTTCATAATATTTAAATGACACGACTGAATCAAAACTTAAGGTATCTTGTATTTGAGAATTATGTTTATTTACTAAAACATATTGTTTTGAGTAATCAGTTTTAACTAGGGTGTATTTATTATCATTTATTTGAAGTTTCTCACCTGTTTCAATTTTGATAGTTTCATTATTATTATTCTTAAAGTGTAGAGCTTGCCCCCAAGCCAACCCAATAAATAGCGTGAGTGTTAGTATGCGTTTCATACAGGAAATTACAAATAATCACCCACCAATGTGGGTGTCTCTTTTATAAACAAAAAAGCCCCCGTGAGGAGGCTATTTGAGTCAGAAGCATTTTATTTAAAATAATTATTGATTATTTTCTGACATTTCAGGAATTGGTGAACTCATATCAGGACGGAGCTTTTGCAATTCTCTTATACGCTTCTTTATAGTACTTCTATATAATTCATTAAACTTTTCAGCCCCTTTTTTACCAAGCACTTTTTCAAAATCAGACAATGTATTTCCACCGCCTCCTGTGCTCATACTCAATTCTTCCATCGAATTAATAGGATATTCCCATAACCACATATCAGGATTAACCCCACTTACTAATTGATAAATATTGTGATGGTTTTTGCTATTTGTTGCTTCTTTGACTTTTTTGCTTAAGGTTGCAATCTCTCTGTATTGCCCTCCAGTGCCAGGATGAATAATATTCCATGATAAATGATAATAATTAGTCCACGCACCAGGACCATAACCGATATCTTTCTTCCTAGAAAGAAACATGATTCCATCTCCGTTAGAATTGTCAACAAAAGGTGCTACATATCTATTCCAGTGATCAAAATCAGCTTTGCTACGATCTCTTTCATCAAAATCTTTCCATGTGTGTGGACCAGACCAACCCGCAAATGATCCAGAATTTGGTCCACTAAGTACTTCAAAATAATATTCTGGCCATTTACCTTCTCCATGAAACTTTTTTACATGATCCTTTAAACCTTTTTCAAGCTGCACCGATTGTCCTTGTACAGGATTCATGTACCATGTTCTAAAGATAGTCTTTTCTTCATCTTGAGCGATTAGTAGACAAAACGACATTGAGTAAATTAATGTTAAAAGTAACTGCTTCATTTGTACTCCATTTTATTGTTAATGCATAGTATTTAAATATACATTATAAAATTATTAAATAACAAATAGGGATTTTAAATTCCCTTATTTGACCCAGAGGCGTTTCATTTATTTTGTTTTTTCCCTATAATCATCCCTGCCATCATCAAAAATACACCGACCCAAAATATAGGGTCAAGAATATGTTCAATTTGTGGAATACTATAAATCACTGTAAAGAACATCCCTATAACTGCAAGAGTAAATCCTATCAAACCTAAATATTTCCTAATCCAATCTATTGATTGCTTCATTAATTATCTCTTATTTGAGCCAGAGGCGTTTCATAAAGGAAATTACACAGAAATTACCCAACAATATGGGTGTCTCTTTTATAAACAGAAAAGCCCCCGTGAGGAGGCTATTTGAGCCAGAGGCGTTTCATTTAATTAAATGTGACCTTTTCTGATAAGAAATAATAATATTCCCCCAGTGAGTAAACTTGATATAAATGCATAAAGCCATATGGATAATCCCGGCTGTAGAAACATAAATAATATATAGATGAGGTTAACGACAAATCCACCCAATAACATTCTTTTAACCCATATCATCTTTATTCTCCTTTATTTGAGCCAGAGGCATTTCATACAGGAAATTACACAAAAATTTTAAGTGCCGATATGTAAAAAGGTGTGAGCCTGTTCTTGGTATAAACAAAAAAGCCCCACGCTTGGTGAGGCTTTTATTTAAAAAGTTAAATTAATTTTCTTCTTCAGAATCTGGTAGATCTTTTGAAAATTGAGTAATTGCACTGATTTTACCATCTAAATCAAAGAAATAAGTTTCAGAGACTTCGGCTTTCCAAGAATTTCCGTTTTTACCTACAACTTCAGCAGTAGAATAAACTATAACACCAGAAGCTGGATCAGTATTACTAATCTTTATAGGGAGCATTGCCCATGGCTTCCATTCTTGAGATTCTCTTGATGCAAAAAGCTGTTTAACGTCTGTCATTGAAAGTTCTTGACCATTGAAAGTGAAAGGATCAGTCATGAACTTCATAAACCCCTCAACATCTAAATTATTGGCAGCTTCGAAGAATTGTTCGATTACTTCAATTTCACCTCTATTTGAGAAAACAAAAGATTTTCCAGAGTTTTCATTGTCTTCATCTTTGCCAATAAACTTTCCTCCACTAGCTAGCCCGTGATCTGTAAAGTCAGGATTTGAAGCCTTTCTAGTCCACTGATTCCATCCCATTAATTTATCTTCATCGTTTATATTATAAATTTCAAAAAGATTAACTCTTTCCTTAGATCCATTTTTCCACTTTCTATTCTCAGTAGACCAGGTGAGAACCATTTTCTTGTCATCGCCTTTTAGTTGAATGGGGATCATTGCAAAAATATTCATATCCAATGATTCCATTTCTTCAAAATATTTAGGCATAGCTTCATCATAACCTTCTACAAACTTATCATTATAAAGAGCTTTCATTGCCTCCCAATCTTTTGCATTATAAGCATCAGTTGACGCTTGAACTAAATCCATATATTTGTCATTCGCTAAAACATATGCATTCCCATTTAGTTCGTTATCTTCTCCTGGTATAAATTTTCCAGAAGATTCAACACTTTCATAATTACCTGTTGAAGCACATGACATAACCATCAATGCTGTAAACATAGTCGATAGTAATAGTTTTTTATTCATATTTTATCTCTCTCTTCCCTTTTTTATTTGTTATCGTTACTTCTTATTTTAATTAAAAAATATTAGAATTGCATAAGGAAATATATATAAAATAACGTAATAATGTGCGTGTCTCTTTTATAAACAAAAAAGCCCCCGTGAGGAGGCTTATTTTTAAAATTAAAGGGTTTATTAATTTGGAATTCCACTACCGCTATACAACGGTGTATAGTGGCCAGCTTTGACTTTCCAATTGCCTTTTTCTTTGACGAAAATCTGACTTACTCTAGTTCGATAATCATTCTTTTGCACACCGTTAATAGTATATGAACCTACTAAATAGTAATATGCGACAGCTACCTTACCTTTTTCAAGTACATCTACTTCAATATATCTTGGTGCAACATTCCATTCGTCATCAGAAGACTGACCTTCTGTAACCGCTGCTACGGTGGCATCACGCAAATACCAGAAAGAACCATTTGAATCACCATTCATGGTGCCTCCTGAATGCATAGTCCCTACATATTTCTTCCAGTCTTTTGTTTGTTGATATTCCCAGTGTTTATTTACTACATCTACCACTTCAGATTTATCGTTGGCAAACAACAAATTGGTAGTAATTAATAACGCTAAAAATAACATTATCATTTTTTTCATTTTAGTATCCCTTAATTTTGTCCTTTGATTATTAAAGTTAGACGATTAAAGGACATTCAAACATCGGCTAACCTCTTTTATTTGAGCCAGAGGCGTTTCATTTTAGAAGCACCATCTTTCGGGTCTTAACAAAGTCTTTGGTCTGTAATTGATATAGGTAAACTCCTGCACCTACAGGGTCACCATAGTCATTGGTAGCATTCCATTTAACGGAATGATAACCTGCGGAAGTATTCTGGTAATCAAATGTTCTCACCTTTTGTCCCAGCATATTGTAAATGGTTAGGGTTATGTCACTTACCTCTGGCAGGTCAAAGCGTAGTGTCGTAGTTGGGTTGAATGGGTTCGGGTAGTTTTCATGCAGGGCAAACTCTACAGGTACGCCTTCACCTTCAGTTGAGAGATATTCATAACGATTGACATAGATAACTCTATTATCTCCAGTTACATCTACCGTATCAATACCATCAGTAGCTTTTACATTGAATCTTACGGTTGCGCCATTAACAGGACGCCCCTCAAACACACCCTCTAATATTTCTTGATAGGTTATCGGGACCGATAGGCTGGTTGTATCAGATATTTCTTCCGCTGGATAAACACCAATTTGAGCATAGAGAAGATAATTAATAGAGTCACCATCCACATCCGTACTGGCGCTCCATTGAAGCGTATAAGTGTCAGCAAGATTTGATTGAGTGATATTAATAGTATCTAAAGCAGTGCTAACCCAATCGAAAGAAGTAGGTCTATAGCAACCTATACCTCTTGCACCCATATTCGAACCATTTTCGCCTGTACCTACACATGGAGAAGTATCTCGAATTAGATAATTAATTGTATCACAAAAAATAGGATTAGCATCAATATTACCAGTACCCGTAAAGCCGCCTTCAATATTTGAATACGTTATATCAATAGAACCTGAGTTTTTTTGTATATGATTATCCCAAATAATTGAATTTTTAATAATTATATTACCTCCATCAATAGCTATCCCTTCACCAGCTGGTTCTGGAGATGAATTCCCAGATATTGTCACTGCATTCATTGTTAGCTCAACGTTCTCAGAAATATAAATACCACCTCCGAAATTATCTACTGATTCATTATTAAAAATCCCAACATTTTGAATATACCCTTCCGAATTACCAATCCATAAAGCACCGCCCAATGTTCCTGCTTTATTATCTATAAAATCAGAATTTTTTATTTCGAAATATGCTGAGATAGTACCATCAGCATTTATTGAAACTGCCCCACTGGAAGAAGATACATTGCCATCAAAAGTGCTATTATCAATAAAAAGAGAATCAGTATTCCAACTGTTAATTGCACCTGCACTATTTGATAAATTATTTGAAAAGGTTGATTTTAATATTCTAACGAATTTATTTTTACTGGATAACTGAATCGCTCCGCCTTCACCACCAGATGTATCCGCAACAAATGAACTATTCTCAATCAATAATGAATCAATTTCCCTTGCAAAAATGACTCCTCCCGAAAATTGTGAATGATTCCCATTAAATAATGAATTTGTAATACTTACTTTCTTTACTCCATTGAAATTCATAGCGTGCCCCCCAGAGGAAGAGCTATCTATAGTAGTATTGGAAATCTCTACTGAACTACTTTCTGATGCATCTATACCTGCATTACCATCCTCGGAAACTATGCTTGAGAAGTTCCCATTACTCAAAGTGAAAATAGATTTATTGACCCTGATGGAATGTGCTTCCCAATTGCAATTATTTATATCAAGTGTATCAATTGTTACTGTGGCATCATCAATAAATAAACCAGAAAAATCTGAAGTCTTAGAATTAGACATTTTTAAGTTATTAAAGTCAATTTTCGAACCATTCTCTATTTTTGCAATCGCCCATCGACTTGTATCTCGTTCAATAGTCAGTCCCGATACAGTTCCTTTTGAACCACTAAATAAGAGGGAATGACCGTTATCTCTAATATCTTTTAAGGATAAATTTTCAATATTCACATAAGAATTATAAAAACTACCTAAGCTCGACTCCGTTCTGATGTTACTGAAAGATACATTTTTCAACGTCAAAGAACACTCACTAAATGCCACCATTTGCTCAATAGTTAAATCTCTTTGATTAATTACTTCTACATTTTCTATATCGATAATAGGTCTAAAATCCAATGTGTCATCCGTACCAATAGACATTGCCCCTGTATACTTAGCAGAATTATTTTCTAAAATAGTATCCTTTATTTTTATGCTTGCCCGCCAAACATCAATACCTCCACCACCATCTTCAGCATAATTTTCCTTTATAGTACACCCTTCAACCAAAGGGTTGCCATTATTATTAACATGAATACCCCCGCCAGACCATTTTTCTCTTCTATTCCCCGTGATAATTAAATTTCGCAAAGTAGGAGAACCGCCCCAGACATTTATTCCACCTGCACCATCATCTGAATCGCCATTGGCATTACCACCATTTGTAACAGTAAACCCATCCAATACACAATCTCGAGTTGTTGAACTGCTAATTGCGATAACATGCGTTATTTTACCGCCATCGATAATTGTTTTTTCAGCCCCGTTTTCACTGATAATCGTTATGTCTTTATCGATAATTAAGTTTTCGGTGTAGGTGCCATCGGCGACCAGTACCGTGTCCCCAGTTGTGGCTGCGTCAATCGCAGCTTGGATTGTAGAATATGCTGAAGGGACTTTAAGCGTTTTACCATTAAGTTTGATTAACCAAATATCATCACTTCCATTTCCATAAGATGATGTAGTCCCTACTATTATGTAACCGCCATCAGAGGTTTGTTGAACCGATCTACCCTTGTCATATTCACTGCCGCCAAAAGTCTTATTCCACAACTCTGTACCATTGGAATCCGTTTTGATTAGCCACAAATTAATTCTACCATTACCAAAAGACCAGGTACTTCCAACAATTATATACCCTAGGTCGATTGTTTGTTGAACCGCATAAGCATAGTCACTTTTACTACCGCCAAAAGTTTTACTCCACAACTCTATTCCACTAGCATCCGTCTTGATTAACCACACATCATTCGCGTCCTTATTTACCAAATTTTGACCATTTCCAAAAGATCTGGTTAAACCTGAAATAATGAAGCCACCATCTGTAGTTTGTTGAACCGCAAAAGTATAGTCCCTTTCACTACCGCCAAAAGTCTTACTCCATAACTCCGCTCCATTGGAATCTGTCTTGATTAACAAAGCATCATATTTATTATTTTCTGAATATTGTATAGCTCCTGTAATAATATAGCCACCATCTGTAGTTTGCTGAAAGGCATGGCCAATTTCGTCATCAGTACCACCAAGAGTCTTATTCCACAACTCCGTTCCACTAGCATCTGTCTTAATTAACCACACATCTTGGCCCCCACTACCATAAGATCGAGTTGCGCCTACTAGTGCATAACCTCCATCAGCGGTTTGTTGAACTGAGGGAAGTTCGTCATTATCAGTACCACCAAAAGTTTTATTCCATTCCTCATTCCCTTCAGAATCTGTTTTAATTAACCAATAATCTAATTTGCCATTTCCATAAGAATCTGTAGTTGCTACAATAACGTAGCCACCATCAGATGTTTGCTTAACAGACCTACCAGTTTCATAACTTGTACCACCAAAAGTTTTGTTCCACGACTCCGTTCCACTAGCATCCGTCTTAATTAACCACACATCTGTGCCTCCACTACCAAAATTTGATGTTGCACCTGTAATAATATATCCACCATCAGAGGTTTGTTGAACAGAATAACCCCTATCCATTTCGATTCCTCCAAAGGTCTTTGTCCAAGTTGTATCAGGTTGTGACAACACTATTTCTGAACCCAGTAAAATTATTAGTATCGGAATTAATGATTGTAAGCGATAGCGTTTGTAATTCATAATGAACTCCTAAGTTTGAGAATTACTCAAATTACCCAATAATAGCAAGCATTTCTATAAAAAAATGGGCTGCATATATGCTACTTAGTTGGTAGAGCAGAAGAATCGCATTGCGATTCGAAAATCCGAATATGAATCGGGATACAAAAAAAGAATCAAAGAAGGAAGGTTTAAAACAAATATAACAACAACATGTAGTTTAATGGCAGTTACTGGAATTAGTTTAGGAATGGCAATGGGAACTCTCTAGGGTTCATATTAGGGCACGGTACTGATACCCCAACAAGAGATTCTTGATGAGTTGAAGGCTTTTTGAGCTAGAGGCGTTTCATTTTAGAAGCACCATCTTTCGAGTCTTAACAAAGTCTCTAGACTGCAATTGATATAGATAGACACCTGCACCTACCTGTACACCAAAATCATTAGTAGCATCCCAGGTAACCGAGTGATAACCTGCTGGTGTGCTTTGCATATTGAAAGTTTTCACTCTCTGCCCAAGCATATTATATACAATCAAAGTCATATCACTTAACTCTGGCAAGTCAAATCGGAGTGTGGTGGTGGGATTAAATGGATTGGGATAGTTTTCATGCAAGGCAAACTCTGTTGGTATTCCATCACTCACCGTTGACAGGTATGCATAACGATTGACAAACAACACGCGGTTATCACCTGTTATTTCCACCGTATCAATGCCATCCGTCGCTTTCATACTAAACTGAACCGTTACTCTGGGTAACATGGGAAAAGGTTCAAATACATTCTCAACAAATTCCTGATAGGTTATCGGAATTGATGTACTGGTTGTGTCATATATCAGTTCTGGTGGGTTAACGCCTATTTTCACATATAACAAATAATCAATAGTCTCACCATCCACATCTTTACTCTCTAACCATTTCAGTTCGTAGATATCTGCCAGATTAGATTGAGAAATATCAATCGTATCTGATGCCGTGCTTACCCAGTCAAAGGCGTAAGGTGCATCTTGAACATTTAATACAGTAAAAGAGAAGGTGGTAGAATCGTTTATCACACCGTCATTTGCGAAGGCTGTTACTTTCGATGTACCAAAATAATCAGCTACTGGTTTCAATCGTATAGTATCATTTGAGACTGTTACAGTAAGTCCTGTAGTATCAGAAAATGCGGAATAGGTTAAGGCATCACCATCAATATCTGAAGCACTTAATTTAAGCGCCTTGCCGTCAGAGCCTTCGGAAGTGGTATCATTGGCAACAGCTGTTATTACAGGCGCATCATTGACATTAATTACTTTAAAATCAAATTTGCTTGTATCGGTGAGCGCATTATCTGAAACGATTACCGTAATTACAGAAGTTCCTATATAGTTAAGGGCAGGCGTCAGCTTCAATGTATTAGTACTAACGGTTGTAGTCACAGCGCTAGTATCAGAACTGGCACTGTAGGTTAAGACATCACCATCTACATCCGAGGCACTTAATACAATTGATTTTTCTGTCTCTTCATTTGTTTTAATCTCACCGCCTTGACTCCAAGTTGCACCTGAAATTATACCAGTATTACTATTACCACTTGCATCTGCAACTGTGGTACCTGTTCCTTCATTAAATTTCCAATAAGCCTGTAAATTTGAAGAAGAATTATAATCTCCTGCATCAGATGATGCATCAAGTCCTGAGCCCGAGTTGTATATAGCAGTTATCTCAGATAAAGATAATGCACTATTCCAAACCGCTACTTCATCTAATAAACCATCAAATTTGTTACCCCCAATTTGCCATTCATTAAAGGACCCTTTTACAAAGGTATCTGTAACATTATGCTCAAAATCAAGTACGCCATTTATATAGAAACGGACTGCTGAACCATCATAAGTCATACATACGTGACCCCATTGATTAATGCTCAAAGCACTACTGCCAATATTCCCTCCTCCTTGCTCAAAATCACCATCACCAGCATGGAAATAAAGTTTATTTTCAGAGAGATTTAATGAATATTGATATTTCCCACCAACAATTGTATAAAGCAGTGGTGCAGAATATTGATCAGGCACACCTAAAACGTCCCTAGGATTTACCCAAGCAGAAAAAGTAAGTAAATCAGTAGTTGAAACATCCAATGATGTAGAGGAATTCTGTGAATCATTTTTAACAAAATCTTCTAAACCATCAAAACTCAGACTCTTTCTAACACCAAGGATATCGGAAATTATAGGAGCATCATTAACGTTTGTCACAGTTAAACTAAAGTTCTTGCTATCATTCACTATACCGTCCGATGCATAAACCGTAATAATAGCAGTCCCGTTCCAGTCAGTAATAGGAGCTAGCTTTAATGTATCTGAACTGACAGTTAGCACTACAGCACTGGTATCAGAGCTTGCAGTATATGTTATTGCATCCCCTTCCGCATCGGTTGCACTAACAATTACATTTTGTTTCATATCTTCATTCATTGTCACATTGGCAATATCCGCTAATACTGGTGTAGAGTTTCCTTCTACCACTAAAGCTTTATTCGCGCCCAATGAATTGGCTTCCCCAGGACTGGCCAGTGTTAAGGTTGCTGCATTGCCTGCGGCATCCTTGATTGTGCCGCTGTTTAGTGTCAAAGCAGATGTACTGGAATAGTCCAGGTCACTACTTGAGTGTCCACTGGCAACAGTATAATTAAAAGTAAGGGTCGCCGTTCCTGTACCCGAGGCATAATTGACCTGTGTATTGCCACCGCCTGGACCATCGGTAACCCAACTGGCTCCAGAAATGGTCAGATCGTTATTGTTGCTACTCGCATCATCCACTGTTGTACCTGTCCCCTCACTCATATTCCAAAGTGCTTTCGTATTATTATCAGTGGTAAATGATTTAGCTGGTGTAAATGCTGATGTATATCTGGCAACATCCGATACACGCACAACATTCACAATCCCTGCATTGTATCGAGTAGACGCTATGATTCTTTGCATTCCTCCACTCACATGAAACTCATTAGAAGAGTTGCCAAAATCAGATGCAGTTGAGATTGTTCCTTCTGCTTGTTTGGCACCATCAATAAATAGATAAGTTTTCATGCCAGTCCTATCATATACACTGGCAATATGGTGCCAAGCACCATTATTGACTGTCGATGTTGATGTAAGGCCTAACGCTTTAATTTTACCTGCATCTGACCCATCGTTGGAACCAGCCAGTAATACACTAGTAGTACCGGTAGTTCCTCCACCACTGGATTGTTGATCATAATTACCAATGATTTCAGCTTCGTCACTATGTACCGTAGATGTTTTATACCACAATTCTAGTGTATGGGATGCGCCAGCGGT
>Ga0233445_1002527_pt1 | contig 12029 bp, 13 predicted proteins | sample SI_124_October20_5_FD_182779 | JGI IMG/M metagenome (GOLD analysis project Ga0233445, IMG submission 182779) | Seawater microbial communities from Saanich Inlet, British Columbia, Canada - SI_124_October2016_100_MG | ecosystem: Environmental > Aquatic > Marine > Inlet | place: Canada: British...
AGATCGAACAGCAAAGATCTGCGAAGGGCAAGGCAACTGATTTAGTTGTATCTGCTGTGGTTGGTAGTGGCATTATAAATGCTGCTGCTGGTGTACAGTTAATTGGTTCTGCGGATTAAGGTAGATTGAGATGCCTTTCATAATAGTAAATAATATAGTGGTAAGTTTTGCAACATTTCAAGATGTGTTAAGCATTGAAGAGAGGTTGTTTGCCATGAATGAGGGCATTTCATCATTAGAAATAGAAAGCAATTTACGCAGAAGTACAACTAGGATTCTGAATAAGTTAAAAGCCAGTGATTGGTGGAAGACTTATACAGACTCTAGTGTTCCAGAATCACTTGATACATCATTGATATTAAGGGAAGATGATTTTACTGATTTATGCATATATTTTTGCATGTATCAATATATTTTACCCAAAGTAGCCAATTTTGATGAATCAAGTGCTGATTATAACAAGATAGAATATTATAGGGGTAGGTTTACTGAGTTGATGGAAGAACTATTAGTCGATGGTGATTGGTATGATGCGAATGCATCAGGCGTTATCGAAGACACAGAAGTTCAACAATCAACTGTTAAACTCCATTTAGAAAGATGAGGAATGAAGTAATTCAACATTTACAGGGGGAAGCATTGGGTACATATACTGTATCTAATGAATTGCCATGGACAGAAAATGGGACACCGCTTTACAGTATCAATCCAAAAGTAATCTATTTTGATAAAGATCAAACAGTTCAGGAATCAGTACTTCAAGTATTAAATGGTAGTGATGTCGTAAAAACCACCATTACAGTAACGGCTTTCGTAATTAATGATGCAAAAACCTTACCGATTGATTATGAATCAATCACCCAATCAATAATCGATGCTAAAAACACAACATTGATAACAGAAACATATAATAGGGAGTGTGATATCACAACTTCCTACCTAGATGATATGTTATTAACTAGTGCAACGTATCGCTTTACCACAATTATATAAGGAGAATTATAGTGGCAAATATTAACGTAGCAGGCACTGGCAACTTCGCAACCATAAAGATCGCATATGCAGGTGATATAGACACCAATGCAATTACTTTACCTGGTTTGCAGGATGTAACAGTAAATAATAGTAATGGGCAGTATCGTTGGAAACAATTAGATACCTCTTCGGAGTTTGTTGTATCAACTGTAGCAACCAACCAAGTGACTTTCAACATGGTATTAGATCCCGACACATTCTACGGAACAGGTGTCGGAACAGGGGCTGATGCTGATGGGGTGTTTTCCCTATCAAACAATAAAACCGAAGTTGATATTCGTGTTTATTGGCAAGGCACAGACTCCGGTAGCAAATATGTTGAGGCAACAGGTTATATCACAGGACTCAGTCCAACGGTAAACCCTGATGCCCCAGTATGGGTGTCGCCTATTACCATTGATGTATCGGGTAATTTCACACAAGGTACAGTAGCCTAATTTATGCCCCCATTTGGGGGGTTTAATATTATGAGATTTGAAGATTTAACAAAAGAGGAACTACTATTGTCTATGGAGGCAGAAGTAGCAAAATCACTTTCTGAATTAAAACATGCAGAAGATGATTTAACAAAAGCGAATAGTCGTATGAAATTCATATTAGCGATTATTCACCATATTAAGGATAAGGATTAACAGATGAAATTAAGTGAATTAGCAGGTGAACCAAAATTAGTAGAAGTATCACTAGATACAGAAGAAATCGTTGCCGAGTACGGAGAACCATTGGTGTTTTGGACTTGGGATAGACAACCAATGAATGTCTTTGTTAAGTTAGCATCCGTTGATGAAAACAATCTTGCGACTGTATTCGACGCAGTCAAAGATATGATCCTTGATGAGAAAGGCAAACACATATTAGTTAATAAAAAAACATTACCACAAAAAGCATTAATGGCGGTTGTAAATGCACTAGTTGAACGCCTGGGAAAGTAACCAATTCCGAGGTACACCCTAACTCGGTGGAATTAACACATGTAATAATGATAGATGCAATGGCCTCTAGGTATCATAAACTCCCATCTGAAATATTAGCCACTGCAACCACAACGGATCTGTATTGTATGGATGTGGCAATGGCCTATGAACGGTTTATCCAATCCAACAATACTAGTGCTACCTCATTTGATATAAATACATTAGAAGATGCAATGGTAAAGGTAAACAATGAAAGTAACTGATAAAATCACCCGTCATTTAGATAAGATAACCAAAAAATTATCAAATGAGATAGCCCCCAAGGCCTATGCCTTCTGGAAGAAGGGTACTCCGATAGATACTGGGAATGCACGGCGCAGAACTAGGTTACAAGGGAAGAAAATCAAAGCCGCTTATAAATACGCATCATATTTGGATACAGGATGGAGTAAGCAAGCACCTTCTGGAATGTCAAAACCGACCACTAAATATATCCATAAGTTAGTGAAGAATATAATGAGGAAATAACCAATGGCAGATTTAACATATGATGTAAATGTAAATGTAAGAGATGCAGTAACATCACTTCGACGAGTACAAACATCATTAAAGAAAACATCTAAAGCGGCAAAAGCCACTGGAAAAGCGTTAGGAGGAATAGCAAAAGGCGTATTATCACTTAAAACTGGCTTAATATCTGTCGCTGGTGCAGTTGGTTTGGGTGCATTAATTAAATCATCCCTTAAATCAACCGATGCCCTTAAAAAGACAGCAGATATGCTAGGTCTTACTGTAAACCAATTGCAAAAATTACAATATGTAGCAGATAAATCAGGAGTGTCAACGGAAAAATTAAACACGGCTTACCAACGATTTACTCGGAGGGTAGGTGAAGTTAAGCAAGAGACTGGGGTTTTAAAAGATGTATTTAAATCACTTAATATATCATTAACCGACCAAGAAGGTAACACTAAATCCACATTACAATTATGGCGTGAATATGGGGATGCAATTGCGAATGTCGGTGATAAAAACCTACAATTATCATATACCATGGCTGGTGTTGACACAGAAGGTGTTAAGTTAATTAATATGTTTGAATTGGGATCGGCTAAAATCAAGGAAATGGGATTAGAAGCCGAATCATTGGGGCTAATAATGACTAATGCTGCGGCTAGTGGAGTTGAAAAAGCCAATGATGCATTGAGTGACTTGTATGTGATGGGGGAGGCATTATTAGATAATGTGGTCGCTTTATTAAGTCCAGCAATCGAAGAATTATCAGAGAAGTTTATTCAGATGGGCAAAGATGCAGCAACTGCAAAAGGTGGGTGGAAAGGATGGGCATCATCTATTGCAACATCAATTGTGGATGCAGTGGATACAGCAACTAACGCAATGCAAGTAAGCATTAATGCTATTGGTAGTACACTAACTGCAATGATGAATGGCGTGTTGACAATAATGAGTAAAGTACCTGGTTCAGGGGTGCGGATAAAATCAGACGTCAAAGCGGAGATGATGAATGAATATGGACGACTGAGAAGAGGTACATCATATGCACCCTTTGGTGAAAAATCCAAGCGTTTAATAAAACTAGAAAGTGAATTAAAAACTGCTGTTGACTTGCCAAAATGGAGTAATGCAGACTTCTATGATCCTGCTATGTTTGATGCATTAAGGGCTAAGATTAAAGAGTTAGCGAATGCCACCGATGATTTAACGACTTCCACCGATGATTTAACAACTTCAAGCAAGGAAGCAGTGGGTGAGAATGGTGTATTAACCAAAGGTGCGTTAGCCGCAGGATACAATGAGTTTGAAAAAGCAGAAAAAGCAGTACGAGAATATGAAAGTTCTGTTAAAGCAACAACAGACAAGTTCTTACCGCTTAAAACTGCCACACGGAATCACACGATACAATTAATACAACTTAAATATGCTTTGACAGAAGGTATGATCACACAAAAAGAGTTTCAAACGGCAATGGCTAACCTCAATGAAGAACATCAGAAGTTCATCAACGATAACAAAGGGGAAGCACAAACATTTGCAGAGGGGTGGAAGGAAGCATTCAATGAATACAAAAATGCTGCATTTGATGCGGCTAATGAAGCCAAGACAATATTTAATTCAGTAGCACAATCAATGGAAGATGCTATATTTAACTTTGCTAAAACAGGTAAAATGAACTTCAAATCATTTGCCCAATCAGTTATTGATGACCTATTAAGGATACAAAGCAAGAAATTAGCGGCTAATATAATGGGTGGTGTGTCTAACCAAGGGGATAATGGGTTATTTGCTGGATGGTTTGCCGGTGGTGGCATTATTCCATCTGGTAGATATGGAGTAGTAGGTGAGGCTGGACCTGAATTAGTACAAGGACCAGCAAATGTAAGCAAAGCAGGTAATGCAAGCGTTACATATAACATCAATGCTGTAGATGCACCATCATTCCAATCATTAATTGCAAGAGACCCTGCATTTTTATATGCAGTAACAGAACAGGGCAGAAGTACATTGCCATCATATGGATAAGGAGATTAAATTATGAGTTTTCAATGGATATTTGATAATGCTGAATCAATCTCAGTTAGCAATAAAGAAATAGTAGGACAAACAATTTCAAGAAATGGAACGGTAAGGGCTACCTCAAGAGGAAGTGCAGGTACCACATTCACCATTAAATTACCCGATGGTATGCCATGGGAGGCAATTGCATCAGAAATACAAGCAATTGAGAATGCTAATAAATTCACTGTTGAAACAGTTGCATTTACAAACACAGGTTATACGGATTGGATACATAATGGTATGTTAACACCAGGACAAACTTGGGATGTTATTTGTACTACAATGCCACAATGGACTATATTCCAACGAAATCAAGTTAGTTGGAGTGGTTCGTTTGTATTCAATGAGAACTTAGTATGATTGATTTAAGTTCATATTCAGGTGTTGAATCAGCAGTCTTCATCAAATGGGTTATTCCAAATTTTGAAACCGCATTACTGAGTGATTATAATATCCCAATTACATTCGGTGGCGATACCTATGTATCTATTGGGAGTCTACTTAATATGAGTGGCACTACCTCTGAATTAAAGGCAAGTAAATCACAATTGAGTATATCACTATCAGGTATACCAACAGCAAACGTGAGTGATATACTCGATAATGAGATCAAAGGATCATCATTAGAAGTATATCGGGGGTTGTTCGACCCATCTTCACATGCATTACTCCCCCTCCCAGAGAACCCAATATTAAATTTCAAAGGAATAGTAACCAATTATGGTATCACAGATGATGTGGATGTGGTATCTCAATCAGCAACCAATACCATTACCATTACTTGTAATAGCATAGTAGAAGTCCTTGCAAAGAAAGTAGGTGGCAGAAGAACCAACCCAGTTGACTTTCCCGATGAAGGTAGTATGAATAGAGTACAAACCTTATCTAGTTCAAATTATAACTTTGGAGTACCAGGGTGAGTTTTTTTAGTAATGCATTCAAATGGTTGGGTGGTAATAGTCTTGGTGCTAACTTAGCAAAAACAGCCATATTAGGCTACACATCTAGGTTATTGAGTGATAATGTGAATGACACCACATCTACCGAAGCGATTGATGAGGGTGTGAGATTACAACTTAATCCAAGTACTGAAAATAAGATACCTGTGTTATATGGAGATGCTTATTTTAGTGGGAATATAACTGATGCTTCATTGAGTCCTGATTACAAACAAATGCGATACTGCCTCGCATTGTCTGAATTAACAGGCAATACACTTGATGCAACCCCATCTACCTATACATTTAACGATGTGTATTTTAATAATAACAGAGTTGTATTCAAAGCAGATGGATTTACATTAGACCATACCATTGATAGTAGTGGCAATCAAGACCCAAGTGCAGAAGACCTAATAAAAGTCTATTTGTATAAAGAGGGGACTGCATTAAATGGTGGTCCATCCCCTGAAACATTATTAACTCATTGGACTAATCACCCAATGACAAACCTATTATATGCAATTGTAGAAGTGAATTACAATCGTGCTAAGAATGTCACTGGATTACCACAATGTATATTCCATATATCAAATAGTTTAGATATGCCAGGCGATGTGTTAAATGATTACATGACTAATACAAGTTATGGTGCTGGTATAGATACAGGTGACATAAGTGGGTTAGTAGAACTTAACGCCAATGTATTGAATGGATTTACATACACAGATGCAAGTGGCAGTCAGCAAGTAGGACAGACAAGAATAAATGGTTTGGTATCCACTACTACTAATGTATTGACGAATATAGAAGCGATGACAAAGGCGTGTAGTTCGTGGTTGAGTTATGACATACATCAAGGTAGGTGGGTCGTTATAATCAATGAGAGTGGTGCATCTACAGCCTCATTCACGGATAGTAATATCATTGGTGAAATATCCGTGAGTGGGTCATCTTTAACTGGTCTATATAATAGTGCAGAAGTTAAGTATCAGAACACAGATATATTAGATAAGGCAGATTTTGTAAGGATTGATATTCCATCAGGTGATTTATTTGCCAATGAACCGAACAATACTGTACAGATCGTATTACCTTTTACTAATAAACAAAGCACAGCATTAAAAGTTGGCTTGATTGAGTTAAAACAATCCAGAATTGATAAGATTATTAGTTTCAAATCAGATTACAGTTACCTGAATGTAAAAGCAGGTGATTTGATTGATGTGACTTCCCCTGCATTCAATTACACAAATAAAGTATTTCGAGTAGTTAATGTCAAAGAAGTAGAAACCAATAATACTATAGTATTAGACTTTAAGTGTATTGAATATGATGCTGATGTATATACATATGATATTGCTGAATATGAAATTGAGACCGATGATGGACTATTAAGCATTGGTAGTATAGGTAAGCCTAATACACCAACAGTAACCAATAATGACACCGGATCAAACCCTCATATATTAATGGGGAGTGTAGTTCCAAGTGGTATTGTTGATGAAATGGAATTTTGGGTAACACATGATACCTCAGTACCCAATGATTATGATAGAACATATGTCAAAGTAGGTACGCAAAGCAATACAGATGGTAGTACTTATACTGAAAATCAAGCAGTTAGTTATCAATATGGTCAATTAAACCAAGGTGATCTATATGTAAAAGTAAGGGGTATGAACAATATCACTTCTGGTCCATTTAGTGATCCAAGTGGGTTGATTGCATATGTTCCTGTTCAAGAACCAGACAATATACCTGATGGGGTATCCATTGGTGGACAACTAATGAGTTTGGGGATTATGACATTATTAAATAACTTAGATGTCTTATTTGATGGCGATCCCAATACAAGTCTAGTTGATGCGATATTAGATGACTTCTTCCCAAGTCGCAATCCAGCAACACCAATGGATGAACAAATAAAAGAGAGTTTAATCAATGACCAAGGGTTTATTGATGGGGTGTCAGCAGAATTACCAGACCCACCTGCACCACCTGCACCACCACAACTGATAACTGAATTAAGTGATGTAGACACAACAACCGTTGCACCTGTATCCAATGATGTGTTGTATTGGGATGGAGTAAATTGGGTTCCTGGCGCAATTGACCCCGATGGACAATTACCAGACCCAATATATGGGTGTATTGACCCTACTGCATTAAATTATGATGCTGGTGCTACACACGATGATGAGAGTTGCTTATACCAATGCTATATGTCATTCATTGCTGCTGCCCCGAATATAAGTATATCACGAGATAACGAAGCACCATATACAGGTAGTTATTTTGTAAGATTCACACCTCCATCAGCAGCATATAGTACAACGACATTCACATTATTAGCAGGAAATATAAAATTATATAGAAGTGATGGGACGTTAGAACAATCAATATTAGCAAGTGACTGTATTCTACATAATAAAATTTTAGAAATACCGTTCGCTGATAGAACCTTATCAACCGATTATTATATTTTAATTGATGATGGTATTATAGCAACTGCCTGTACTACCTGTAATGGGTTAACAACACACTTATCAACGGGAATATCAACCCCAAGTTGGACATTCACAACATCGGAATTTGAAAATCATAGATTTGAATTAAGTGGTGACGATGTGGTAGATGTATTGAATGGCAATATTATAGTTTTAAATGGAGGTCTGCCAACATATAACACCGAGACGACTACTGATTATATCGGGTATGATACATTTACAGTTGATGTTCCAGGCAATGATATTAATGAGTTAGAGGCAGGAGTTACCCCAACATTAACTTATGCATCCTCACCAAAACCAGAAATAATAGTCACAGGTAATGTATTAGTAAAAGACCCATCAGGTGCTGTTGTGCAAACATTAAGTCCTGTATCAAATGATGGTCAAGTAGTAACTCTAACTGATTTAGATGATTCTGTAATCCAACTAAATACGTCATATACACTTACGTTCCCATTCGGTTTTTTAACTAATCCTGATTGGACATCTACTGATACATATTTTGATTTTTGTGGAACACAACAAGGTGTACCTGTAGATACACCTATGGATGGCATACAAAGTCCATTGTATTCAACATCATTCGCATATCTTAGTGATGTGAAATTAGCAGTGATGCAATACAGGGTGTCTATTGGGGCATCAAATGCAGCACAAACAATAGAAACATTTGATGTTAATGAATATACGACTGGTGTGGTTATTGAAGAATCAATCGAAATTTTATTCAATAAAAATATAAGTGAGTCATCCGTAGGTAATTTTAAATTATATAACGGTTCTGGGTCATTAATTCAATCATTTAATACTACAACTACATTTAATAATAACCAAACAGATAGGATTATAAGTGAAACAAATAGTTCTGTCGTGTTGGATTTAACCTATTATTTGGATTATAATACTGAATATTATATATTAATTGATTTCAGTGCAGTATTAGATGATGGTGGTGGTTCACAACAAGGAACACCATTTAGTGGCTTAACAGATGTGAATGGGATAAGGTTTTTGACAGATGATGGTCCTTCTATTATGGAATCAGGACAGAATGATGGTGTATTAGATACAATTGAAATGGAATTTGATAGACCTATACAAAAAGGTAGTGGGGTTGTCACGGTAAGAGATGACCAAAATAATATAGTCCAAACATTTGATGTGACTGACCCATCCGTGACAATCGAGGAATAAAATGAGTAAATTAATAGTAGATATAGATGAGGGATTATTCAATGAGGGGGTTGATTATACAATTGAACTACCTGCTGGATTAGTGGAAACAACGGGAGTTGTCGCTTTTCCAAGTCTAGCATTGACAACTGTTGCAAGACCGGCTTGGACAGGTGCTTCGGCTATTGATGTCACAACGGGGGTAATGTTTGATCCGTCTAATGTAAGTGTGACGCACAGAGGTCGTTCAGTAATTGATACCGATGCATCAGTGGAATATATCAATGGTGGATATGGCACTACTCATATGGTTTATGATGATGATCAAATCGTTATAGAAAGCAATACCGCAAATGCACAAACAGGTTGGGTAATGCACGTTACTAATACAACTGATTCATTGGAATTTGAAACTACTTTAGATAGTTCTAATATGCCAAGAACACTAATAGTTCCTGATACCTTGCCTATTGTTATTAGTTCAAATTCAAGTGTAGGTGATGTAGTCGGTGAAACAGAACATTATGAATTTATATACGGGAGTATGTCATCCACATATGATTTTGATGACTTAACCACAATGAATATACGAATTAATTTTGATGATAATATCCACTATATGGGTTCGGCTCGTATCCGTGGTACTGGGAATGTACTTATTTACAATAGCCTAGGACTGTTACATCAAACAATCACTCCTGCTGAATGTACTAGAACTATACAAACACATCCAACATTAGATTTTGTGGTTACAGGGATATCTGAAAGTGAGACATATACTATAACATTAGAGGACGATGTTTTTGAAGCAGCAGTAAATTTACAACACCCAACGAATTATATCGGCAATGCAGAGATGTTAGATATTACATCATTCACAATGGGTGTCCACGATGTGATGTGCGAGATAGATGTGAATTACGGTGACTGGGTATCTATTTTCAATGAGGGAGAGTATTATGTAGATTGGGGCAATGGAACTTTTCAGTTATATAATACCAATGACACCCGTTCTACCACAATGTCTAACCTTGTTAGGATAAAGACATATAGTTCATCATTAAACCCATTAACTAAACTAGAAATCAAAGGGAATGGTGTACTCAGTATTGATTTGGATTGCGGAACACTTCCTTCCCTAGATAATTTTTGTTTTAACGATCATTCCCATTCGACAATGAATTTGTCTAACTTAACCACTGTTAATCTGTCTGGTGCAATCAATGTAACTTCTATGGATTCCGCATTTTATATGTGTAGTTCGTTACACACTGTTAATCTATCTGGTACAATCAATGTAACTTCTATGGATTCCGCATTTTATATGTGTACTTCATTAACATCATTCCCATTAATAGATACATCAAGTGTAACTTCTATGACCAACACATGGATGAATTGTTATTCATTAACATCATTCCCATTAATAGATACATCAAGTGTAACTTCTATGACCTACGTGTGGTCGGGTTGTTCTTCGTTAACATCATTCCCATTAATAGATACATCAAGTGTAACTTCTATGACCGGTGCATGGAAGTATTGCCATGCATTAACATCATTCCCATTAATAGATACATCAAGTGTAACTTCTATGACCGGTGCATGGAAGTCTTGTACTTCATTAACATCATTCCCATTAATAAATACATCAAGTGTAACTTCTATGACCTACGCGTGGTCGTGGTGTACTTCATTAACATCATTCCCATTAATAAATACATCAAGTGTAACTTCTATGACCGGTGCATGGCACTATTGCCGTGCATTAACATCATTCCCATTAATAAATACATCAAGTGTAACTAATATGGACTACGCATGGGAGTTTTGTCATGAATTAACATCATTCCCATTAATAGATACATCAACTGTATTTTATATGATAGGTGCGTGGTTGGGTTGTTCTTCGTTAACATCATTCCCATTAATAAATACATCAACGGTTGTTGCGATAGCCAATACGTGGTTGGCTTGTTCTTCGTTAACATCATTCCCATCAATAGATACATCACGTGTACATTATATGTACGGTGCGTGGGAGGGTTGTTCTTCGTTAACATCATTCCCATCAATAAATACCTTTAGGGTTTGGACAATGGGTTCCGCATTTAGTGGCTGCACTTCATTGGTTTGTATACCCAACTTGTTTACTATAAACACATGGGATAATTGGCAAGGTACAGAGGAATTATTTTATAACACCCCATTATTACAACAACCAGATGCATCCGCACAAGCAGATTTAACCAGTGTAAATGGTGCAGATTGGACAAACGCTAATCCGTGTCCATAAACACAAAACATAAATATGACAATACAAGGAGATTAACATGTCAGCAAGCAATTATTTAGAAAACGAAGTACTAGACCATATCTTAGGAGAAGGGACTAAAGATTATACAGCACCAACCCTATATATTGGGCTATTAACTGGAATCACCGATGGTGAGACTGGTAATGTAAACGAAGTACCATCAACCTTTGGGTATCAAAGAATGGGTGTGAACTTTGCAGATGCCGTAAGTGGGGTAGCACTTAACTCCTCAACTGTTACCTTTGGACCAGCCAATGGTGGTAATTGGGGTGTCATTACTCATATGGCAGTCTATGATGCAGAATCAGCAGGTAATGTGTTATTTTATGGGGCATTAGCGATCACTAAGGATGTCACAGATGGTGATACATTCCAAATCAATCCCAATGCTGTTAGTATTTCATTGAATTAGTCCCACATAAACTGCAAAAATAGGGTATAATAAGGGTGATATCCAATTATGGGTATCATCAAAAGGATTATATTATGAACTTAATAAATGCAGTGGCTAAATTAAAACCGACTAATCATGTGAAGCATTTCATTGCTTTCCTCAGTGATC
>Ga0233445_1002528_pt1 | contig 12022 bp, 9 predicted proteins | sample SI_124_October20_5_FD_182779 | JGI IMG/M metagenome (GOLD analysis project Ga0233445, IMG submission 182779) | Seawater microbial communities from Saanich Inlet, British Columbia, Canada - SI_124_October2016_100_MG | ecosystem: Environmental > Aquatic > Marine > Inlet | place: Canada: British...
AACTGCTGCTGAAGAAAAGAAGCCAGCTGCTAAAAAAGAGGCTGCCAAGAAAACTACAGCAAAGAAGCCAGCTGCTAAAAAAGAGGCTGTCGAGGCTGCCCCTGAAACAGATTAACAATTAAATACAGTATACGTAGGAGACGAATTATGGCGATTACAGCCGCTTTAGTTAAGGAGTTAAGAGAGAGAACAGGCGCAGGAATGATGGACTGTAAAAAAGCATTGGTTGAAACCAATGCTGACCTTGAAGCAGCAATTGATTTAATGCGTGCATCAGGCGCAGCAAAAGCTGCCAAAAAAGCAGGTCGCGTTGCATCTGAAGGCCTTGTTAATGTTACAATTAGCGACGATAACAAACAAGCTGCAATTCTTGAAGTTAACTCAGAAACAGACTTTGTCACTAAAGGCTCTGCATTTATTGATTTTGTTGAGGCACTAGGCTCCCTAGCTCTTAAGAATAAGCCTGAATCAGTGGAGAGTTTTTTAAGTCAAAAACTTGACTCTGGAGAAACAGTTGACGAGGCAAGAGAAGGTATTATTGCAAAAATAGGTGAAAATATTTCTGTGAGAAGGGTTCAAATTATTAGCACTGATACAGGCATTTTAGGTGCTTATAAGCACGGTGATCGTATTGCCGTCCTTACAGTGTTAGCGTCCCAAGATTCGGCTTTGGCAAAAGATGTAGCAATGCACATCGCTGCTTCACGACCGGAATGTGTCAGCGAAAACCAGCTTTCGGACGACACCCTTGAAAGAGAAAAAGCAATCTTTATTGAACAAGCTAGAGAAAGTGGAAAGCCCGACAACATTATTGAAAAAATGATTGTAGGCAGAATGAAAAAATTTGTTAATGAGGTTACGCTTTATGGCCAATCTTTTGTAAAGGACCCAGATATTACTGTTGGAGATCTTGTTAAATCTAACAACTCCGAAGTTGAATCGTTTGTCCGATACGAGGTTGGAGAAGGAATAGAGAAGAAAGAAGACAACTTTGTTGAAGAGGTAATGGCTCAAGCGCAAGGCTAGAGTCTGGTCTCATAAACTGAAAGGGCGCGTTGGCGCCCTTTTTTATTTCTCAAATATTAAATTGTTTATAGGCTAGCCCTGTCTTTAACGATTAGCTTCATTATTGCCGGCATTAAGAAAAAATCAGCCAAAAGTGCCACTAAAATCGCGCTTGCTGTAAGCACGCCAAAATCAAACATGTTGTTCATTTGTGAAAAGGTAAGAACAAGAAACCCAAGAGCCAGAACGATGGATGTCAAGGTTATAGCTCTACCAGTTCCCATCAAGGTTAATCGAACAGCCTTGTCTACATCATTGTATTGAAGCTCATACCTTCTAAAGTTGTGCATAAAATGCACAGTATCGTCTACAGCCAGTCCCAGCGCAATTGCACCAATCAACAAGGTGAACATGTCCAACGGCATTTTAAAAATCACCATAATAGTTGATAGAAAGACGATAGGCAACAGGTTTGGTATCATGCTAATTAGCCCAATTTTCAGGTTACCTATCAGTAGCACCATGAGGATTGTGATAAGCGAAAAGGCCAGAACATAGCTCACCGCACTACTATAAATTGCCTCTTCAAAAGTAACCGTCATCAATGTTCCAATGCCGGTAAAAGTCACTTTGGCCAATGAGCCAAATTTTTGATCTAAATAGAGTTGAGCATTGTCAATAAAAATGTTTGCCTCAAGGGAGTCAATAAAGGGCGTTTTTAATGTTAGTCTCGCCTTAGAATAGTTTGCATCGACAAGACTTGTAAGATCGTTATTGCCGCTGCTTTCAAAAAGCAAAAACTCCTGGGCTATAAGATCCGAATCATCGGGAATAGTATAATATTCGTCCCTATTTTCATGAAGCGCCCTATTGGTTTCTTTAATGACATCAACATAGCTTATAACCTTTCCCACAAACATGTTTCCAGTGGATATAGAGTTTATATTTTGAGACACATCATCAATAACTCTTAATACTTCAGGGTTGTAAAGGCCGTTTGTTTTTTCAGTATCAATAATTACTTCAAGCGTTAATGAGCCATTTAAGTTCTCATCGACAGCCTCTGTTGCTACTCGCGCAAAATTATCCTCGGGAAGCCACTGAAGAGGAAAATGAGAAAACCTTAATTGAGCTGCAATGATAGCTGCGCATATTATTAACACGGTGCTAAATGAAATAATTAGCTTAGGCCTGCCAGTTGCAAAAACGCTAATTCCAATCATCGCTCTATCCAATAGAGACTGGCCATCTTCGTCTGATTTTTGTCTGAGAACCTTAAAGTTAGTTACTGACACCAAGGCGGGCAAAAAAACGAGAGTAAAAACTAATCCAACCATAACCCCGCTGCTTGCAAAAATCCCAAGGTCTGCGACAGGCGCAACGCCAGAGAAAGAAAAAGACCAGAGCCCAGCTGCGGTAGTAATAGAGGTCATGATAATTGCCAGCCCTGAATGTCCCATCGCGTACCTAAGAGACTTCTTTTTATCGTTTGTTGTAGCAAAGTCTTTATAGAATACAGCTAAAAGATGAATTGATGCACTAGTAACAACCGCCAACAAGAAGGTGGGCATTATTTGGGTCGCCATAGTAAAAGGTGCTGAAAAAATAGACATCAATGAAACAGTCATTATCAGTGTTAAAGAGACACATACAAGTGGAAGAATGACTCCTGAAATTCGCCTAAATAACGCAAAAAGAACAATCATAATGACTATCATCATTAGGCTTATAAAAACAGCTGAATCATTCATTAATGCTTGTTTGAATATGCCTGCAATTGCGGCTGAGCCGGACAAGTATATTTCAAAGTTATCGTCATTAAAGCGCTGCATTATTTGTTGCGTTTGCGCAATAATTTCATCGTTTTCTGCATCCGTTAAATATAGCTTTTGCTCTGCAGTGTTGTCGTCGAACTCAAGACTGTCGTCGAACTCAAGACTGTCGTCGAACTCAAGACTGTCGTCGAACTCAAGACTGTCGTCGAACTCAAGACCAATAGAGTCTTCAGAGGCACCTGCATTGGAGTAGGTTTCTGTCTCAATTGTCACGGTAGTCATTGTAAAGTCTTCACTGTAAAGTGAATTTTCATAAAGACTGTTGTTAGTAACCGTTTCTTTGAGTTTAACAAGGTCTTTTTTATTTTGAGGAAGGTTGTCAATCAGGGGCTCTACAATCAGCTCTCCTTCAATGCCATAAGTGTTTCTAGCATTGATCAAGGAGTCTACCCCTTTAATATTTGGCAACTCATTCTCTAGGGCATGATGAAAACTATCGAGCTTCTTCAGAAAGTCTAAATCAAAAATATTTCGAGTTTTAACTGCAATCATCAGCTTTTCATCGCGACCGAACTGATCTCTAAAAATATCGTACTCGACTCGCATCGGGTCTGTTTTATGCAAAAAGCCCTCTGTGGTTGTATCAATTTTTAACGATGGAAGCTGAGAGCCGAGCGCCACAACAAAAACAAAAACAACTGCGATTGTTATCTTCGCATTTTCAAAAAGCCAGTCAGAAAAAAGTTCAATTTTTGATTCTGTTTTTGTTCGCCAGTTCATAAATATATTTGTTTATTTGTGTTGTGAGATATAGAGGAACAATATAATAAAATTAAAGCTGAAACATTATATTGGACAGAACAATTCTTGTGTCTAGAATAAGGGCAATATAATAGAAAACTTAACCTCTAATCGCTATAGTGGCTCTATGAGTTTTTCTTTGTCTTGATCGCCTCCTTGATTGTTTTTCATTACGCGCCAGGAAACGTAAAGCCCGCTTCCTATGATTACAAACAACCCAAGTATCGCTTGCATATTTGGAACATAGCCAAATACAATGTAGCTAAGCGTAATAGCACCGACAATTTCAAAATAATTGAATGGACTTAGTTCAGAGGCGCTTGCAAACTCAAATGCTTTAATAATCATAAAGTGTGAGGCGGCTGCAAAGAGGCCCATGGCGGCTCCTAACAACAATCCTTTTAGGTCCGGAGCAGACCATGCAGCAAAAGCCAGAGGGGACATTATTAGAATTCCTACGATTGCAGAATAAAAAAGGGTGAGTACTGGTGGCGCCCTAAATGAGAGTTTTTTTGTAAAAATAATATAAAGCGCATAACAAACACCTGCAACAACAGCCAACAAAAGGCTTGGCTTAAAATCATCGCCTGTTGGCTGCAACACTATGACAACTCCAACAAATCCAATTAAAACTCCAACTCCAATGAATAGGTCAAAGCGCTCGCCCAAAAGCATTGGAGACAAAACCGCAACAATCAAAGGCGAAATAAAAAGAAGGGTGAGCGCATTAGGAATAGGGTTTGATTTTATTGCCGCAAAAAAGAAAAGGGTTGCTAGGGTCAGCATTAAACCTCTTAAAAATTGAAGCCCAAGACTTTCAGGAACTCTTTTCCATTTAACTTTTTTCCAAAAAATAATTGGAATAAGCCAAAACGCATGAAAAAAGAATCGGGTCCATGTAACCTGCATCACAGAATAATCTTCACTTAGTAGCTTAGCAAAAATGTCTAAAAAGGGAACCGTGCTCATGCCCATTAGCATAAGTCCTATCCCTTTTAGAACAGTTTTATCAAAAAAGCTCATAAGTCCTCCAATAAGAAACTATGCTGATTGTACAATGCCAAGCGTGCTGGCTAAGCTTTAATTAAGTATGGTGCCGTCGGACGGAGTCGAACCGTCACAGCTTGCGCTACAGCCCCCTCAAGGCTGCGTGTCTACCAATTTCACCACGACGGCAAGGGTTGTTAGTTACTAGGTATTTCGCTTGTGTCTTCGTCAAAAGCATCATCACTCATAATGGTTTGCGACATAATGCTTTGACCTGAATCTGCAACACTTCTTTCATTAGAGGCAAAGTACGCAAGGCTTATACTTGTTACAAAAAAGCAAATCGCTAAAATTGCCGTTAGCTTATAAAGGAAAGAGTGTGCGCCTCTTGCACCAAAAACTGATCCCGCTGCTCCAGAACCAAACGCAGCCCCAGCATCAGCGCCCTTTCCGTGTTGAATTAAAATTAGTCCTACTAGGCCTAAGGCCAACAATACATGAACCACTAAAATAATTTGAAATGTCATATTAACCTGCCTTACAAATTTGTAAAAAATCTTCTGCTTTTAGCGCTGCACCGCCAATTAAACCGCCATCTATATCTGGACAAGAGATAAGCTCTAATGCATTGCCAGCATTCATACTTCCGCCATACAGTATAGGTGTTTTTTCAGCTATATCTTGATTGCTACTCGCAAGAAGATTACGAATAAACATGTGAACTGCTTGTGCTTGTTCTGGGGTAGCTGTCATGCCTGTTCCAATTGCCCAAACAGGCTCATATGCAATAATAATGTTTTTGAATGCCTCTATTCCAATCAGCCTAACAACTGTAGTAAGCTGCTCTGAAATAACTGCCTCTGTATTTCCAGACTCTCTTTGATCAAGAGACTCTCCAATACAAAGAAGTGGCGTCAAGCCAGAATCAATCGCAGCTTTTGTTTTTTTGGCAACAATTTCACTAGTTTCACCATATAAACTTCTTCTTTCAGAGTGTCCAACAATAACGTGCTTAGCGCCAAAATCTTTAATCATTTCTGCGCTTACCTCTCCAGTAAAAGCTCCTGAGACATTCACATTTAGATTTTGTGCACCAAGCATTAAACTGGACCCACTAATTAAAGTTTCAACCTGTGATAAGTATGGAAATGGAGCACAAACTAAAACCTCTGCGCTAACATCACCCATTCCAGACAATATGCCGTTGACAAGACTTTTAACTGCGTCTTTGCTGGCATTCATTTTCCAGTTTCCAGCAACTATCGTATTGCGCATCTTTTTTGGCCTATATAAAAAGAGGGCAATGTTACTCTAAAACACATAGAAAATCAATTAGGAACAAGCCTTAAGAGCCAACTTAATGTTAATTATTTAAGGCTTGGCATCTCACGCATAAACAATGCTTTTTGAATGTCTGTCTCAGCTGTCTCAAAGTTTTGAGCCGCCAAATGACCTGCAAACACGGCATCAGCAATTAGACCAGGGGCCTCTGCATCTCCAATCAGCTGAATATTTATAGCGGCAGGCTGTGTTTTCTTGTTTGGTTTTTGATTAATTAGCTGCTCATAAAGAGAGGTATTTGGTATTCGTTCAGTTACCATAACTATTGATTGGCAGGATATTTGTGTGCTGGCCCCAGTGAAAACACACTCAAGGTAGGCTATTTGGTTCTCAATTTTTTCGATTAAGTTGTTACAAACAATCTTAACACCACTACTTATAAGGGACTTCTGAACTCTTTTCTGCTCTAGGGTTGACTCTGTCCATGGAGAGACAACGCTAGCAGGTGTAATAAAGATTACATCGACACCCTTTTCGCTTAGATGGTCTGCCAGTACTCCAGCCAGGTACCCCTGCTCATCATCATAAACAATGATTGAGTCTTTGATATTTTGCTCTTCCTGAATAATCTCTTCTGGGGTAAAAACCTCGACACTTTCAATTCCTATTATTGGGCCTCTTCTACTTCTTCCAATTCCATCTTTTCGCCATTTTGAGCCTGTCGCTAAAAAAATGTTTTTAATTCCAAGCTCATTAATATGAAGCGAGGTAAGCTGGCTTTCTTTATATATTTCAATATTGTTTTTTTGGAGAATTTCATGAACCCTGTTGTCAACAACCCGCCTCCAGGCCTCCAGGCCTTTCAAGCTTGACTCAAACAAAACTCTTCCGCCCAGCTGATTTTCTGATTCAGCCAAAATTACCTCGTATCCTCTCCTTGCGAGCTGAAGACTACACTCAAGTCCCGCTGGTCCAGAACCAACAACGAGTGCTTTTTGGTCTGATACTTTTGGTTTAATAAACTCTGGATCCCAGCCCCTTCTCCATTCTTCGCCCATAGTTGGATTTTGTGTACATCGAATTGGCACAGAAAAATTATCGCTTGAAACACAAATATTACAACCGATACATTCCTTAATTTGGTCTGTATTTTCTGACTGTATTTTGTTTGGTAAGTAGGGGTCCGCAATTGAAGGCCTGGCTGCGCCAATTAAGTCTAAGACGCCCCTATCAATTAGCTTTACCATTAAGTCTGGTGATGTCAGCCTGCCAACCCCAACAACCGGCTTGGTGGTTAGACTTTTTACAAATTCAACATAGGGCATTTGATAGCCCTCATTTGGCTCAAAACGAGAAGTTTGTGAGTCATTTGACCAATCAGAAACATTGACATCCCATAGATCTGGATGTTCCGATAACAGCTCAACCACAGCTCGGCCTTCCTCATTAAATTGCATACCGTCTTTACCTTTAAGCTCATCTACAGCAAAACGAAAAGCAATTCCACAACTATCGCCAATAGCCTCCTGTGTTTCTTCCAACAACTCTCTAGTTAATCGTAAGCGGTTTTCTAGGCTTCCGCCATACTCATCCGTTCGGTTATTCATATCTGGCAAAATAAACTGTTGTGCTAATGACATACCGTGACCTGCATAAACATAAACAATGTCAAAGCCAGCCTCTTTCGCATTCAATGCAGCTCTTTTATGCCAGGACCTAAAATCTGAAATATCCTTTTTTGACATTCTTCTTGACTGTTTTGGATATAAAAAATTAACAGGCTGTGCGTTGGGAGACATAGCAGGAATTCTAGAAAAGAGGTTTGTAGAATTATGGCCGCTATGGGTCAATTCAATTGCAGCTAGGGCATCATACTTGTGAACAGCCTCAGTCATTAGACGAAGCGCAGGAATGTCTCTTTTGTCCCAAATTCTTTGCTCAACATAAGGAGCTAAATCAGAGCTTGGATGTATCTCTGCCTCTTCTGTGCTTACAACCCCCCAACCCCCTTTTGCCTTAGTTTCTCTCATAGCGGCATGTGCTTTTGGTCTTAGGTGTCCCATTCCACAACAATGCGGCACTTGGTAGAATCGGTTTTTTGTTACAACTGGGCCTATTTTTACTGACTCAAAAAGCTTGCTGTAAGGATTGTTTTTCATGGGCTAGTTATACAATATTAACAAGACTAAAATCAAACTATTCTACCAAATGCTTTAATCATCTTTATCGTCATTACAGGTATCATTAGATTTTTGATTTCATGTTTTATTTACCAAAATGTCACAGACTTGGGCTGAATGCTTAGACTCCCTAAAAGACTCTCTTCCGTTAGGAGAGTTTAGCGTATGGGTTAAGCCACTTAAAGCGACGGAAAGAAATGAAACACTTTATCTAAACGCTCCTAGTGCATCTGCACTCAAGTACATACATAAACACCAAAACTTAGAGGCAGCAATTATTTTGGCAGTCTCTGAGTGTGATCGTAAACTTAAAGTAAGGTTTGGTGTTGTTGAGTCTAGCAAAAAAACAGCAGGCGCTAAAAAACATCACACTACACCCTTGTTTCCAGAATACACCTTTGATAATTTGGTTTTAGGAAGTGCAAACCAGGTCGCCGCCCTAGCAAGTAGGCAGATAGCAGAAAAAATTGGGGCGTCTCCCTATAACCCTTTTATTATTTATGGTGAGTCTGGGTTGGGCAAAACGCATTTAATGCAGGCAGCTGGACATCTTGCTCTTAAAAAAAACCCAAGCTCAAAAATTATCTACGTGCCTCTAATGGATTTTGTTAGGAACATCACAACAAGCCTTCGCCACAACACAATTGAAAACGTAAAGCTTTTTTACCAGTCAGCGGATCTTTTATTGGTTGATGATATTCATTTAATTGCAGGAAAAGACAAGTCGCAAGAAGAATTTTTTCATATCTTTAATTTTTTATTCAGTACAAAAAAACAGATTATTTTTACATGCGACCAACCCCCAAAAAACATCAAGGACCTTGAAAACAGGCTAAAAACAAGATTTTCCCAAGGACTAAACTTGCAACTCTCTCCACCAGAACTTGAAATGAGGGCTGCTATTCTCCTTAAAAAATCACAAAGCCCACAAATATCTCTTAACCTTTCAGAGGATGTTGCCCTTTTTATTGCGAGCCATGTAATGTCAAATGTTAGAGACCTTGAAGGGGCTTTACTGAAACTAAAAGCCTTTGTAGACTTCTCTCAAATCGACCACTCTCTTATTACCAAAGACGTCGTTGAGGGGGCTTTGGGCGACCTCATAAAACCAAAAAAACTTTTTATTGAGGTTAATGAAGTACAAAAAACAGTCAGTAAGTATTATGGAATTACGGTTTCAGATTTGGTTTCAAGCTCCCGCAAACAGCACCTAGTTAAAGCAAGACAAATGGCAATCTATTTATGCCACGAGTTAACATCATTGTCGTTAGCTAAAATAGGCCAAAACTTTGGAAACAGAGATCACTCTACAGTGCTTTATTCTTGTGAAAAACTTAAGGGACTTATTGCTTCGAATGAAGAGATCAAAAATGACATCGAAAACATAAAGATTAAAATTACTAACTTATAAACAAATAAATTACTACTTGGGTTGTTAGTAATTAACAAAACATCTTATAATTAGTGGACAAGTTAACATCTTAAATATTAAATAAAAAAGATATTAACAACATAGTCACCACTCAAACGATTGATTTTTTTAAAAAAAAGATAGTAATTAACAAAAAATAAACAGACTAATAATAACAATAATTAATTTAATAAGAAAGGTTACTTATGAACACTGAATTAAGCGTTGAAGAACTCATAGAACCACTACAAACCGTAATAGGGGTTGTTGAAAAAAAACAAACTCTTCCAATTCTCTCTCACGTACTAATTCAATTAAAAGAAAAAAAGCTTACGCTAACAACCACTGATATGGAGTTAGAAATAAGTGCATCAAATACAATAAAAAGTGACACAGAGGTTACGTTTACAATTTACGCAAAAGATCTAATTGATATTGTAAGAAAACTTCCAGAAAAAACACAAATAAAATTCAAAATAGAAGAAAACAAAGTCTATCTAAATGCCAATAAAAACACTTTTGAACTTAATACATTTAATCATTTAGATTTTCCAGCTTTACCAAAAACCCAAAATACAAGTGTTATCAAAATTAAGCAAGAAACTCTCAAAGAGTTAATTGAAAATACTAGTTTTTCAATGGGAAATCAAGATATTCGAGCTTACTTAAACGGGTTGTTTTTTGAACTAAACAAAAACTCATTAACGGTTGTTGCAACAGATGGCCACAGACTTTCGATTGGTGAGGTCAGTCAAGAAAATAGTTTAGAAGAAAAAAAGACTGTGATTCTCCCTAGAAAAGCAGTGCTGGAGTTGACTAAACTATTAAATAAAAGCTCGCAAAACATCGCAGAAATACACCTTTCGGATAATTATTTTTCACTGATCGACTCAAACACTAAGATCATTAGTCGACTTATTGATGGTAATTTTCCTAACTACAAACAAGTAATGCCAACAGACTTTAGTAACACTATTGTGATTGATCGTGAAGACTTTTTATCTAGTTTACAACAAGCCTCTATATTTGTTGACGAAAGAACCAAGGGTGTAAAGCTCGTATTTCGCGACGACAAACTTAGTATTTTTTCTCACTCAGAAAGGGGTAGGGCTGAGACTCAAATTGAAGTAACTAAACAAGAGAAAGAACTTGAAATTGCATTTAATATTCACTATCTAATATCAGTTCTCGAAAAACTTACCTCTAAGGAGATCAATATGGTGATACCGGGTGGTGAAAACAAGTCTTGTTTATTAAGTGCCATTGATGATGAGAGCTATCACTACATTATTATGCCGATGAGAATTTAGTAACTGTGTTTAATGGCAATCATTGAAAAGCTACATGTTTTAAACTTTAGGAATTTAGCAGATCAATACCTGCTTCCAAACAACAACATTAATTTAATACTTGGTCAAAACGGACAAGGTAAAACAAACTTTATTGAATCAATCTATTATTTAGGCCATGGTAGGTCTTTTAAAACCAAGAACTTTAGAGACGTTGTTCCATTTGATGATCAACAAATAAAAATATCTGCAGTTGTAGACTCACAAAAAGTTAGCATAAAAAAATCTCGTGATAAAAGTGTTGTTTTAATTAACAATGAAAAAATCTCTAGTAATAGTTTTTTAAGTCAAATTCTCCCTATACAAATTATTTCTCCTGATCGCGGGTTTGTTGTTGGCGGCTCACCGAAACTTAAAAGATCTTACCTTGATTGGGGGGTTTTTCATAACAATAAAAACACCCTCAAAACATATAAAACATATAAAAAAACGCTAAAAAGTATTAATACATTGTTGGCAGGTGGCAACAATACTGGCCTTCAAGAGTGGTTTGAACAGTTTGCTAATCTGTCAGTAGAGATAACAAATGATCGAACGAGCTATATAGAAAAATTATTAAGCACCCTAAAAAAAGATTCAGATAATAAACTTAAGAGGTTTTTAATTTTCAAATTCAAACAGGCTGGCCAAAAGAGGTTGATGCTCTTAACCAAACACAAATATTTGAATACCTTTTGAAAAACAAAAACACTTTTTTAAAAACCAAATATTTAAATTATGGCCCCCATAGAGCAAACGTTGAATTTTTTTTAAACAATAAAAACGAGAACTACCTTTCTAGAGGCGAGCAGAAAAAAATGTCAATTGTTTTCTGGATGCTTCAAGTTATGGCCTTAGTTGAAAATAAATTAAACCCAGTTGTATTGATCGACGATATTTCTTCAGAGCTTGACGACGTCAAAATTAAATCTGTCATTAACTTTTTAACTGAAACTAATATTCAAATTTTTATTACAGACATAGGTAACAAAAATTTACCATTAGACACAAAAAAGTCAACTATTTTTGAAATAAAAAAAGGGGTTTTAGAGGTAATGTAGTTCTCTTTTTCAAACACAAAATAACCTCTAAAAAAAGCAGATGAAATAACGCTAAACTGGATAGGCGTGGTATAATAAATTTATTTTTAAAGGGTCTTTATGAGCGAAGAATACCAAGCCTCTAATATTAAGGTTTTAAAGGGTTTGGATGCTGTTAGAAAGCGCCCTGGAATGTATATTGGTGATACAGATG
>Ga0233445_1002554_pt1 | contig 11929 bp, 14 predicted proteins | sample SI_124_October20_5_FD_182779 | JGI IMG/M metagenome (GOLD analysis project Ga0233445, IMG submission 182779) | Seawater microbial communities from Saanich Inlet, British Columbia, Canada - SI_124_October2016_100_MG | ecosystem: Environmental > Aquatic > Marine > Inlet | place: Canada: British...
ATCTTTAATCGCATAAACGCCAACCTCTCCTTGATATTCTGCATGAATATGTGGTGAATGGTGTTTGCCAGTATCATGAAAAAACATTCTAATAAGCACACCATAAAACATGGATATTGTTGGCATAAATTATTCCTGTTATTTGTTATTTAATAATGATACTCTCATCTGTATTTAGCTCTATCTCTTTTCTTAGCAACTTGGCAACTTTTCCACCTTATTTAGCGATAACTTTATTTTGACTTAAACCCTCTGGTTTTTTCTTTTTAGAAATCTCAGTGGCTAACGCTTTAGCTAGCATAATAAGTGCCAACTCAAGGTTAGTCATATTATCTCTTATATTTTGCTTTTTCAACCATAATGCAACACTCCAAGAGAAGAAACAACGGCTACCGCACTACAAACCTTTGAATATTAGTTAGTAGCACCCCTCAAGGGGGTATTAAACAGAATAAACAATGTTATTAAGAGAGTTATTTTAAACTAATAATCACGCAAAAAAAAAAGCGTTTGTAAATAGTTTAATTTGATATGTATTTTATTTTGTGTGAATCTGGAGTGAAAAACGAAGAGTAATAAATGCCAAGAAGGTCAACGCAGTTGACTCTTCTCCTGGCATTTTAATTTGCTAATAATTCGTTAGCTAACTTTTCATCTTCTTTGTCTAGGTTATCTATATCTGTATCAGTTGTACCTTTGATGCCTTTCAGTTCACTACCAGTGTCAGTAATTTTCTTTGTATTTTTAAGCTTTACAATATCGACTTGGTTTTTCTGAGAATTTTGCTCACCCTCAAACCTAAATCTTAAAAACACCTGATAGCTTGAGTTGTCATCATCTACCTTGCCTGGTAAGAAGTAGCTTAAAAATGGAATGGTTTCTTTATTTGATTTGGAGTTGAGTAAACTCGATAGGTTGAACAACGGTACTAGCTGACCATCAGTGAGTAAGAACTGAGACTTAAAACCCCTCTTGTCAGTAACGGGCACATCATTTACAAAGCCTTGCAAGAATGAATGTGATTGGTTGAGTTTACTCCAGATTGAAGCTTGTTAATTCTATTTTTATTAATATCAAAGCCAATTACTGAACGTTTTTTACCGAACTCGATGGCAAGGGGGAGGCCTACATACCCTAAACCTATTAAGGCTATCTTCTTCATATCATTCCATTCTTAAATTTTATTACATTTTTTGTCTTGCTTTTTAATATGCAAACATTCATTATTTTAACTTTAATAAAGTATTTATAATTGTCTCAATATCCAACCCATGATATGCAAGCACTTCATTATTCATTCCACACACAGGTATTTCAGTAAGGCCTAACATTTTAAATGAGATATCACTAAACCCTAACTGGGCAATTGCAACTCCAATTTTTTCACCTTGCCCTCCACTAATCAAATGATTGTCTAAAGTATATATTTTTCTAATATTGCCAATAGTCTCTTTTAACCAAGCTTTATTAATTGTATTAAGCCAAGGCATGCTTACTACCTTTACACTTATATTATGCTCTATTTTTAATTTTTTAGCTGCCCTATATGCTTGTGGCAAAAGCAGCGGACCATACGCGAAAATAATTGCATCATTGCCTTCCGTTAAAGCAATACCTTCTCCTTTTTTTAGTGTATAGCTAGCTGGTAATGTATAGGGTATTTCACATGGAATAGAGACGAGACGAATATAGGTGCTTTCTGTATTTTCCTCTACAGCATACTCCAATGCCATTTTCACCTCTTGTTCACAACAAGGCTCTATAAGGGTTAGTCCTGGCACACCACCTAATACTGATATATCACGAACCATTTGGTGTGAGTGTCCCGGCCCAGAAGGTAGAAGTCCTGCTAATGACCCTGTGTAAATACATTTGGTATTTTCAGATGCGTTATTAAAAAACTGCTCATTGGCTCTTGGCGCCAAAAAACATGCGAAGCTATGTGAAATAGGTAGCTTACCTTTTAATGCAAGTGCCCCAGCTTGTGAAAGCATATCTTGTTCGGCAATACCGCACTCCACAAATCTTTCTGGGTAGCTATTACGAAAACTAAGCAATCCGCAATCGATCATTAAGTCCGCATCTAGTGCCACAATATCTTCATTTTTTCCTCCCAACTCATGTAATGCTTTTTCATAAGCTGGAATCATTTTTTGTATATTATCTTCTGGTATAGGACCAAGCTCTCTTTCTATCTCAACTATTTTCAGAGGTGGTAAACTTAAATCATTTAAAAAGTTATTTGCTTTTGCAAGAAGCTCATCAAAGGCCTTTTGATATTCTTCTCTTGAAGGGGCTCCACTATGATACTTATAAAACTCCTGTTCATTTCCCATTGCAGTCGCTTCCATAAAGGAAACACCTTTCCCCTTTATTGTATCTGCAATAATAATTTGTGGCGTACCTTTTACCAATTTTGCAGCATCAATTGCCTGAGAAAAATCAGATAAATTATTTCCATCACAACGCTGTACATGCCAACCAAAGCTAAGTAACTTAGCTTTCAAATCACCTAAATCACTCACATCATTAACCCATGTATCAGATTGGATTTTATTGTGATCAATAATAACTGTTATCTCTTCAAATTTACCATTTACAGCACCAGATAGTGACTCCCAAAATTGTCCTTCTTGCAGCTCTCCATCACCTGTTAAGACATAGACTCTACCTTTTTTATTATCTAAACGATTGGCAAGTGCCAACCCTTTTGCTTTAGAGATCCCCATCCCTAATGATCCTGTATTGGTCACCATACATGGTGTTGTTGTTACATCTGGGTGTCCTGGTAAACCATTTAATCTTCTTAGTTGGTGAATATACTCATAATTTAATTTACCTATTCCTATTAAAACTGAATAAAGTCCTGGTGCATCATGCCCTTTTGAGGAGAAAAATAGATCATCATCAGTCAATACATTGAGATGCATCCATGAAAAGATATCCATACTGCTAAAGCTGGTACCTATATGACCTGATCCTGCTTTAGCAATCATGTAGAGAGTGTTTATTCTTGAATAGAGTGCAAACATCTCTGTTTTTTCGATGTTTGAAATGTCTCTATTTTGAAGCAGTGATTGATAGTCTTTTTGATTTATGTGATATAGCATATAAATTCCCTACTGAATTATGTTTAGATTATAGTTGCTGTGGGTCAACCACCATATAGATATCTTTTAATTCAGAGTATATATCTAAAGCTTCGGTTCCCGGTTCTCTACTACCATTTCCAGATTGACGCATTCCACCAAATGGCATGTGTGGCTCACTACCGTAAGTACCCGCATTGACCACTGTAGCACCGCATTTTATTTTATGGCTAAATTCCATGGCACGGTGGTAATTTTTTGTATGGATAGAGGCTGTTAATCCATAAGGTGAATTATTTGCAAGCTCTAAAGCGTCTTGAAAGTTACTAATACGGTAGAGAATAGCGATCGGGCCAAATAGTTCATTCTGTGAAATCTCATCTTCTGGTTTTACATTTTCAAGTAAAGTTGGAACAATATAAAAACCATTTTTATGGCTTTCTGTTTCTAATCGTTTGCCACCGTATAAGATGGTTGACCCTTCTATTTTTGCTGTTTTGAGTGCAGCAAGCATGTTTGTTAGTTGTTTTTCATTAATTACTGGCCCCAAATCATCGCTATCTGTTGGACCTATAGATAGTTTTTTAGTTGCTAGCAATAATTTTTCCTTAAACTCATCGTAGATTGAATCAAAGACAATAATTCTACTACCTGAGGCACATCGCTGTCCTGCATTACTAAATGCAGAGAGACAGGCCCAATTGACAGCATTATCAATATCAGCATCGTCACAGACTATTAATGGGTTTTTCCCACCCAGTTCAAGTGACACTTTCGCTAGTCGTTTTCCGGCAGTTTCTGCTATCCATCTTCCTACGCAAGTAGATCCAGTAAAGCTAATAACATCTACATCATTATGCTCTACAAGTGGTGCTCCTGCCTCTACACCCAAACCTTGGATTACATTTAGCACGCCTAGGGGCAACCCCGCCTCTTGGGCTATTTTTGCAAATATCCAAGCAGTTGCTGGCGTATCTTCAGCCGCTTTAAGTACCACTCCGTTTCCACAGATAAGTGCAGGGAAAACTTTCCAAGCCACATTTGCAATAGGGGTGTTTGCTGCAATAATAAGCCCCGCCACACCACATGGTTGTCTTACTGTAGAGGCATATTTGTTTTCTACACCACTGGTTGTGGTGCGTCCATATAAACGCTGCCCTTCACCTGCATAGAAACGACCTAATGCAATTGCACCGCCTATTTCACCTAATGCCTCTTGGTGTGATTTACCTGTTTCTAATGCCACAATTGATGCGATTCTTTCTTTCTGCAATTCCAGTGCATTACATATTTGATGAAGCAAGTGTCCTCGCTGTACTGCGGGCATGTTTGACCAATCTATTTGTGCCTGCTTTGCCACTGCCACTGCATGATCAATATCTGTTTTAGTTGATCTGGCAACTTTGCATAGTATCTCACCAGAATGTGGCGATACTTTTTTAAATGTTTTTCCACTTTCAGCCTGTATCTCTTTGCCGTTGATCCAGTTTGCTACTTTATTAGGTATCATTTTTTTCTCTCAATTTGTTTTTTTTTACCAAGCAGTCCAACCGCCATCTAACATGATTGTTGTGCCTGTAACATAAGATGCTGCGTCTGACATTAAATAAACTACGGTACCGTTATATTCATCTTCTTTTGCCATCCTTCCCATTGGCACTTTTGCACAATAGCCTTCCATAAATTTATTATCTTGGTTATTAAATACACCTCCCAACCCCATCATGTTTGCACGCACTCCTGACTTTGCCCAGTAAACAGCAATATATTTTGTTAAATTTACTAGTGCTGATTTGGAGGCTGAATAAACGACTGGTTTATAGAATGGATCACCTCCATTTTCTGCTTTATATTCGTATATACGATGATCTGGTGATACCATACCGTAAGTTGAGCCAATATTAATAATAGAGCCACCCCCTACCTCAGCCATCGCCTTACCAAACACCTGGCATGCTAAAAAAACACCTTTGACATTGACATCCATTACCCGATTCCAGGATTGTTCAGGAAAATCTTCAAATGGCCCGGTCTCTTCTGCAGGTGCGCTTGGGGGCGAGTCTAGAGCTGCGTTGTTAATCAAACCATAAGGTGCTTCCCCCCATTTATTTTTTATTGTCAGCAGAGCCTGCTCTAATGATTCTCGTTTTGTCACATCCGCTTTGATAAGTATCAGCTCATCATTTTTTTCTTGCTCTTTTAATTGTAAATCTAACAGATCTAAATCAACAATTGGATCTAGAATAGCTACTTTTGCTTGACCATCTAGTAATGTTTTGGTGAATTGCTGACCTAACTGCCCCATACCACCAGTTACAACAACTATTTTTCCGCTTATATCAAATATTGTATTAATCATTATGTTTATTATTAAGTAAGTTATGATGTTTGAATATTAAGTCGCAGACCTCACGAACTGCTCCTCTACCACCTCTTTTTTCTGTTCTGTAGAGTGCTAAATGATCAATATCTTGATGAGAATCTGCGACAACAATAGGTAACCCAACTTTTTCCAAACATGCAGAATCATTTATATCGTTCCCAGTAAAGGCGGTATTTTTTAAATCACAATGGTGTTTCTCAAGTAACTCCATTAAAGTTGCAAGTTTATCGTCACAATTTTGTATACAACTTAGTCCAAGCTTCTCACAGCGTTTAGATACCACATTATTTTTTTCTGTGGATATCACCCATATAGGTATATTCAGCTTTTTTATTTTTGAAATACCAAGACCATCACTACGCCAACAGGCCACTGATTCTTCACCTTTTTCTGTTGTATATACCAAGTTATCCGTAAAGACACCATCAAAATCAAACGCAAGAAACTTTATAGTAGAGAACTTTTTGGCTAGTTCATCAGTGATCTTCAAGAAACATCCTCATATTTTATTAGATCGCCTTTTTTTATCTCTCTATTTACTGTTTTCCCTAAAATACGGTTGGTTTCTCTAACCGGAATATACTGTTCACCAAATATTTTTCCCGATAAGTTATCCAGTGTTAGGAGCTCATTAACTTTTAAATCACAGCCTGCAACGACCGACTTGCCAAGTTTCATAAAGACTGTTTCTCTACCTAGATCATCCACTGGTTTTGGAGTCATCATTTCTGGGACTCGTTTTATATCCCGAACAAAGTTTCTAAAACCATGATGCTCTAAAGCAAAACTATGGTCAGTCCCTTTCCATGCACGATTGAGCGTTACATGTTTTTCAAATACTCTTGCACCTTTCATGTAAGCTAATGGGCCGCTAACAATCCCATTAAAATGATCGGACAAACCTATTGTACAATTTGGGAACTCATTTATTAATGCTTCTATATTATCTAAACCCAATCTATTATATTCACAAGGATATTCGGATACGCAGTGAAGTACGGCAATCTCTTCAAGATGATTACTAAGTATTGCAATACTCTCTTTGATCTGATCTATTTTTCCACCACCTATACTCATTACAACAGGGATCCCTTTTTGTGCAATTCTATTAATAAAGGGGAGGTTTCCAAGATCAAATGAGGCTATTTTAAGAATATCTACACCAACATCACATAGCAGATCTAAGCTTGGTTCATCAAATGGTGTCGACATAAATTTCACCCCATGATCTTCGCAATCTTTCTTTAATATTGGTAACCATTCAGGGTTTAATTCTAATTTTTCACGATGCACTCCATAAATATCTGCAAATGCATTTTCACTATTGTACTCTTTATTGTATGCGCAATCTGAGAATAGGTATTTATTATTTCTAGTTTGAAACTTAATCGCATCGACACCTGTCGCAGCAAAATCTTTGATAAACTTCCTTGCAGTTTCAAGTTTCCCTTGGTGATTTTGCCCTACTTCTGCTATAACAAATGATTCCGTTGTTAATTCATATTTTTTAAACATTGCTTATCCTAAGCCCTTATCTTTGTCTGAAAGGAGAATTACATGATCAATAGGCCATTCTACTCCTATGTCAGTATCATTCCACATTATTGAATATTCCGTTATTGGAACATAGTAGTCCGTTGTTTTATAAAGAAATTCTGCTGTTTCTGTGAGTGTTAAAAATCCGTGCGCAAAACCTTTTGGTATCCATAGTTGTTTTTTATTTTCTGCGGTAATTATTTCAGCTACCCATTGTTGGTAAGTTGGTGACTCTTTTCTAATATCTACAGCCACATCGAATACTTCGCCTTGTATAACTCGTACAAGTTTGTCTTGAGCGTGGGGTGATTTTTGATAATGCAAACCTCTCAGCACTCCTTTTGTAGATTTTGAGTGGTTATCTTGGACAAAATTTGGTTTTAATCCTGTGGCTTCTTCAAACTCTTTTTGATTATAACTCTCATAGAAGTATCCTCTCTCATCTCCGTAAACAGTCGGTTCAATAAGGAGCACTTCTGGAATAGATAGTGGGGTTACTTTCATTTTTCTTGTGTTATTTTGCTATTGTTAAGAGATATTGTCCGTAGCTATTTTTTTTCATTGGTCCTGCTAGCTTGACTAGTTGCTCAGTTGTGATCCAACCGTTTTGATAGGCTATCTCTTCTGGACATGATATTTTCAGCCCTTGTCGATGCTCTATGGTCTGAATAAATTGATGTGCCTCTAATAGGCTTTCGTGGGTACCCGTATCAAGCCAAGCGTACCCTCTGCCCATCTGCTCTACAGATAGTGCTTGTTGCTCTAAGTAGATTCGGTTTAGATCTGTTATCTCTAGCTCTCCCCTTGGCGAGGGTTTGATTTTCTTTGCGTATTCAACTACTCTATTGTCGTAAAAATAGAGTCCGGTTACTGCATAGTGAGATTTTGGTTGTTCAGGTTTCTCTTCTAGGCTGATAACTTGGTCTTGTTGATTAAATTCTGCTACACCATAACGCTCTGGATCTTTTACATGGTAGACAAAGATGGTTGCCCCCTCTTCTCTCTGGTTTGCTGAGTGGAGCAGTTTGGGTAGTGTGTGTCCGTAGTAGATATTGTCCCCCAGTATAAGTACTGAAGGTGAACCGGCTAGAAATTCTTCGCCTATAATAAACGCTTGGGCCAAGCCATCTGGTGATGGCTGTATGGCATAGCTAATCTCTAGCCCCCATTTCGCACCATCACCTAATAGTTCTTCGAATCTTGGTGTGTCTTGCGGGGTAGAGATAATGAGTATCTCTCTTATCCCTGCCAACATTAGGGTTGAGAGGGGGTAGTAGATCATTGGTTTATCGAAGACTGGGAGTAGTTGCTTGGAGATCGCTTGAGTAACTGGATAGAGTCTGGTACCAGATCCGCCAGCTAAGATTATACCTTTTCTTTTTGAGTTGTCAGTCATCAGTTTTCAGCATCGTGTGTTTTAACTCTTGTTGCCATGTTGGTAATATAATGTCTAACACCTGCTGTAGTTTGCTGGTGTTCATCATTGAATTTTTTGGTCTTGGTGCTGCTTGTGGATATTGCTCTGTGGGCACGGGGGTTAATTTTATATTATACTGATTTGCATCGTACTGTATGATCTGTTCTGCGAAGCCGTGCCAACTGGTTGATCCAGATGCAGTTAAGTTGTAAGTGCCGCTTTGGATTTTCTCTGCAATCGCTTGTGCTGTTATATTTGCTATGAGGGTTGCCGTGGTTGGTGCGCCAATTTGGTCATCTACTATTTTCAGCTCTTGTCGCTCTTTGGCTAATTTAAGAATGGTATTGACGAAGTTTTTTCCTTTTTTCGCGTAGACCCAACTGGTGCGGAATATTAGGTGTTTGGTATCGCTCTCTTTTATTGCTTGCTCCCCTTTCCATTTGCTTTTTCCATAAATAGATTGAGGATTGGGCTGGTCTTCTTCTGTATAGGCTTCGGTTTTTGTTCCGTCAAATATGTAGTCAGTTGAGTAGTGAACTAAAAGTGCATTTATTTTCTTGCTCTCTTGGGCGATGGTGGCTACAGCTTCTGAGTTGATACGATAGGCTTTTTCTGGTTCGGATTCTGCTTGGTCTACTGCGGTGTATGCAGCTGCGTTGACTATTATTTGTGGTTGGTAATTTTGGATTATTTTTTTTAATTGTCCTAAATTTTCCAAATCTGCCTCTTTTCTGGTGCAGGCTTTTATTTTACCTAATGGGGCTAGTGTATTTTGAAGTTGAGAACCTACTTGTCCGTTGGCTCCTAAAATTAGGATTTTCAGGTCAAGTTTATTTAACATTTGAACAAAAAATCACCGAACGCCCAAATCAAGGTGCCAATTATTATTAAAAACAATCCGCTACCAGGACGCATAAGAGAGAACCTATACCTTAATGACCTATATTCTTTCAGTTCACATTTACTAGGAATAACTAACTGACTAGAATTTAATGTTAGCTCTCCATCTTTGTCCCTTAATAATAACTGACCATCAAGAAAGATACCAATAACAACTAAAATAGCGCCATATCTTTGAAAAGCAAGAGAGTCATAATCTATATATTGCCAATACATTACTATAAGCAGGAGAGCTACCAGCACTATAGATGACCGAAGATTTTTCAATCTTGTAGTGCACCTAATCTTTCACCTTGGTAACTACCATCTTTTACATTATCACACCATTTGTTATTATCTAGGTACCACTGTACTGTTTTTCTAATTCCTGTCTCAAAAGTTTCATCTGGTGTCCAATTAAGCTCTTTTTCTATTTTAGTTGCGTCTATAGCGTAACGAATATCATGACCAGGTCTATCCTTTACATATGTTATTAGATCGTGATATCTGTTAGCTGTTGTATGCATAGATGGATCTAGCTCTCCTAAGATGTTACAGATTGTTTGAACTACTTGAAGGTTGGTCTTTTCATTATGACCGCCTATGTTATAGGTTTCACCGATTTCCCCCGTATGTGCAACATGTAGGAGTGCTTTTGCGTGATCATCCACATAGAGCCAATCGCGTATCTGTTTGCCATCACCATAGATTGGGAGTGGTTTACCTTGTAGTGCATTGAGAATGGTAAGTGGGATTAGCTTTTCAGGAAATTGATAAGGGCCGTAGTTATTGGAGCAGTTGGTGATAACTGTAGGGAAGTTGTAAGTACGCTGCCAAGCGCGGACAAGGTGGTCAGAACTGGCTTTTGACGCTGAGTAAGGCGAACTGGGGGCGTAGTGGGCATCCTCAGTGAAGAGGTCATCTGTCCCTTCCAGATCTCCATAGACCTCATCTGTTGATACATGGTGAAACCTGAAGGTCTCTTTTTTCTCTTCCTTTAACTTGTACCAGTACTCTCTGGCCTCTTCTAGTAGAGTATAGGTGCCAATTATATTAGTTTGGATGAATTCTCCTGGTCCATCAATGGATCTATCAACATGTGATTCTGCTGCGAGGTGGATGATGATGTCTGGTTGGTGTTGGTTGAGGATGCGCTGTATTGCTGTTGCATCACAAATATCAGCCTTTTCAAACTTGTATCTTGTACTGTTTTCAATGCTGGTTAATGATTCCAAGTTGCCGGCATAGGTTAGCTTGTCTACGTTGATTACTTCTTGGTTTAGGTCTTGTATTAGGTGGCGGATTACTGCTGAGCCTATGAAGCCTGCACCGCCTGTTATTAGGTATTTCATTTTTTTAACACATTCCACTCATCACTTAATACCTTGTTTCAGATAGCCGCTGTAAGTCTGCCTTAAACCTTGCTCCAACTCTATTTTTGGTTGCCATCCTAGGTTGTTTAGGCGAGTGCTGTCCATTAGTTTTCTCTTGGGGCCATCTGGTTTTGTGGTGTCAAACTCTATTTGACCTCTGTATCCTGTTACTTTGGCTATGGTTTCTGCTAGCTGTTTAATCGTTATATCTTTCCCTGTACCTACATTGATATGGCTTAACATGGGTTGGGTATATTTTTGATAGGCTTTGTTGTCCAGATTCATTACATGGATGCAGGCAGCGGCCATATCATCAACATAGAGAAATTCTCTGTATGGGGTTCCTGTTCCCCAGATTGTTACTGTTGGACTGTCTTTTTCTTTTGCTTCGTGGAATCGTCGGATGAGCGCGGGGATTACGTGGCTATTTTCTGGGTGGTAATTATCACCCGGTCCGTAGAGGTTGGTGGGCATTACGCTGCGGTAGTCTCTGTTGTGTTGGCGATTGTAGGATTCGCAGAGTTTGATGCCGGCTATTTTTGCGATGGCGTAGGGTTCGTTGGTTGGTTCTAGGGTATCGGTTAGTAGCGCCTCTTCTTGCATCGGTTGTTTTACAGCTTTTGGGTAGATGCAGCTAGAGCCGAGGAAGAGGAGTTTTTGGATGTTGTTTTGGTGGGCCGCATGGATGATGTTAGCTTGGATCATCAGGTTTTGGTAGATGAAGTCGGCTGGGTAGGTGTTGTTGGCGTGGATACCCCCTACTTTTGCTGCGGCCAGGTAGATTTGGTCTGGTTTTTGTTGTTTTATGAAGTCGTTGACTTGTTGTTGGTTGGTTAGATCTAGCTCTTTGTGGGTGCGTGTGATCAACTTGCAATCTTCCACTTGCAGCTCTCTTACTATGGCTGAGCCTACCATGCCGTTGTGACCGGCCACATAAATCTTATCAGATTTCTGTAATGTTGAATACCCCAGGGCAGCCTCTCTTGCCTTACGGCAATTCACCTTCTTTTTAGTGTTTAATCTTGAATTAGTCATTTGCTATTCTGACTTGCAATATCCCAGAGGGTATTTAGGCACGCTACCGCCATGCCGGTACATATGTTCAGCTTGTTTTTTTCGGTTTTCTGGTGCCGAATTGTACATGATATTCACTGGTTGAACAAGCTTTAATTTTTTTATTTTTAGTGGCATACTTCCACCTAGATGTTGCTTTGAAGGTATCGCATTTTGCGACACCATATTTTCAACTTCA
>Ga0233445_1002555_pt1 | contig 11927 bp, 7 predicted proteins | sample SI_124_October20_5_FD_182779 | JGI IMG/M metagenome (GOLD analysis project Ga0233445, IMG submission 182779) | Seawater microbial communities from Saanich Inlet, British Columbia, Canada - SI_124_October2016_100_MG | ecosystem: Environmental > Aquatic > Marine > Inlet | place: Canada: British...
TGAATGACAAAGAGGTATCATTATCATCATCATCATCATCATCATCATTAAAAGACCCTGACCTTATTAATAATATCTTGATAAATACAGAGAAAATTAAGTTGGCGGCCAGGATTAATCGTAACCTGGTAGAGATTCAGAGAGGTGAGAAAAACCTTATCCTGTCGAAGACTCAAAACGAGATGGACGAGTATGCAGTAACAATTGAAGATGTTCAGGAGGACATGGAAGAACGAATGAAATCTCTTGAACAACTAGCAAGCGGTGATGGTCTGGTTGCTCTTAAGCGTTTTAAGAGGGAGTATGGAGAATATATTGTCTTCCATAAACAGGTAAGAAAGCTCTCACGCGAAAATGCCAATGCCAGGGCATTTGATATCTCATCCGGAGAGGCACGAAGACTTAATGATAAGGCCTTTGAGCAGATGGCAGCCATTGTAGAAATAAACGAAAATGAGATGGAAAGAGCTAAGCAGTTGAGTGACAGTAATTATAGCAAGGCGCAGAATGTGCTGATAATCCTGTCCGGGTCCAGTGTTATATTTGCCATTGCAATTATATGGTGGATCGTACCCGGTATTCTCAGGGCGTTAAAGGAATTACTCCGAGCTGTTAATGCTGTAGCGCAGGGGGACACCTCTCAGACTGTAGAGCGAGTCTCCGGGGATGAGATAGGGGCGGTTATGAAAGCCGCGAATGAAATGCTGGAGTCACTGAGGGCCTCAATTGAACAGACAAACACCATGGCACTTGGAGATTATACTGCTGACATTGTTCCTCGTTCTGAAAAAGATGATTTGGGCAAGGCCATGCAGACCCTGTCAAGAACACTGCGTGAAACCTCTCAGGTGGCCGAAGAGGTTGCAGGAGGTAACTATAAGGCAATCATGGAAGTGAAAGGAGACAATGATCTTTTATCTATATCTGTGAACAAAATGACCAGGTCTTTGAGTCTTGCCATCTCAGAGCTGGAAGAACAAATCTCTGAACGCAGGAAGACTCAATCCCAGCTTATACAGGCAGAGAAATTTTCCGCTATAGGCCAGTTGGGATCAGGTGTGGCCCATGAATTAAATAGCCCATTAGACGGGTTATTAACTATGCTTAGGATAAGAAGAGACAAGGCGAGTGATGATGAGCATAACAAGTTGTCTATTATGGTGGATGCTGCTGAACATATGGCCAAAATTATTAGAGACTTTGGTTCATTCTCAGGAAAATCATCTGGAAAGTTCAGTAAGATTGACACAAAGGATGTAATTGAGTCTACGCTGAGTTTCAGTGGTATTCACTTATTGAAACATGACATCAAAATAACCAGGGACTATGATAATAATCATTTAGATATACTGGGAGATAAAAGTCAACTTCAACAGGTGGTATTAAACATTTTTACAAATGCCCGTGATGCCATGCCTCATGGTGGTGAGTTTGTAATAAGAACGAGGAATTCTGAAAATGGTGGTAAAGTTATTATGGAATTTATAGATACAGGAGTTGGCATAAAAGAAGAAGACCTGCCCAGAATATTTGATACGTTCTTCACTACAAAGGAACAGGGTAAGGGTATAGGGCTCGGCCTGTCAATATCATACGGAATCGTAAAAAGTCATAATGGAGAGATTTTGGTAGAGAGTCCGCCCAATGGACAAACTGGCAAGGGGACAAAGTTTACCATATCTCTTCCCGCATTGAAAACAAGAAAAGGGGACAATAATGGCAAAGGGTAAGATATTATTGATAGATGATGAACAAATATTCCTGGTAGCCCACCATGAGGAGCTTCAGGATGCCGGCTATGAAATTGTAACTGCTCTAACAGGAAAAGATGCTATTACTGTTGCAGAGAAGGAAAAATTTGATATCGTATACGTTGACCTGGTAATGCCGGATATGAATGGTGTCGAGGTATGCAAAGAGATGAAAAAGGTATCTCCGGATACGGTAGTTGTCCTTGTCTCCGGCCAACCTAAAGAGATACTGAAGTATTGGAAGTCATTTTTGGACGCCGGTGGTAAAGATAAAATCCTGAGGAAGCCTTTGAGAGATAAGGAATTAATCAAAGTAACAGAAGATATAATAGAAGAAAGAAAGGAAGAAAGGCGTGGATAAGAATGCCGGGGTGAAAATACTGATTGTGGATGATGTGGAGATCGAGGTTACCTCTATTGAAGAAGAACTCTGCCTGGAAGGTTATCTGGTAGATACTGCTACAAATGGGAGAAAGGCCGTTGCGATGGCAAAGCGGAAAAAATATGATATCGTCTTTATAGATTTGATTATGCCTGAAATGAATGGCATTCAAACCTGTAAAGCAATAAAAGAGGTAAGTCCGGATTCAATACCAATATTATTTACCGGACAAATAAATACAGACACATTTGACAGAGAAATTGAGTTTATGAATGCCGGAGGTGAATTATATTATATCTACAAACCATTTAAAGAAGGTGAGATCCTGGAAACGGTTAAACAAATATTGGCAAGAAGGAGAAAAGAGTAATGGCAAAAAAGAAGGTGACAACGAAGATAAAAAATAAACCGCTGGAAAAGACAGTACCCAAAAAGAAAAAGGTTACAAAAGTCTCTAAGAAAGCAGGAAGAGGTACTGTAAAAACTCCGGTAAAAAAGGCAGCAAAGAAAAAGAAAGTAGTGTCAGGTAACAAAAAAAAAGTATCACCAGAAAATACTTTAAGCAAAAGCAAAAGCAAAAGCAAAAGTATCAGGCGCTCTAACAATAATGCTTTTCCTATTGTTGGTATCGGGGCTTCTGCCGGGGGGCTTGAGGCACTTGAGGGATTCTTCTCCAGTATGCCTCCTGAATCCAATATTGCCATTGTAGTTATCCAGCACCTTGCCCCCAAATACAAGAGTATTATGGGATCTCTCCTGAAGAAATACACAAAGATGAAGATATTTGAGATAAATGACGGAATGAAGGTTGAGCCGAACAGTATCTATCTCAATCCTCCGGATAATGATGTGGCTATCATGAACCGTACACTCCAGTTGATTAAACCCCTGGCGTCCCATGCGGTCAGACTGCCCATTGACGGTTTTTTCCGTTCACTGTCTGAAGATCTGGGTGCAAAGGCATTCTGTATTGTTCTCTCCGGTACGGGGACAGATGGTACCCTGGGGCTGAGGGCGATCAAGGGTGAAGGTGGTATGGCTATGGTACAGGAGGAAGGGCAGGCAAAATATGATTCCATGCCAAGAAGTGCTATAAACACGGGTCTTGTTGACTATATCCTTCCAGTCGAGAAGATGCCGGATGAGCTTGTCAAATATATTAAGCATCCTTTCATTGAAAAGGATGTAATCACCGGTACTACCGAGCAGAAATATCAGAACAACATAACAAAGATACTCCTTCAGGTACGCAGCACAACAGGCCATGATTTCTCAAATTACAAACAGAATACGATTCGCAGGAGGATTGAGAGGCGGATGGCCGTGCACCAGATAGACAAGATATCACTCTATCTCGATTATGTCAGGGGAAACAAGGCAGAAGTGACAGCTCTCCATAAAGACCTGCTCATCGGGGTAACCAACTTTTTCAGAGATCCTGACGCATTTGATATCCTGCAAAAAGAGGTAATATCTAAGATCGTAAAAAGCAAGAAGGGTGGAAATATACGTGTATGGATCCCCGGTTGCGCTACCGGTGAGGAGGCGTATTCCATAGCTATATTTATTGCGGAATTGACGGAAAAGACACAAAAGCGCTTTAATATTCAGATATTCGGAACCGATATAGATGAAGATGCCATTGAGTACGCGAGAGCGGCAATTTATCCGGATAGTATTGCGGCAGATATATCCAAGGAGAGACTGAATCATTTTTTTATAAAGGAGGATAGTACATATAAGGTAAAAAAACAGATCCGTGAGATGCTGGTCTTTGCCACACAGAGCCTTATAAAAGACCCTCCGTTTTCGAGGCTGGATCTTGTCTCGTGCAGAAACGTCCTGATTTATATGGACTCGGTACTACAGAAAAAGATACTGCCGATCTTTCACTATACACTGAATAATGATGGATACCTCTTTTTAGGTTCTTCAGAGACTATAGGTGAATTTTCAGACTGTTTTTCAACGATAAATTCCAAGTGGAAGATCTATAAAAGGATTGGAGATACTGTAGAAAGGGCACTGGGATATCCAGTTACAAATGATGTAATTTTGCCAAAGGAATTACCTATAAGTGATGTCGCGAATTACCCGAGGGAGGCCAGTATTTATCAAAAAGCGGAAAGAGAGGTTCTGGATAAGTATGCTCCTCCATTTGTCCTTGTTAATGATAAACACGAGATCCTTTATGTTAACGGCAAGATATATAAGTACCTGCTGACACCTGTTGGTGTGCCGGTATTTAATATCCTGAAAATGGCACACGAAGACTTGCGTTACAAACTTACGACTATTCTTCATAAGATGGGCAAGAAACGAGACACTGTTGTCCAAAGGGGGCTGAAGGTAAGGGACAATGGTAATTTCTTGACAGTAGACCTGACCGTTAAACCTTTTTCTGCCGGAAAAGGGGCAGAAGACCTGATCATGGTAATTTTTGAGGAGAAGGTACCTCCTGAAAAGATAGTGAAGAGGAAAACTACATCTGGTAAAACCAAAAAAGAAACCTCGCAGATAACTAATCTGAAACAGGAATTGAAATCTGCAAAGGAGTATCTGCAGGCAACGATCGAAGAGCTGGAAACTTCGAATGAAGAGCTCAAATCTACTAATGAAGAGATGCAGTCCACCAATGAGGAGCTCCAGAGTACTAATGAGGAACTGGAGACATCCAAGGAGGAACAGCAGTCTACCAATGAAGAGCTTGAGACCGTGAACTCGGAACTCCAGAATAAGGTAAACGAACTCTCACGCTCCAATAATGATCTCAATAATCTCCTTGGTAGCACACAGATCGCGACTATCTTTCTTGATACTAAGCTGCGTATTGTTAGATTTACTCCGGCACTGACGAAGTTATTTAACGTGCTGCCGTCAGACCTTAATCGTCATATAGGCGATATTACTTCAAAATTCAATTGCGAAACACTGTTTCAAGATGCAGAAGCAGTACTTAATACTTTAATTCAAAGAGAGTCCGAGATATGTACACAAGATGATAAATATTTTAATATGAGTGTCCTGCCATATAGAACTACAGAGAATATGATTGATGGAGTGGTTATTACCTTTGTGGATATAACAACAATCAGACAGGCAGAAATTGCGTTGAAAGAGACGACAGAAAAATACAGATCTATTTTTAATGAGGCGCGTGACGGCATTGTTATCATTGACAAGAAAACAGGTATAATTGCAGACTGTAATCAGGCATTTGAGGGGCAAACTGGGCGTCCGCTTGAACATCTGAAGAGGTTGAAGATATGGGAAATAAGGCCTTCACGCAAGAAGGAGAGGGCAAGGAATGAATTTGTTGAGTTAAATGAAATAGGAGTAGATGGTTCCAGTCGTCTTGACATTGAGAAGCCAAATGGAGATATAATATCCCTTGAATTCTCCAGTAGAGTAGTAACGATTGGTAACCAGCCTTACATCCAGAGCATTGCAAGAGATATTCCGGGCGGCAAAAGGCAGAAAAAAAGATAGAGAACCTTCTCCGTATAGTTTGTGCCTGTAGGCGGTACAGTTTGTGTTAATGTTTATGGTGTTGAATCTGCCGCGAACAAGAAGGTTAGTAAAAATAATTAACAAATTGAAAACGTAGGGTAATCCTTAAGCCTGGCTTCCCTTGCATGCATTGATGTCAAAACAAGCCTGAAGGATTGTCTTGCGAAAATGGATTTAATAAATTTGTCGAGAGAGTTATAATGAATAAAGATAATAAGGAAAAGTCTGCTGATCTGCGTAAAAAGGCAGAGAAAATGCTTACACCTAAGAGCGTAGATATTAATAACCTCTCAGATGAGGACATCCGCAAACTGGCACATGAGCTGCAGGTACACCAGATCGAGCTGGAGATGCAGAATGAAGAACTGCGAAAGGCCCAGGTAGAACTTCAGGACTCAAGAGACAAATATTCAAGTCTCTATCACATTGCACCAGTTGGATATCTTACTATAAGCAATAAAGGAATAATTCTGGAAGCTAATCTGACAGGTGCAGAAATACTTGGGGTAAATAGAAGCGAATTGATTGGTAAGCCACTGGGACTTTTCATAACAAAGGAGTATGAGGATGTCTTTTACTTGCAACGTAAAGAAGTTTGTAGAGTAAAAGGAAAGAGTGGGGCTCGTGAGATTGTAATGAAAAAAGCGAATGGTACTCAGTTCTACGCTCAACTGCAATGCAAGGCTGCGCAGGATGCAGGGAGGAGTAACGCCGAATGTTTGACAATTATGAGTGACATTACAGAACGCAAGAAAGCGGAGTTGGAATTGCAGGAGTATAGAAACCATTTAGAAACTTTAGTTGAACAACGGACAAGAGAACTGAAGAATTCACAGGCGCAACTCGTACGTAATGAAAAAATGGCTGCTATAGGTAAGGTGTCAAGTAGCATTGCTCGTGAACTACGAAACCCCTTGGCTGTCATGCAAAATGCATCGTATTATTTGGGTGCGGTTCTGAAGGATTCAGATGACAAGGTAAAAAAACATCTTGCCCTCATATACGATGCTGTCGTGTTCTCCGACAACATTATTAACAGTTTTGTAGACCTTATCTTAGCAAGGTCAATGTCCCTGGTAAAATCTGATATTAATAAAATTATAGAACATAATTTATATGATTGCAAAACAGCAGAAAACATTAATATTAAAACTCAATTAGATGAGCAACTTCCCGTAATAGAATTAGACAAAAACCAGATTTTTAGTGTATTTAAGAATATCATTTCTAACGCACTTCAGGCAATGCCAGAAGGAGGAAGTCTTGATATCAAAACAGAGGTGAAGGATGATTTTGTCGAGGTAGAATTTAAGGATACGGGTACAGGTATCTCTAAGGATAATATTCAGAAAATATATGAACCTCTATTTACCACTAAAACAAACGCGTTAGGGCTTGGCCTCACGAAGGTTAAGGCCATTATAGATGAGCACAAAGGAAGTATATTCGTGAATAGTGAGATAGGGCAAGGTACAACATTTACAGTTAAACTGTCAATATTGGGGCATAAAAATTAAAAAGAAGAAATCGAAACCAGAAAAAACCGATCAACTCCGCAAGAAGGTGGAGAAAATGCTCAAATCAGTTAAGGCACCAATAGAGAAGCTGACAGATGCAGACGTCCGCAAACTGGCACATGAGCTTCAGGTACATCAGATTGAACTTGAGATGCAGAATGATGAGCTCAGGAAGTCACAACAGACACTTGAGGACTCAAGAGACAAGTATTCACGTCTCTATGACTTTGCTCCGGTGGGGTATGTTACAGTTGGTGAGGGTAAATTAATTCTAGAAGCTAATCTAAGGTTAGCCTCTATGTTGGATATGGAACGTGGATTCTTGATAAAAAAACTGTTATCAAAGTTTATGACCAGAGAGAGTGCAGATAAATACTACCTATGCTCTAAGGCTGCTTTTGAAACGGGAGAACATGTAACATGTGAAGTAGAGATGGTAAAAAAAGATGATACAACATTCTACGCACAACTGGAATGTGCTTTCGTACCGGAAGAAGACGGGAATCCGGAACGGTGTAGGATAACAATATCTGATATCACCGAACGTAAGGAGATGGAAGAGGCTATCTTGCAATCAGAAAAATTAAAGTCTCTGGGGGTAATAACCGCCGGGGTTGCCCATGAGTTTAATAATATTCTTGCGATAATTCTTGGTACTGCAGAGCTGCTTGATTCTGGTTTTGAAGATGATCAGGAGCTGAAGAAGGGACTGAATGGTATTATCGTGGCGGGTGAGAATGGAGCTGGAATTGTGAAAGATATGCTTTCATATGTTAAATCACAAGAGGAAGCAGGCATCTCCAATTACACTCCTTTTGATATAAGGTGCTTACTTGAAGAGGCGATTAATTTTACAAGTCACAGATGGGAGAGTATGGCTCAGGCAAAAGGGGTGGACTATCAAATATACAGAGAAGATATGAGAGAGATACCTGAGGTACTTTGTAGCCATGCAGAGTTGCTGGGGGTATTTATAAATATAATAAATAATGCCCTGGATGCTATGCCGGATGGTGGTCGCCTCTCTTTTAGTACATCAAGTAATGATGACACTATTTTTATAAGCATCTCTGATACCGGCAATGGCATGCCTGAAGATGTGAGGAGGAAAATATTTGATCCATTTTTTACAACACGCAGGCCACTAGGGACAGGCTTGGGCATGAGTGTCTCCTATGGTGTAATAATGAGACATGGCGGTAAGATAGAGGCGGAGAGTGAAGAGGGAAATGGCACAACGTTTAACCTGAGTATTCCAATCCGAAAAGGTGCAGTACAAAAAGTAGTACCACCTGAACATGAACGACGTGTAACCGGAAGAAAGCTGCATATTTTAGTAGTAGATGATAATAAGGATATCTGTGACATTGTGGATGGAGTCCTTACCAGAGGTGGTCATGCCGTAACGAGTGTTGATAACGGCGCAGAGGCTATAGAACTTGCAGGGGAAAAAGATTTTGATCTCATTTTATGTGACCTGTTGATGCCAAATGTACAGGGATATGATGTAGTAAAGGCCCTGAATAAGTTAGACAAGATACCAAAGATAGGCTTAATGACCGGCTGGGCAGATCTTAAGCCTATTGATGAAGAAGGTACCAAGGTAGATTTCATTCTAAAAAAACCGTTTAAACATGCAGAGTTGGCAAAACATATAGATGAATTAGATATTCCCGCATGACAACTGGAGTCTGTAGGAGCTAATATGCTTGTGTGGAAAGAAGCCATTTAATTAATAAGTTTCTGAGGGCTTTCATTGTAAAAGATGATCAAGATAAAGGAGCTGGAGAAGGAAATTAAGCTTGCTGATTGAAGCCTGATCAGTAATTTACAAAACCAATAATTACACGTATTAGTGGGGATTTCGAAATGACAAAGAAGAAATTTAAAACTGAAAAAAATGATGATATTCGCAGTCTGGCAGAGAAACTTATCAGTCCTGATGTTCTATCAGTAGATGAAAGGTCTCATGCAGATGTCTGTAAGCTGGCGTATGAGCTGCAGGTACACCAGATTGAGCTTGAGATGCAGAATGATGAGCTCAGGAAGTCACAACAGGAGCTTGAAGATTCCAGAGATGAATATTCAAATCTATATGACTTTGCACCGGTTGGATATATTACCTTAAGCGGTAAAGGTATCATTTTGAAAGTGAATTTAACATGTACGAAATTATTGGGCTTAGAACGAAGCTCGTTGATTGAAAAGCCCTTGTCACGGTATATTGCCAGAGAAAATCATGATGACTACTATCAACTTTTCAACCGTAATTTGCAAATTGATGAACATGAAGTCTGTGAATTAAAAATGGTCAGAAGTGATGGAAGCGAATTCTATGCACATCTGGAATGTGTACTGGTATTGGCTAAAAATGAGAATGAGAAGGAAATAAGGATTACCATTACTGATATTACAGCGCGTAAACTTGTAAGCCTGGAAATAAAAGCTCTTAATGCATCTCTTGAACAACGCGTGGTAGAACGTACGGCTGAGGTGGTTGAGTCAAATAAAGCATTGCAGAAGGAAATTGTTGATCGTAAAAAAATGGAAGAGACTCTCTTGCTATCAGAAAAAATAAAGTCCCTGGGGGTAATAACCACAGGGGTTGCTCATGAGTTTAATAATATTCTTGCGGTAATTATGGGGACTGCAGAGTTGCTTGGTTCCGGTTTTGAAGATGAGCAGGATCTGAAGAATGGACTGAATGATATTGTCCAGACTGGTGTGAAGGGGGCTGGAATAGTAAGAAATATGCTTTCATATGCTAAATCACATGATAATGACATATCAGATTTTATTTTATTTGATATAAGTTACATACTCGAAGAGGCGATTAATTTTACAAGACACAGATGGGAGAGTATGGCTCTTGCGAATTGGATTGACTATCAAATAGACAGAGAAGATATGAGAGAGATACCTGAGGTGCTTTGTAGCCATACAGAGTTACTTGATGTATTTATAAATATTATAAATAATGCCCTGGACGCGATGCCGTATGGTGGTCGCCTCTCTTTTAGTACATCCAGTAATGATGACACTGTTTTTATAAGAATCTCAGATACAGGCATTGGTATGTCTGAAGATGTGAAGAAGAGTATATTTGACCCCTTTTTTACAACACGGAGGCCACAAGGTACAGGTTTGGGTATGAGTATCTCTTATGGTACAATGACAAGACATGGCGGTAAGATAGAGGTGGAAAGTGAGAAGGGAAAGGGCGCAACATTTAACCTGAGCATTCCAATCCGAAAAGAAGTAGTACAAAAAGAAGTACCACTTGAATATGAACGGCGTGTAACCAGAAGAAAGCTGCAGATTTTAGTAATAGATGATAATGAGGATGTCTGTGAGATTATGGATGGAGTCCTTACCAGATGTGGTCATGCCGTAAAGAGTGTTGATAACGGCGCAGAGGCTATAGAACTTGCAGGGGAAAAAGATTTTGATCTCGTTTTATGTGATCTGTTGATGCCGGATGTACAGGGATATGATGTAGTAGAGGCCCTGAATAAGTTAGACAAGATACCAAAGATAGGCCTAATGACCGGTTGGGCAGATCTTAAGCCTATTGATGAAGAAGGCTTTGAGGTAGATTTCATTCTAAAAAAACCGTTTAAACATGCAGAGTTGGCAAAACATATTGATAAACTAGATATTCCCGTATGACAACTGGAGTCTGTAGGAGCTGAATATTTACTATTTGAAATTTAAGCTTGCTGATTAAATCCTGATCAAGAATACACGTATTTCTTACTCCGATTATTTGTGTCTTTCGTTGCAATCTCTTCTGGTCTCTCCGAGAGCTGTTACTGCAGTACCCCCATGGCCTTCATGTCAGAACTCTTAAACGCTTCGTAAAAAAGTTCTGCCTGTTCTCCTTCTCCTGTTTCTGGTTTAGATAATGGGATTTGTAGTTTTATTTGCATTATATTTAATCATTCAGGATAAAGTAAAAAATAATATACATTAACTTCTATTTATACACTTAATGTTACTATTTAATCACTTTAAGGAAACTAGTTGTTTTTTTGAATTATTCCAGTTATAATGTGCCAAAAAGCGCACTCTAAGCGTAAAAAACTAATTAATGTGCTTAATGGGTAATATTATGGAACTTAAAAATATGTCTCCAGTCGCTATAACGAAAGAATTAGGTAATAGACTGCGACAAGCCAGGATCAATGCTGATTTGACTCAGGCTGAAGTGGCATCAAGGGCTGGCCTAAATAGAAGGACTATTCTTAATGCTGAAAAAGGAAAAGTCCAGCTAGAGAACCTTGTCGCTATATTAGTTTCAATGGATATGGCAGACCAGATCAACATGTTTCTACCCATACAAGAAATATCCCCTATACAATTGGCAAAACTCAAAGGTCGGGAACGGCAACGAGCATCAAGTGCTAAGAAAAGGAATACTCGGACCAAAGAGGATAAATCATCATGGTAAAGGATGTCGTCAGTGTAAAATATAAAGAGCATGATGTTGGTGCTGCCAGTTTCAATACTGAAACAGGCATAGGATCCTTCGAATTTGAACCTCGTTTTATCAAAACAGGCATTGAGCTATCACCTATAAAAATGCCTTTATCCCCTAAAATATATTCATTTCCTGAAGCTGATCCTGCTGCTTTCAATGGGTTACCCGGGATGTTAGCGGACTCATTGCCTGATGATTTTGGTAATGCTGTGTTGAATGCCTGGATAGCCAGTCAAGGTGAATTGCCAGCCGACATTACACCAATACAACGTCTTAGATATACAGGG
>Ga0233445_1002566_pt1 | contig 11902 bp, 19 predicted proteins | sample SI_124_October20_5_FD_182779 | JGI IMG/M metagenome (GOLD analysis project Ga0233445, IMG submission 182779) | Seawater microbial communities from Saanich Inlet, British Columbia, Canada - SI_124_October2016_100_MG | ecosystem: Environmental > Aquatic > Marine > Inlet | place: Canada: British...
GTCTATATTTAATGAAATGTCACCAAATGCAGATAATCCATTACCTAAGTCCTCGGTTGCTTTAAAACCTATGTATGTATCGCCGTTTGTTATATCTTTGGAATTAGTTGTTCCATTGTCTGTTATTGTCAATGCCTGTTCAACTGAACCATAAACTGTTACATCTGCTGATGCTTGTTCAGCACAACCCACTAATGCAATACTACCGATTACTACTGTTAACATTCTTTTCATTTACTTTCTCCTTTGTTAAGTATTATAGATGGTATCATAGGATGCTTATGTTATCATCTAGTTTATTTAGGAGATGCAAAAGAGTTTATTATTTTTATTGCAACAGTAGTGTGATATTAATACCACACTACTCGTTTTTAAGTAAATTACATAGTTCTGGGAATGTTTCAGCAAAGTTTTCTGAACGGTATTGGTCGATTTTATTAGTATGGGCCCAAAATTCATCAAGATGTTGTTTGACATCGTCGTTAAACATTAAATTTATATATTTGCTTATTTCGACTGTATATAATTGTAGTTTGTTTTTTATTATTTGTTTACTATGTTCTGGAAATACACCTACTTGGTAATAAATCGGGTTAGTTATAACATTGATCCAGGGTTTTGGTAATTCTTCTTTGAGACACCATATAAAAAATTCAGGAAGATAGTATATAGTGAATACACTTAAAGAATGTGCTACACTTAGATGTATGTTATTATTTTTCTTAGATAGTTGTTGGAATTGTTTGATATTCGAGTAACATTCATCCCACGATGCTGGAAATCTATTATACTCGAATTGCTGTTTAGTCCCGTCTATACTAAGTTGTATATTAACATTTTTAAATTTTTTCCAAAGTTTCAATAATCGAGCGTTAGGAAAGATTGTTCCATTTGTAGTATAGTGTAAGTTAACTTTACTTGCTCGGCCTTGTCTTACTATTTCGTTTAGTATAGCTAATTGTTGTTCCATTCCAGCTATTAAGGTTTCGCCGCCTATTAAATCTAAATGAATAATATGCTCGAGTATTGGTTTAATCTTATCAGCAAGGTTACTATTTAAAAAGTTATCCAGTTTTTTTTCTTTAATTCCTGTGTAAAAATATTTTTCTTTAATCCATTTAGTACTACTAGTCGTATTACAAATCCTACATTTTAGGTTGCAGGTATTGTTTACCGATAAGGTGATATTTAAGCATTTGTTTGATTTTAAATCATATGAATTGTATTCTTTGTGATAACGTTCATAATCTATTATTCTTTTACTTTTAATATTTTGTTCTTCATCTTTCCAACAACGTAAACATGCATTGGGTTTATGGCCTGCTATGAATTGTTGTTTGATGTTACGCAGATACTCACTATTGAGGTAATCGGTGATACTGTGTGTATGTATATTAAATTTTGTGTTGTTTAATTTACAACAAGATGATATTGTTCCTGTTAATGAAATACTTAATCCTACCCACGGTGTATAACAAAATGTCATGATAATATTTATAATTATTCATATTCTATACTTACATTTGATACATATTGGTGATCTTTGAGGATATTAATAATTTCGTCGTTAGATAACTCGGTTGCAATATTCGCTACAGGTAATAATCCCGACGACAGGCGTTTATCGTATTTTGTATATCCTCTGTTAGTGAAGAACTCTGCATTCTTATCAAAACAGTCCCACATCTCTTCATCTCTAACTTGACAAAGATGCGGGTCCGAATTAAAAAATTTCACATGGAAGTCAGCAGTAATATAATCAAATGGTTTGAATGCCTCTGCCGCGGCATAGCTGTGATCGTCAAACTCTTTATCTTTACACATATCTTCTAATGTTTTGCCTACTTCACAGTAGTTTAGATATATAGTGCCGAATTCATATTCATTGGTAAATAATTTATAATCTTCTTCGAAATAATGATGAGTCTTAGGTAAGCCATACCAAGTTGATACAAAACGAGGTGTTTGTTTATCACGATGATGTATATGTTCGCATCTATGTACATCAATGTTTAAGTCTGCAAGTGCTAATTTTACATTAGTTGGTGCATTTTTCCAATATTCTGATGTTTGCTGGTCTAATAGACCATGATATACTTCAAAAATATGATGTAAATAATTTAGTGTATCTTGATCATGCACAGAATCTAGTGTACGTTCTACAACCGGTGGTTTATGACTATTGATAGTGTTAATGTCGCGTTGTATCCAATCTAGTGCTTTTTTCTCTTCATCCTCATGTGAATTAAAATCGTAAAATCTTCCAGGTTGATCTATGGGGTAGAGCTGTACTGCTATATCAACTAACTCTAGCCACCGGTGTGTTATCTGGTTTTCTAATTTTGGTTTAAATTTGAATTCAACTGTTTTACCTGTTGCAATGTTTTTAAATTCTATTGTTATGTATTTGTACTGTTGTATCATATCATACTATTTATATGGATACACGAGTATGGTTTTTTATACCATGTTCTGGAAATGTTTCGGCAAAGTTTTCTGAACGGTATTGGTTGATTTTGGATTCAAGCACATCTGAATTTAGATATGTGTCGTTGAAACAAGAAGCACCTAAAGCGTTAGCTTCTGTGTAGTTCACACATTATCTTATTTTTGTTAATTTATAGTCTGTGTTTATTATACAATAAAATTCATCATAATGCAAGCCATGAATAAAATAAAATATTTTATTCCATAAACCAACAAACAATTCAACATTGCTAGCCTGTGCTAATTCTATTTGAAAATTTCGCAACTCACCCTCACCTATTAATTCAGCCACTTGAGTATAATGATGATCTACAATATCTTGCGGTTCACTTATTTCAGCGTAGTCAGAGAAAAAATACCAAAACTCTTGATGTCCTTCATTTAATTTTTTTAGAAGAAGTGCTATCTTATTTAATGGCAACCAATCAGATGCTATATCACGTGCCGATACAAACTTAGTAGGATCAATCGTAGCTGATACAATATCCTTTCCGTATGCTTCCGCTACATCCAATGTCCCAAAATATATACCAATGCCTTCTTGATTATTGCCATTATTCATTATTGCAGGATTTAGAAAGGAAGTATTATGATTATCACCATGATACACAGTGATTGTGCTATTTTCTATTTCGTATAATCTCACTGTATTATCTATTAAGTATGTTTTTAACTATTTGCTAGCAATTAAAAGTAACCTTGGTCGCGAAGTTGTGCCATGTTCTGTTCATGTTTTGATAACTTTTTGCGATCTGCTAGTTTTTTCTTGTGAGCCGCTTTTGCTTTAGCATACGAATCGCCGCTAAACATATCCTTCACATCTTGACCGAATTTGTTTAAATGACCACCAGCTTTTTTAACTTTGTCTTTGTAAGCCTTTGACTTTTCTTCTTGCCTAGCGCGATTTGATGCACCCTGGCTTGTTTCGGCCCTCTTTTCGCCCCATTGCACATTTGGTTCACCTGTAATTGGATTCATTTGGACTTTTCTGCCTTTTGGGTCATATGATTTAGGATTTCTTGCTTTATCTTGTGCTGTTTGGCGTTGATGCCATGAATCGCCTTCTTTGCCATATCCTTTAGCTGTTACTTGATCAACTGCCCTGTTTATATGGCCACCAGCTTTTTTAACTTTGTCTTTGTAGCTCGGTTCTTGATGACGAAGTGTATTTACTTCGTCATTGTAAATGCTGTCATCATCCCACCATGCTTCATCTAGGCTAGACGATGGACTTTTCTCTTTCTGGGTATTAGGTACGACGTTTGTTTCATAGTCATTCCACATCCGTTGATCCTTCCACGCATTGTATGCATTCCAATCCCCAGCTGGCTTACCTGCGGCTACTTGCTCCTTCTCCCACTGATTGTAGTTAGTCCCACCTTCATCTAATTGATCCATTTTAGTATCACGGTCTATATCATCGCTGAAAAAATCCCAAGGTTGCTTTTTTTGACTAGCAGGATGTGATCCTGATTTAACTGGGTCGCCCCATGTATCACGTACTACCTTGCCTTCGGAATCATGCCAGTACCAATCTTTGTTGTACTCTTCTGTTGGTGTAGAATCTGCAATGCCAGCCATTTTTTTCATTTGGTCTAACTCACCGTTTTTTGCATTATTAGGAGTAACCGTAATCTCATCACCTGGTAAGTCGTATAATGAATCATCGTGTGGGTTAGTGTATTTGCTATGTTTTGTTTCTTTATCGAATGCTTGCCCTTCTAGTGAATTAACATCTATTGCATTAATAGTTGGAAGCCAGTCACCATCCATATAGGTGTCTGGTGCATCCCACCATGATTCATCTAATTCGATATCTTCGGCCGCTTTCTGTGCGGCATTGTATTTTTCGTATAAGTTGTCTAAACCAGCATTTTTCAACATGTTGGTAAAGTTCTCATCTTTATTCATCATTTTGATAAAGTCGTCGTCGCCGTCGTCATGCACTGCATCATAACCACTTGCATAAGCAATTGCATGAACATCTTGGGTACTGGCGTTATCGGGATTATCACCCATCTTCTCGTATTCATCGACTACAACATTATATAACTCATCCGCATGGTGCTTATGAAGTAGCTTTTCCCCGATCATTTTATCAATGATTCTCTCCACCCCTTTATATTTTTTATTTTCCAAAATCTTGCCTTCTTTTACTTTTTTATCTTCCTCGTTATACTTAGGTTTAGGAGTTGGTAATGAACCTGATTTAACATCGGGTTTCTTTTTCCTTTTCAATGCTTCTAATAATTCTTTTTCTAATTTGTTAATATGTTGTGATAAATTCATTCTAAATTCCTATAAGTTTAATAAGTTAATGTTATTTATATTAATCGGATAGATAAGGTGTAGACCATAATTCTAGAACACCGTACTTTTCTCTCGCTTCTTTTTTATTTTTACCGTGATATGGAATTGCTAATTTCTCTTCTACTAGCATCTCGTTTATATTTTTGTCATTAACTATAATAGTGCCTAGTATTCTTCCGAACTTACCTTTCTTTTGTATTTCTGTCCTTAATACAAAACTATCCTCTAATAATTCCTGTAGTCTATATTTAGCGGCTAAACCCCATGTTTTTTCTACTTTGTTGCGTGTCCTACTTTCGGGTGTATCAATGCCTGCTAAACGAACTCGTTCTTTTATGTATACCTTAAACCCCAAATCTATACTACAATCAATAGTATCCCCATCTACTACTCTTACGAGCTCACATTTGTATTCGTACATTTTTTATTTTCCTTATCTTCCTTGCTTTTATATATTGCTTCTACAATGCCAATCATCCCGGCACCAAATATCCCAATTGCCATCATAGAAAAGAAGAACCATAGTAAGGTAAGGTTAGTTTTGCCCCTGGATTCAACACTAACTATTTCACTATTTGGATTATCGTTTTCCTCTGTCCTTTTAACTACACTTAAATCCATAACTTCTACATCATTTGATTCTATGGTTTTTGTTACAACCACAGTACCTGCGGCACTGCTCAGTGCAGACTTCCAGGATAGAGTAGAACAACCGTTAAGCATAAGTGTTATGAGCAATACAAATATAATCTTCATGATCGCTGGACCTGTGATCCGCCAAAGTAAAAACCTACTATACTACTAAGGATACTCCTTAGTACTTCATCAAATAACAAGCCACTAATCACAGTAACTACAATTTTTTTACCACCACCAAATCCTAAGAATCCGCTGTTGTTAATTTCGGATATTACATTAGTAGTTAACGATGGATCAATAGCCGGGGCTACAATTAAGAAAGCAAAAATACTAAGAAAGGTAGTTACAATGAACCTTCTAATAAATGCGGTTCCTGGGTTTTGCATCTTCCTAGCAGATTCGCGGCTATCCTCTATGAATTGACGGGTTGCCATCATCATTTTAAATTGCTCGCGTTTGTTTTCTTGATTCGCGGCTATTAGTTTAAATGCAAAACCAACTGCGGCCGAAATCCCCATACTTATAAGTTCGATTGGCATATGGGTATTTAGTATACCACCCTATATTATATAACTATCGATCATCAAAAATATTTTTGCGACTTTTATTCCTTGATTTTTTACAACTTGTTTTCCAACATACTGCAACGATGAAAAAAGCTACTAAGGTAGCTACTATTTTAATATCCATAATCCCCTCCTTTTTGTTTGTACTCTAATTTGGGTCAAACTAATAATAGTATTTAGCTAAACATTCACGATATAGCTCTTTTGTAATAGGTAGTTTTGGTATTATATAATATAATTGAATGATATATTCTGGGTCGATTTCAGCTATTTGATACGCTGTTTTATCAACGTGTTTTCCAAAGTTAAATGGAATGTTATCGATATGATAATTCATACATTTTTATTTATCGGCTTGCCTGCAAATCTACTTGTTTAGCTATGAATTCTGCCCATAGTTTATAAGTTAATTTGCCGGGATGTGTTCCTGATACATCTTTATCTATTGATGTAGGTAAAGTAGGAATGCCGTATGTATCACTGTACCCAACTTTAAAATGAACTACTGTTTTGGGGAGTTGATTTATAAACGCAGGGATATTATGATGATCATTTTTATCACACCAAATCACTACAATTTTTGTATCTCCTGTATAATTTTTAGATTTTGTAAAATTTTGTATGGCATTGAATATCGCCTCGTTAGAGTATTTTACTGCTAATCCGTAGTTATAACTATTATCAAAGTATGAACTTAATATACTATCTTCGTCGACTCCTACACCAAATACAACACTACATCCAAAAAATGCAATATCAGGAACATCTATATAATTTTTCTTAGATCTAAATCCTTGGTAATTAATATGATATTCTAGCGTATTAGTTTGATCTAACCCTAATTTCATTGTTGTAGAGCCTTTTAACTTTTTAAATACCTGAAGATCGTTAGTACTAAAGTTATCTAATAATTTTGTTGTTAGTTTAACATTCATACTCATCCATTCTGCCCATAGTTTATAAATAACTTCTTCATTATGTAATATTCCATTGGTTACTTTTTTAATTTCTAGTTGGAATGTATTAAAATTAAGAAGTAGATTGTATATAGGAATTGGAGTTAAATTTAGTTGCCTAAAACGTTGTAAGTTTTTATCCCAGTTTATTTCCAGAAAATTTTTAATTAATTCATCTGATATTTTATTCGTGTCTATATATAACCGGTCTTGTATTTGTTTTTTTGTGGATTTTAATAGATCGTTGGATTGTGTTACTTTCTTTTCCAAATAAGCCTGTACAATAAGTTTATTATCTGTGTTATGATAATCTATGTATAAAATATTAGAGCAAAATATATTATATTTTTCTCGATGAAAGTGTGTGTTTTCTATAGGATAAAACGTGTGTGTGTTATTAGCTAAATTTTTTAATAAGTCAGAACTTGATGTTTCTGACACCCATTTGAAAGATTTTACAAAATTATTAAATTGTATTGCTCCCGCCTGTGTGATACGTGTGTTGTGATCGTAATCGATTGCAATTAAACTAGCGGTTTTAACTAAATCTCCAAAAGATCCACCATTGAATAAAATTATTGATTTAATGTCTTGTAAATTTGGTATGCCCATAACTTATGAGATTTTATTCCTCCGTGTGTTTTTGATGCATCTGAGTCGACTTGTGGTAACAAATTTTGTGACAGCTTTGAATTATGCAATCCTATCTTAAAATGAACTAAATTAATACTTATTGAATTACAATCTTTTATTATTAGATCTACATCTTCGTTGTCTCTGTCTGTCCATAATACAGCACATTTTGTCTGATTAGTATATAACAAATTGTTATTAAAATCAATAATAGTAGAAAGTATATCTAAATTGTTGTATGGGCCGGGTAAATTAAATTTTTTAGAATCATCTGTTTCTAAACCAAAATTAAAGTAGTTATTAAAGTAGCTAGAAAATATCTTATCACTCGCAACGCCAACACCAAAGACAGTACTGCACCCAAAAAATACATATTCTGGAATAAAATCACACTCGTGATGATTTCTAAATCCTGATTTATTAAACTGATAATTTACTGTGTTGGTTTGGTCGTAACTATAAGTGAGTACTGTGGAGTCGGCATATGCTAACATTGATTTATCAGGAGTTATCATAATCTAATAATTCTGTAAGATCTGGAAATGTTTTTTTGAAATCTAAATTTCGTTGTTTGTCTAATATGTTTATATATTTAATAGTTTCGTTGCGATTGTAATTAATTTTGTTCATATATAGTACTATATCGTTGAATAGCCCTTTGAATTTTATACTAATACGTTTTTTAATAGATTCCGGTAACGTGCGTATATTAAATATATCTGACTTGCCAACTAATGATAAAATAGGCTTTGAAAGATTATGTTGTAAACACCAAATTGTAAACTCTGGAATGTACAACACATTAAAAATTGTTACAGTGTAATTAATGCAAAGGTTAAAATTTGCGTATAGTGTTGTATATTCTTGATATTGTTTAATATTAGGATAGATGTTTTCCCAAATACCAGGCCATCGTATATAGTTATACACGTCATTAGTGCCATCTATACTTAATTGAATTTCGACTAATTTAAACTGTGCAAGTAGTGATAGGATTTTGTTAGATGGCAGAACAGATATATTAGTTATGTAGTGTAAGTGTACATTAGGTGCGTATGTTAATAGTTGTGTTAAAAAATCTTGATGTATCTTATCATCGGCTAAGAATGGTTCTCCGCCTGTAATAGCTACACGGATTAAGTTATTTGATAAAATATCTGTGATATTTTTTAGAAAAACGCCATCTTTGTAAAATTTGTTATGTTTGTACACTTGTATATTTGGTAATATTTTGCTATTTCTCCGATCGTATTGGTACCAATTACTACTGGAATGCGATGAACACATAATGCAGGCTAGATTACATTTATTACCGAATGTTATATCTAAATAGGATATATCTTTTGATTTAATTGTTGTTAAGTTATTAATATACTGGCGTTGACTGGTTTTACTTGCAATTTCGTCTTCGTGGCATACTACACAATTTTTGTTTTTAACCCCATTTTTAAAATCATTTTTAAGTTTTTGTAATTCATTACTATGTTTGTATTTGTATAATGATGTTGATATAGGCGATATATATTTACAGCAAGGTCTGAAATGTCCTTGCGAATCGACATTAAGGCTAATCCACGGTGCATTACAAAACGTATCATTCATTACAGTAATTATGAGTTATTTATAACTGCAATATATTTTTATAACAGAGTGAAGTCCCGAATAATGGACGATTTATACGCAACTAAACGAGACTTCCTAACGAGGGCCTATTACTACACTTTTTCTATTTTGTATATAATTATAGATGTATTGATTGCTCCCTTTATAGAAATTAATTTATTTCCATATCTTTTAGAGATCCTAAGACGGTAGTTGTTACTTTACGATGTCTCCAGATTCCATACTGTTGATTTCCTTTGAAGTACGTAGCATAGGCAACAGCCAATTAAGTCCTAATGTATCTAATGCTATAATAGGCATTATATGCACCCCGTTGGTTTAGGGAGACCTGCAATTTTACATGCTTGTTTTGCAGGACCATATGGGAACAATATGTATAGATATGTTGAATTTCCTTTTTCTTTTCCGTATTTCTTGCCTATTGCTTTAGTTAGTATACGATCAGATGGTGCAATTTGATATTTATCATAATATTCACGCAAAAATCCCACAACGAAATTGTGAGATTCTGTTAAATCAACATCTTCTGTTTTAGCTAACGCAATAGCAACTTCTGGTGTCCAATCGTTAAGATCTTTTAAGTAACCTTCTCCATCTAAATCAATATTTTCAAAACTCATATTATCACCTTTGTTTGGTAAATTTGTTAAATTTATTTAGTATAGTAACAAAAAAACCCATTATCCTAAAAATAGAATAACGGGGTTAAAATACTAACTCTTTGTGAATTATGATCTTTTACTTATTTTACTATATCTACGGCTCGTAAATCGTTCCTGTGTACATTTCCATATAATTAGTGTCTGACGCTTCATATAATTCTTCGTCGAAATCAATATAATTTTGAGTCGATTCGTCGAAATCAATATAATTTTGCGCGGCAGTTGAGTTAGTGACTGCCGAAAAATCAATGTCGTTCCAGTAATATGCATTCGCGGCACTTGATACTAATAGTGCTATTGTTAAAATTGTCTTTTTCATTGTGATGTCCTTATTAAAAAATTGGTTATTGTATTACTATATTATAATATAGTAATGTACTTAGTTTAAAAATTACGATGTTAATTTTTTTACATTAACACCGCAATTAATTTCAGCTACTGTATTATTTAGATGCAGTTGGGTATGCTGGTGCAATGCCGTAGTACTGTTGTGAAGGTTGATTTTCGGTGCGAATATCGGTTGTCCCGTTCATATGAGCGTTCTCAGCTACATCTAGATTAGCTTCTATTGCAGAAGAACCTTTACCAGAAGCATTAATTGTCATACTGAAATTACCTTCTGCATCGGCAGTACCTGTGCTAGTACCACGTCCCCGACCATTAAAAACACCATCAGCAGTACCTGTGCCATATCCAGACTGATTGTTATCTGAACCACCAAAGAAGGCATTAGCTGATCCCATTGATAGTGTAGCGATTGACATTGCGATTAAAGTTTTGTTTAAAGTTTTCATTTTTATATCTCCTAGTTAAATTAAAAATCTTATAGTATATTATTGTTTACTAATATTGCTATTTATGAATACTCAAAGTTTTTATTGAATATGCTATAATTATAACATCAAAATGCTTATATGTCAAGTCAAAATAGTGAAAAAATAGTAATTGGGTCTATTGCTTTTATTTTATCAGCATCCTTTGGCATTCGGCTCATATAATATCTGTGCAGACGCCCTGGTACAGAACTAAACGACGCCACATCCCAGTCTTGGTGCCCGAATGCTCCAGCATGACATAACTTTGCCCATTGTTTTGTTGCTATTCGACTCATCTCTGGGGTTGGAAATATTTCTAGTCTTAATGCACTAGCAACCATTAGCCCATGTTCCATTGTCATTAGTATACCATTCCATGCTACTAAGTTAAACCCATTGTTTTGATATACAATAGGTAATGTATCTAACTTAGACCATGCTAATGCTTTAGATTGAGTTATAGTCATTGGGGAATTTTGTCCAGTTTATATTTTGTTCGTCGTTAATAAATTGTAATAATTGTTTGTCGGGTCTGTATCCATACACAATATACTTTATCATTCGCCCGATTATCCCTTCTGTATCTGGTTTTTCTCGTGCAGTATGACGGAGAATCTTGTGTTCTAAATCGTGTTTAGTATTCTCACCGAATATAAAGTTTTTACCATCGGTAGCTATTTGACACACAGTAAAGTCGAAGTTATCAATAATAGCTTCTGGAGTATCAAAGTATTTACATTTAATAAGCTGAATCTTGTGGTTGTCTTCCTTTCCGTGCGGAGCGTGAGTATATGTATCAGCATTATTTGATTGAAATGATACAACACATCCCAGTAAGTTTGCTAGTTTTGAGGTAACTTCTAATTCTTGCTCTTTATCTTTGACCCATATATCCCAGTCGGATAACCCAGTATCTTCGCCTTGATATAGCTTACGAGCCATGCTTCCTGCGAGCCACGGTCCAGTCTCGATGTTTGTGTCTAAGTATCGAAGAATTTCTGTTTCGAAGTTTTTATCTATTTTAAACATAGCTAATAGTATAGCAAGATACTAATTAGATGTCAATAGTTTGTTGATTATTTCCTCTAGTCTATGTTTTTTACTAGAATTAAATAACTTAGAATTATGTTCGACTATTGGTTTAATTTGATGATTTATTTCGTGTAGTTCTTCGTAAGATTTTGAGTTTAGATTTAAAATCACATCTTGCA
>Ga0233445_1002570_pt1 | contig 11900 bp, 10 predicted proteins | sample SI_124_October20_5_FD_182779 | JGI IMG/M metagenome (GOLD analysis project Ga0233445, IMG submission 182779) | Seawater microbial communities from Saanich Inlet, British Columbia, Canada - SI_124_October2016_100_MG | ecosystem: Environmental > Aquatic > Marine > Inlet | place: Canada: British...
AAAAATTTTTCCACAGATAGACTCTAACTTATGTCCGTTTATACCTCTATTAGTCATCACGATCTTGTTCAATTTCTATCCACTTATGACCTTGGTGAATTATTACACTTTGAAGGTATCAGTAACGGCATTGAGAATACCAACTATTTTGTGACCACCACACAAGGTCCCTTTGTTTTAACCCTGTTCGAAACGCTAAAACATCAGGACCTACCGTATTTTCTGTCCATTTTAAATTGTTTGGACAATTGTCAAATTCCCAGCGCACTGGCTCAGGCAGATCTTCAGGGAGAAAAGCTACAAACCTTACACCACAAACCAACGCTCTTACTCAGCCGTCTAGAGGGTAGCTCAATAGAGCACCCCAACGAAACGCATTGTGGCATTATCGGAAACATTCTTGGACAAATCCATAAAAACCGCAATGCCTTTACTGAGTATCGCGAAAATGACGAAAACAACCACTGGTACCAATCAACGGCAGAAAAGCTCTATCCTCTCCTTCCAGAAGACGAAGCCAAACTGCTAAAATCTGAAATTGACTTCAAGTGCCAATTGACCGTTGATCATCTGCCCACCGGATTGATTCATGCCGATTTATTTCGCGACAACGTATTATTTTTCCAAGATCGACTATCCGGTGTCATCGATTTTTATAACGCCTGTAATGATGTCCTTTTATACGATCTTGCCATTGCCGCAAATGACTGGTGTCGCCTACCGAATGGTGAATTTTCAGACTCACATACACAAGCATTATTACAAGCTTATCATCACGAACGCCCACTCAACGAAGACGAAATGCATAGTTGGCCAGATATTCTTCGCATTATGTCCTTACGTTTTTGGCTATCACGGCTACACGATTTATACTTTCAAAAACCCGGTGAAGTCATTCATACTAAAGACCCCAACGTTTTTAAAAAGATTCTGCTTCAACGCAAATCGCTAGCAACGTCTTTTGACAAACAATTATCGCCAAAACCATGTGGATAACTTTGTGTATAACCTATTGCATATACACATGAATTTTGTCAAGAATTAATTCTCAACATAGCATTAAGTCAAGGAATAACCCTTAACTACATGTAATAAAAGATTTTTTCGTTTTATTAAATATCCAATAAAATATTTATTTTTTTGTCATCTGTTAAATTTATCATGTGGACAAGTTTATCTTGAAGCGTCAATACCAAATTCGGAAAGCACAACGAATCCTTCAGTCTGGCGGTGTCATTGCCTATCCCACCGAAGGCGTATACGGACTGGGCTGTTTACCACAAGAGATCGGAGTAAAGAATCTCTTACGTCTGAAGAAAAGATCGCCCAAAAAAGGATTCATTCTTCTTGCGTCATCCCTGCAGCAATTATCTCATTATCTCAGTCCGCGTATATATCGCCAACTGAAACAACAAGTCCAACGGTGTGAACAAGAGCCCATTAGCTGGGTAGTGCCAGCCAGAAAACAAGTCCCTCTTTGGTTAAAAGGCGCACATCATTCACTCGCTGTGCGACTATCGAAGCACCCTATTCCCTTTAGCCTATGCCGACAAAGTAACAGCCCTCTAATCTCTACCAGTGCTAATATCAGTCACCAACCATCGGCTATTAATGACCAAAATGTCCGCGATTATTTTCACTACAGGCTGGACCTCATTATTAAAGCCCCCACAGGGGTTTTAAATGGCCCAACAGAAATTCGTGACCTTATCTCTGGAAAATGCCTTAGGGCTTCTACGTCTACACCTTAAATATTCTATTTTACCGTACTGATCTTTCATCTCACACACAATACGATATTCGATCTAATAACAGATACAAACGTACCGAATAGATGAGTCATCTAAAAAAAAAGGGCACATAGGAAAATGTGCCCTTTTAAAATATCTCACTACAAGCCACCATCTAATGATCCTTATAAACGGAGACATTTCTTCACTAACGTGGTGGGTAATAGCCTCGATCAAAATATGGGTTTCTTGGCGGATAAACAGCCGGTGGTGGATACGCCCCTGGATAACTGGGGAGATAAACCGGCGGATACGGAGTAATGGGATGAACAGCCGGCTTATCTTTAGACACTCGATTCGCCTCTTCTGAAGTGACAGCAGAGTCATTTTTTTGATTGACCTCTAACACATCTACTGCTGACGGCGTCGTAGCTTCTATCCCCGGTTCTTTTGGTAATCCTATCACCATTTCCTTGGGCGCTAAGTCATCTACATTGAGATCAGAACTCTCCGCTGTAGAACTCATTTTTTCTTGTGTCTGCTGTATTTCTGGAAATGAATCTGTAGCGATTGGTATAATCTCCTTAACCGTGGTGTCGAATACCAGCGGTGGGCTAGGAAGTTCCGGAAAGCTAATTTTTGGTGAATCTTTCCTCAATACATTATCCAGAGGATCCAGAGAAGGGATAATTTTTCTTACCGCATTTGTTGGTATCGATAGGGATTTAACAGGAATAACTTTTTCTGTAGAAACTGGATTAATCTCTTCTTTGAGCAAAGACATTTTCAAATATTCGCCACCCAAATATACCGTGGTAATTAATAAAATGACGTAAGACAACGTCAGTAACGAAAATGCTCCCAAATTGTTTGATTTTTTTACAGGCAATGAAAAATTCTGACTAATATCTGATGGTGTTTTTTCTTCTTCATTATTTGATTCAGACAACGGCAATGACATCACATTATCCGATTTTTCTGAATCTGTTAATGTTCCACGTGAAACTTTATCTTCTTTTCCTACGGGTAAAACAACTTCATTCTTCTGACTTTTGGAAGAAGTTTCTTTAACAGCTTTCTGAGTAGTTCCAGTTCCGAGTTGTTTTATGCCTGAAGAAGAGACAGAAGCTTTTTTCTTAGCAGGAACACGTTTTCTAGGGGGCGCTTTCTTTTTTCTTTCCTTAACCTTACTGTTGTCATCCGCCATAGAATTAACTTTCCGATACTTTATATATTTACCAAAAAATAGGCGAAGAATTATAACATGAAAGCACCATCCCTCAAGATGAAGACTCGACACCTACATTAATTACCACACATCCTCTGTATTTTTATAAAAGACACGCATAAAAAATTCCTACTAATGTTTAGGTTAGCAGGCATTTTCTAATTAAGCGAATGAACTAAATTAAGATTTATTCTTAACCATTTCACGAATTAATGGATTTAAAATAATCTCCATAGCAAAACCCATTTTCCCGCCAGGCACAACAATAGTATTCGGACGAGACATAAAAGATTTGTCTATCATATTGAGTAAATATGGGAAATCTATCTTAGAAGGCTCTTTAAAGCGAATAACAACCAAGCTTTCATCTGCAGTGGGAATATCGCGAGCAATAAACGGGTTAGACGTATCCACTACTGGCACGCGTTGAAAGTTTATATGGCTTTGTGAAAACTGTGGAGTGATGTACTTTACATAGTCATCCATACGTCGCAGGATGGTATCTGTCACGGCTTCAGCTGAATAACCGCGTTCACTGGAATCACGATGAATTTTTTGAATCCATTCCAGATTAACGATAGGCACTACACCCACTAACAAGTCCACCCACTGTGCCATATCAATATCTTTATCGACAACACCACCATGTAGACCTTCATAAAACAACAGGTCAGTATCAGCAGGAATATCTTCCCAAGGAGTAAATGTTCCAGGGGCTTGATTGAATTTCTCACCTTCTTCTTCACTATGAATATAAAAGCGTCTTTGCCCTGTTCCATCTTGACTATACTGCTTGAACAAACCCTCAATCTTGTCGAACAAATTTCCTTCAGGACCAAAATGAGTCAATTTTTTACCCAATTTTGCCGATTCCTTCACGGCATCTTTCATTTCCTGACGGTTATACTTATGAAAGCTATCTCCCTCAATAATGAAGGAATTAATTTTCTCTCTAAAGAAAATGTGTTCAAAAGCACTTTTAACCGTTGAAGTTCCTGCACCAGAGGAACCGGTTACGGCAACAATAGGATGTTTCTGAGACATAATACAACTCTCCTTAATTAACTAATCTTCTCTGTAAAATAATCTTTGCCATTCACAGCCGTTCACCTAACCACTCATTCCTATACAGGCAAGCATCTAAGGGATAAGTATCACGACAGGGGAATGACCTAACTTCTTTCTTGGTATTACCAATACAACAACACATAGAACCCCAAAGCACCTAGGGTTTTAAATATCCAAGTTATTGACGAGTAGCGCATTATTCTCAATGAACTCTCGTCTGGGTTCAACCTGATCACCCATCAACGTAGTAAAAATTTCATCCGCAGCAATAGCATCTTCAATATTTACCTGCAATAAGGTACGAGCACTAGCATCCATAGTTGTTTCCCACAATTGCTCCGGATTCATTTCACCTAGGCCCTTATAACGCTGAACTTGCTGACCTTTTTTAGCAATTAAAAGTAAACGATCCAAAGCCTCTCCAAAATCAGAAACTGGGTGCTTTTGCTCACCATTAATACGTTTAACGTAAGCGCCTTCTTCCATCAGTGATGACAACTCTACTCCCAAGTCAACAATTTGCTGATAATCGGCTGATTCAAAAAAATTCTGAGTGAAGGAAAAAGATTTCCAATTTCCATGAACGTGATTTTCTATAGACAACTGATGATGTGACACAGCCTCCTGTTCTTCTTCAGAAGTTTCTACAGAAATCACTTTAATGTCATACGTATCGCCTAAGACTTTCTGTAAATTCTGAGACCAGTCTGTTAACAAGGCATGATTATTAAAATCCTCCACAGATAATGTGGGAAAATTCATAAGCGCCATTAATACTTTGCGATCTGCACTTAAAGACAACCGTGAAATGACACCCATCACCTGATGATACCGTTCAACCAACTGACGCAATATGTCATTGTCTAAACCTCGCTCAGCAGAAGAAGACACGAACAATTGGCTCATTCTTAACGCTTCATTCAATAGATATTGATTTAACTCAAAATCATCTTTCAAATAAACCTCTTTAGAACCCTTCTTTTTAATGCGATACAACGGTGGCTGTGCAATATAGATGTAACCATTCTCAACAAGCTCAGGCAACTGGCGATAAAAGAATGTGAGCAATAAGGTTCTGATATGCGCACCGTCCACATCGGCATCAGTCATGATAACAATGCGATGATATCGCAATTTGGTCAGGTCGAATTCTTCAGAACCAATACCACAACCTAATGCTGTGATTAGTGTGCCAACTTCTACCGACGATAGCATCTTATCAAAGCGGGCTTTTTCAACGTTAAGAATTTTTCCTCTTAAAGGCAATATGGCCTGTGTTTTACGATCTCGACCTTGTTTTGCGGATCCTCCTGCTGAGTCACCCTCCACCAAATAAAGCTCGGATAACGCCGGATCCTTCTCCTGACAATCGGCCAACTTACCTGGCAAGCCAGCGATGTCTAACGCATTTTTTCTCCGAGTAATTTCACGGGCTTTTCTCGCCGCTTCTCGCACACGTGCGGCTTCGATTACCTTATTAGCGATGGCTTTGGCATCCATGGGATTTTCTAATAAAAACTCACCAAACTTCTCACTGAGGATGGAATCTACAATGCCTTTAATCTCAGAGGAAACCAATTTATCTTTAGTTTGTGACGAAAACTTTGGATCTGGAACCTTAACCGACAAAACCCCCACTAAACCTTCTCGAGAATCATCCCCAATGGGCGATACCTTGTGTTTTTTCGTCAACCCCGCCTGTTCAACATGCTGATTTAAAGTCCGCGTTAATGCCGACCGTAAACCGGATAGATGTGATCCTCCATCTCGCTGCGGAATATTGTTGGTGAAACAAAATATACTTTCCTGATAGGAGTCGTTCCATTGTAAAGAGATTTCCACTGTCACCTCATCACGCATCCCCGAAAAATAAAATACCGATGGATGTATGGGGGTTTTCTTACGGCTCAAATGGCTAACAAAAGCACGGATTCCTCCTTCGTATTCAAAGGTATCTCCACGTCCACTACGATCGTCCTGCAAGACAATACGTACGCCCGAATTTAAAAAAGACAACTCGCGTAGGCGTTTTGCCAAAATATCATAATGGAATTCGACGTCTGAAAAAATCTCTAAACTGGGCTTAAAGCGCACTTCCGTGCCAGTATGGACAGAACTACCCTGCTCTTGAATATCAGCCTGAGGAACACCCAGATGATAATCTTGCACATAAACTTTGTTGTTTCTAAAAATTCGTAGGTTTAGCGTATCGGATAAAGCATTAACCACAGAAACACCCACACCGTGCAAGCCACCGGACACTTTATAGGAATTATCATCAAATTTACCACCCGCATGAAGTACTGTCATAATGATTTCGGCCGCAGAACGGCCTTCTTCGGGGTGAACTTCTACCGGAATACCACGGCCATTATCACGGACACTGACACTGCCGTCTGTGTGGATGCTTACATTAATTTCTGAACAATGGCCTGCGAGTGATTCATCAATCGCATTATCCACCACCTCAAACACCATATGATGTAAGCCGGACCCGTCGTCGGTATCTCCAATGAACATACCTGGGCGTTTACGAACAGCATCTAGTCCTTTTAAAACTTTGATACTTGATGAGTCATAACCAGTACTGTCTGCCATAAAAAGCCCCGAATTTAAAAGGGGCATTATATCATAAACAATGAGATAGACCCTAGAAATGGGTTTCGCTGTCTAAGAAACAAAAACAGCACCCTACAGGACATTCACCTCTCCATGTTCCACGTGGAACATGGATATATTCGTATCATCACGCGGCCAAATTGCCGTAGACTCCTTACGAGAGCTGCTAACAAATACCTGTAAATCCAAATTAATTAACTCCTCAACCAACAGGCTACGATTATCCTCATCCAGCTCGGCATCCAAATCATCCACCAATAATAACGCCTTCTTATTCGCGTGGCTTTCTAGTAAACGCACTTGCAGTAGGACTAACGCCGCACAAAACTTTTTCTTTTGTCCACGAGATAGAAAATTGGACATCAGTCTATTTTGATAAGCAATACCCCAATCCGCTTTATGTGGCCCATAACGTGTGTAACCAGCACGACATTCTTTTTCGAAATCCTGATGTAAAGTAGACAACATGGAGGCTTCATCCGGCGTATCACCTAAAGACTGAGGCCAACCATTTTTATAGGACATCTTATAAAAATCAGGATTTAAATCTGGAAACCATTTCCCCATATATCCGGACAATTCATACACCAACATTTGTGATAACACTTGTCGATGGCGTGTGATTTTTTCTGACAAGAGACAAAACTCAGCATCCCAAGGCTGAACCAAACGGTATGAACGTTGTTTGATTGCAGCATTTCTCTGCTTAAGAATGCGATTATATTGTAACCAATACTGATGGTAATCTGGTTCCACGTGAAACAATAGCCAATCTAAATAACGTCGACGCTCTTTTGGTCCACCTTCTAGTAATAAAAGACTCTGTTGATTAAATACTGAAACTGGAAAGAGTTTTGCCAAACAAGATAGGCTACTTATTCTGTCACCATTAATATGCGCTTTATCTCTTGCACGATTAATTGATCGCCTTAGCCCCATACGAATCTCCACAGATTGATCATCTAACACCGCAAACACGTTTAACTCGGTTGCTTCGTGTTGTATGACATCACGTATGGATTTTGTGCAGAAAGAACCGCCCGTAGCTAATAAATAAATACTTTCCAATAAGGAGGTCTTTCCACTGGCATTAGCCCCAACAATCAGGTTAACCCCGGAAGAAGGTGTGATGCTGACATCACTGAGGACACGTACATTCTGAACGGAAAGTTTTTTTAACACAAAAACACCTACCTTGCCGCGACAATACTGCTGTCACCACAAGACAAAAAACTTATAATTTCAACGGCATTACAACGTGCAAGCTATCGGTGTCTGGATTAGTGGAACGGACAATACAACTGCTGTCGGCATTTTGAAATTCAAGCTGTACATCATCGTCCTTAATCGCATTAATGGCATCTAATAGATAGGTTACGTTAAAACCAATAGCGATAGCTTCATTGCTATAGACCACTTCCATGTCTTCCTCTGCTTCATCTTTTTCTGGATTATTCGCCGAAGCCAATAAACGCCCCTGTTCAAAGTGTAAACGTATACCTCGGTATTTTTCATTGGATAAAATGGCTGTTCTAAATAATAAGTCACGCAGCGTTAATCGATCAGCTTGTATTTTATACGCACCTTGTTTCGGAATAACTTTATGGTAGTCTGGATATTGGCCATCCAACAATTGTGCAGCAAAACGAATATTATCGAAAGTGAACAATAGCGTTCTCTGGTCATCAGCAATATTCAATTTTAATAAGTCTTCGTCAGAAGATTGATCCTGCAGTAAACGCATCAACTCCTGCACCGCTTTTCTCGGGAAGATCAACTGAATCTTATCGTCAAAAGCGTTATTTAATACAGAAATTCCAGCGAAAGATAAGCGGTGACCATCTGTTGCAACAGCACTTACTTTATGACGCTCGAACTCCATTAAAAGACCGGTTAAATAATAACGAACATCCTGCTGTGCCATAGCAAACACGGTTTGCTCAAATAACTCGCGCAAATGATGCCTATCTATTTCCATCGCAATAGATTCTGTATGGCTAAAAACGGGAAAATCTGTTACCGATAAACACGACAAAATAAATTTACTTTTCTCTGATCGTACAGTACAACGCTTTTTATCATGGTCAACATCAAAAGAAATCATGGCATCAGTCGGTAAAGAGCGACAAATATCTAATAACTTCCTAGCCGGTAAAGTAAATTCTCCTGCTGATTTAACGGCCTCATCAGGTAAGGCTTCGGAAGCCTGAATTTCAACCTCCAAGTCTGTTGCAGTCAAAACAAGCCTATTTGGCTGAACAGAAAATAAGATATTAGCCACAATAGATAAATTGTGCGGCTTACGATCAACAATATTTGCCACGGACTGCAACGGTTTAAGCAGAGTCTCTCTTTGAATAAAAAACTGGATATCAGACATATCAAACCCTTGGAAAACAAAAATTATTGACTACAGCCATACGACATTACACCGATAAAATACGCACCAGATTTCTGTGATCTTCATTAAAGCTGGCATCGCTGTCGCATAACTCCTTGACCTTATTACAGGCATGGATCACGGTTGAGTGATCGCGTCCACCAAAAGAATCACCGATCTCTGGTAAACTGTGATTGGTTAATTTCTTTGCCAAAGACATCGCCATCTGTCTTGGTCTAGCAATAGCGCGTGAACGTGTCTTAGACAACAAGTCAGACACTCGAATTTTATAATATTCTGCTACCGTCTTTTTAACCATATCTAACGTCACAGCACGGTCATGTGCTGCTAAAATATCGCGCAAAGCATCTTTGACAAAATCAACGGTAATGGGATTCCCGGTAAACGATGCGTGCGCCGCCACACGTTTTAAAGCGCCTTCTAAATCACGCACATGGGATTGGATACGCTGCCCCATAAAAAAGGCCACCTCATCCGAAAGATCCAGTTTTATTTCTGATGCCTTCTGCATCAAAATAGCCACACGCATTTCTAATTCGGGCGGCTCTACAGCAACTGTTAATCCTGAACTAAATCGGGATTTCAATCGCTCTTCTAAACCTTCCACCTCTTTAGGGTAACGGTCTGAGGTCATAACAACTTGCTTGTTCCCTTCCAGCAAAGCATTAAAGGTATGGAAAAACTCTTCTTGAGAAAATTCTTTCTTGGCAAAAAACTGAATATCATCAATCAATAAAATATCTAAAGAACGATAATACTTTTTAAAACGGTCAATTTGGTTATGCTGTAACGCCTTGACCATATCGCCAACAAAGTGTTCCGAGCGCAGGTATACCACACGTGCAGCCGGATTATTCTTGAGTGCATGGTTGCCAATAGCGTGCATTAAATGTGTTTTCCCTAAACCCACTCCACCGTAAATAAAAAATGGGTTATACGACTGACCAATATTTTCAGCAACCTGCTTCGCCGCTGCACAAGCCAACTGATTAGCTTTACCCTTAACAAAGTTATCAAAAAAATGAACTTTGCTCAGATTATTTACCACATGCGTTTCTTCATCTCTAGACAACCTAGACTGAACACCACCACTACTGACAGAAGCGGCTTCGCTACGCGAGCCGACCTGAAGCCTAATGGGTTTATCCGGTGTTTCAGACGTATTTTTAATGATTGTTTTAATTTGATCCAGATGCTGTGTTTTAATGCGCTCAAGCATCATTTGGTTGGGAACAAACAAAATTAAGGCATCCGTATTTTCAAGAGCCTGCAACGGACTAATCCACGTATTAAATTGATCTTGAGGTAAAGAATCTTCCAACACTTTTAAACATTTATCCCACATAAAAATCCACAAATCCAAAAAACTGTATTAAATAAAACTGCGTATTTTTTTACACTACGCCCAAACCATTCACCATTGATGGAACCAGTTAGTATCGTCCAGAATTTTACTCTTGTAAATGGAAATTTTACCTGTTTTTTTATTGACCTGAACACCCAATCACAGTATGATTCGCGGTTCTAAAAATTCAGTGCTTATTAAAGAGTAATCTTATGAAACGGACATTCCAACCCAGTATTTGCAAACGCCAACGTACCCACGGATTCAGAGCTCGGATGAAAACCCGTAGTGGTCGTAAAATCCTTAATGCCCGAAGAGCCAAAGGTCGCGCTCGTTTGACACCCTAAAGTCCCCGCATTTTGGCCAATTATTCGTTTCCAAAACAAGCACGTATGCTTGAGGCCGGCGCGTATAAGGCAACATTTAACAAACCACGTAAATATGTTAATAAATACTGGTTGGTCTTTGTTGCTAAAAAACCGGGGCAGGAGTCTCGTCTCGGTTTGGCTATTGCCAAAAAAGTCTTGCCAAAAGCCGTTTCCAGAAACCGTATTAAACGCCTTGTACGTGAAGTATTTCGTCACAATCGTGCCGACCTACTTAACCACGATTATGTCGTATTGTGCCGAAAAGGTCTGGATAAACAACCCAATGCGGCATTGCAATTGTCTTTAAAAACATTGTTGTTAAAAACTACCCCATAATATCAAAAACGGATAAAACCATGGACACCCAACGCCTCGTCTTGATCATAGCTTTTCTTTCTTCCTCATTATTACTATGGGAAGCTTGGCAACGGGATTATCATCAACCACTTCAACCACTAACAACCAACACAATACTGAACGATACTCAAATTCCATTTGACGATAACTCGGTACAAGATCAACCGGACGATTTACCCAGTAATTTACCCACTAATACATTAAATGAACAACCCACACCTCTTATACAACCTGCTGAAATCTATTCAGAAGCACAAAGTATTCACGTAGAAACAGATTTACTCACACTAGAAATTAGTACTACTGGTGGCGATATCCGTCAAGCCAAACTACTTCACTACCCAGAAGCGACACAAACACCGGAGATTCCCTTTCAGTTATTACAAGATACGGGCCCCAACCTATTTATTGCCCAATCTGGATTGGTATCTAAAGACAAACTTTCCTCCCCTAACCATTATGCCAATTATCGTGTAGAGCAAACCGATTATCGCTTGCAACCCGGTCAAGATAAAATAACGGTATCGCTCTATTGGAAGAACGAACAGGGAGTAACTGTTGAAAAACGCTTCAGCTTTTATCGCGATAGCTACCGCATAGACATCGATTACCTAGTAAATAACCAATCAGCTACCCCATGGGACGGTCGCGTATACAACCAATTTCAACGCCGCCGTCAAGATACGCGCGAAAACACCTTCATTTATACCTATACCGGCGGAACCCTATATAGTGACGCTGAAAAATACGAAAAAATTGATTTTGGTGACATGGACGATGAAGC
>Ga0233445_1002575_pt1 | contig 11895 bp, 13 predicted proteins | sample SI_124_October20_5_FD_182779 | JGI IMG/M metagenome (GOLD analysis project Ga0233445, IMG submission 182779) | Seawater microbial communities from Saanich Inlet, British Columbia, Canada - SI_124_October2016_100_MG | ecosystem: Environmental > Aquatic > Marine > Inlet | place: Canada: British...
AGTAAGAAAACCATTCCGCCAATTACAGCACCATAAACGCTCTTTGGAGCTTTCTTGTGAACTGCAGTCATAAAGATCACAGTAACTAAGAAGAAAGTTAAAACAATTTCAACTACTAATCCAGACATCATACTACCTCCAAGTAATTCACTTGGACCACCATGAGCTCCCCAGAAAACACTTTTTCCGATTTCAGGAAACAAGGCAACCAAAGTACCAGTTGCAACAATTGCTCCAATTATTTGAAATACAATATATCCAATACCATCAGCAATTCCAATTTTCCTTGTAATCATCATAGGAATTGTAACTGCAGGATTAATGTGAGCACCAGAAATATGTCCAAATGCATATACCATAAATGCGATTGCTGCACCGTGTGCCAAAGATATCATAATAATGCCTTCAATAGTTAATCCATCTCCAAAGACGGAGGCAGCAAGAATCACTGCCAAAGGACCAAAGAAGACCAATGCAAATGTGGAAATTGCTTCAGCGAGCCAATTTCGAGGAGTAACCATCAAGCAAATGCCCATAAAGTTTCCATATAAAAGATTCGGACTGTGGTTAGGATCAAAAAATTTCAAAAAGTAATTAATTATAGATCATCCGTTAGGTCAACATATGATTTCAGAAGGAGACAAAGTTCCAAAATTTGAAGTAAATGATGCTAATGGAAATAAAGTAAAATCTACTGATTTTAAAGGAAAAAAACATGCCATCTATTTTTATCCAAAAGATTTCACTCCAGGATGCACAACTGAGGCAGATGAATTTTCAAAAGATTATAAAAAATTTCAAAAAGAAGGAATTGAAATTATCGGTGTTAGTCCAGATAATGTAGAGTCTCATGAAAAATTCTGTACCAAAATGGGAATAAAATATCCATTATTAGCAGATGTAGACAAAGTAGTATCAAAATTATTTGGAGTGTGGGGCAAGAAAAAATTCATGGGTAGAGAATACATGGGAGTTATGAGAAGTACGTTTCTTGTAGATGAGAAAGGAAAAATTTTCAAAATATATCCCAAAGTAAAAGCTGCAGGACATTCAAAACAAGTATTTGATGATTTTAAAAATTAAAAAGAAAAAGTTGTAAAAAGGTTAGAAACCTTTTGGAAGTGTACCTTTAGAAGATTTTGGTGCTTCAGGTTCTGGCTTTACTTCAAATCCTTTTGGTAAAGTACCACGTGATTGTTGAGCACTAGCTTTTGCTTTTGCTTCAGCTGCAATCATTTCCTGATATGCTTTTGCATCATCTATTCTTTGTTGATCAAGTCTTTGCATGTAGTCATTTTCATAATCCTCAAGTTCTTGTTTTTTGGATTTTGTTTCAGTGTAAGTAGAACTTGTTTGTGGTGAAGGTGTTTGTTGACCTTGTTCAAAACCTTTTGGAAGTGTACCTTTTGGTTTTGGTGGATCTACTTTCTGTGGTTCTGAGGCTTGTTCTGTAATTCCTTGAACAGTCATATTTACACCACTAAAAGTACCAAATGTTTTTCCAGGTGGACTATATGCTAATCTTTGTCTTGTTGCAAAGTATTGATTTGATGGTTGTGTATAACCAGGAACCTTTACTTTTTGATCATTCCAATTTGTTGTCGGAACTGTTCCTACTGGAGCAGTTGATCTAACAAAGTATCTGTTTGGTGCTGGACTGTAACCAGTAACCTTTGCTCTATAATCATGGAAAGATGTCATTGGAGCAGTCATGTATGCATTCTCTAATGCTGCTTGTACAGTTGTTGCAGGTTTGGATGCTGTCTCAGCTGGTTTTGGTGCTTCAACTGGTTTTTCTTCCATACCTTTTGGCAATGTTGGCTTTGGCTTTGTTGTTGCAGGTTTTACTTCAGCTGGTTTTGATGCTTCAGCAGTACCTTTTGGCAATGTAGGCTTTGGCTTTGTTGTTGCTGGTTTTACTTCAGCTGGTTTTACCTCTGCAGGCTTTGGTGCAGGTGTGTCTAATTGTGAAGCTAATTTAGTTAATTTTGCTTCTAATTCAGCGATTTTATCTTCTAGATTTTTTTTTGTCTTTGCTGCCATTTCTTATTGTAAATATGACATTGTTTATTTACATTTTGATCAATATCAAATTCGAATTCAAAATAATTTCATAAAATTCAGCCATAATATGTAAAAAATAGAATAAATAAAAATGAAAATACAAAATTAGTCAGGTTCCCAAAATTGCATCACATACATGCAATTATTACATCGCCACAATCTAACATGTATGCCATTATCAACATCAGCAACATACTTCCCATCATCCATATGAGTAACTTGTGGAACATAACTTAATTCAGGATTTTCAAGCCATTCGTTTTGTTTACAATTAGGACATGGGATTTTTGGAGGCATGTACAATATAGAATACGATCAAAGAAGAACATTACTATTAAAAATATAAAATAAAGTATTTTTTAAATTAGAAACCTTTTGGAAGTGTACCTTTTGGTTTTGGTGGATCTACTTTCTGTGGTTCTGAGGCTTGTTCTGTAATTCCTTGAACAGTCATGTTTACACCACTAAAAGTACCAAATGTTTTTCCAGGTGGACTATATGCCAATCTTTGTCTTGTTGCAAAGTATTGATTTGATGGTTGGGTATAACCAGGAACCTTTACTTTTTGATCATTCCAATTTGTTGTTGGAACTGTTCCTACAGGAGCAGTTGATCTAACAAAGTATCTGTTTGGTGCTGGAGAGTAACCGGTAACCTTTGCTCTATAATCATGGAAAGATGTCATTGGAGCAGTCATGTATGCATTCTCTAATGCTGCTTGTACAGTTGTTGCTGGTTGAGATGTTATCTCAGCTGGTTTTGGTGCTTCAACTGGTTTTTCTTCCATACCTTTTGGCAATGTAGGCTTTGGCTTTGTTGTTGCAGGTTTTACTTCAGCTGGTTTTGGTGCTTCAGCAGTACCTTTTGGCAATGTAGGCTTTGGCTTTGTTGTTGCAGGTTTTACTTGAGCTGGCTTTGTCTCAGCTGGTTTAGTAGTTAGCTGGGAAGAAAGTTGATTTAATTTTGCTTCTAATTCGGCAATCTTGTTTTCAAGATCTTTTTTTGTTTGCTTTTTAGCAGCTGCCATTAATTTTGATGAATGATGTGGGGTTTATGTACATTTGGGTTGAATATTACATTCAATCCTGATCAAGTTTTATAGCACAAATTACATACGATGTTATGGATGATTTTGAAAAAGAGTTTCCAGAATTTGATTGGAAAAATATTCCAGCATACAAGCATCCAGGAGGTAAAAACTGTCCTTGTCCAAAGCACGAATACATCCGAGAGCAGATCAACTTTACAAAACAAGTAAATGAAAAAGGTAAAGAGCCATCAAAAGTCACACTCAAATTTTGTCCTGATCATTACAAAGTGTATACAGATGAAGTAATTCCTGCAATGCCATTAAAATACAGAATTCTTACAAAAATTGCTCTGAAACTAGGTGCAATCAAAATCATACAATTAAAGTACATGGAATCAGAATTGTGTTTTTACTGTAAATTCGGATCGGGCGGTCATGATAAAAAAACAGAATTACCACCAATGTGAATTAGCAGTATTTAGAAAATATCAACATACAAAATAGAAATTAAATTCCAATAGATAAAATAATTTTAAAGATTTCATGCTAAATCCAGTTAAGCTTATACTTGAACTGACTGGAGAATCAATATGCCAATTGAAGATATTCATGAATTTATTTCCGAACTTGAAAAAAATGGAGAGTTAAAAAGAATAAAAACAGAAGTTGATTCAGATTTAGAAATTGCAGAGATTTTAAGAAGAGGAATGTACTCAAACGGTCCTGCAATTCTTTTTGAAAATGTAAAAGGATTTGATATGCCTGTTTTAGGAAATGCATTTGGTTCAATGAAAAGATTAGAGATAGGACTAGAAATGACAGACTTTACTGAAATTGGTAAACGAATTACAGATATGACAAAGATGGATGTTCCATCAGGACTAATAAATAAAATTAAAAAACTTCCAGAACTCTCAAAGATGACAGCATCATTTCCAAAATCAGAGACAAATGGACCAGTAACTGAAGTAACATCAAGTGATGCATCCTTTGATGACATACCAATTCTGAAATCATGGCCCAATGATGCAGGAAAATTTATCACTTTAGGGTTAGTTGCAACAAAACATCCAGAAACAGGTGTAAGAAATTTAGGAGTTTACAGAATTCAAATAATTGATAAAACTCATGCTCTAATGCATTGGCAAAAACACAAACGAGGTGCACATCATGGTGAAATTTCTAAAGAAAAAGGAGAAAAAATTCCAACTGCAATAATTATCGGAGGTGAACCTGCAACAATTTTCTCATCAATTGCACCAGTCCCAGAAGGATTAGACAAGTATCTGTTTGCAGGAATTACAAGAAAAGAAGGAATCAAAATGGTAAAATGTAAAACTATTGATTTGGAAGTTCCAGCAAATGCAGAAATTGTTTTAGAGGGATACGTAGACCCGGCAGATATTAGAGATGAAGGCCCATTTGGTGATCACACAGGATACTACACTCCAGTTGAACCATACCCTACATTCACATTAACTGGAATTATGAGAAGAAAAGATCCAATTTACGTTACAACAGTTGTCGGAAAACCAATTCTTGAGGATGCATATATTGGAAAAGTAATTGAACGTTCATTTTTACCATTAATCCAAATGTTGCAACCAGAAGTCGTAGACTTTAGTATGCCAGCAGCTGGATGGTTTCAAGGATTTGCAATTATTTCAATTAAAAAAAGATACCCAGGTCAAGCAAAAAAAGTTATGATGGGGTTATGGGGAATGGGACAATTATCCCTAACAAAGATGTTTGTAGTAGTAGATGAGGATGTCAACGTTCATGATATCAATGATGTAATTTGGGCAATAACAACAAGAGCAGATCCTGCACGAGATACAACAATAATCAATTACACCCCAACTGATACACTAGATCCAGCATCACCACTAGTCAATTTAGGTTCTAAAATGGGAATTGATGCAACACAAAAAACAAAAGAAGAAGGATACAATAGAGAAATTCAACAACAAGTCAAAGTTGATGACAAAACAAAAGATCTAGTGGATAGTAAATGGTCTGATTATGGATTATGATAAATTAATTGGATTATAGAAATTATCTCTCTCTTCTACAGCATATCCAATTTGATGAATGGCATCTATAATTTTTTTATCAGTTAATTCAGTAGAACGAGAACCAGTACATGAAACCACTTCTTCACCAATGAGAGTACCACCAAAATCATCAGCCCCATATTGTAAAGCAAGTTGAGCCATACCCACTCCATTTGTAAGCCATGAAGACTGAATATGAGGAATAAGACCATCAAAAATCATTCTAGAAATGGCAATCATCTTCAAAAGTTGAACACCACCAGTTCCAGTAGTAGTTATTCCTTCTTCTTGCATCAAAGTGTTATTTGGTTCAAAATTCCAGGGGATAAATGCCATAAAGCCTTTAGTTTTTTCTTGTAATTTTACAAGTTTAGAAAAGTGTTCAACAATGTCATTTTTGTTTTCAACATGCCCATACATCATAGTTGCAGAAGAGGGAATTCCAAGAGAATGAGATTCATCCATGATTCGAATCCAATCAGCGCTAGAAATTTTCTTTGGACTAATTACATCTTTAACAGAATCAACTAAGATTTCAGCCCCAGCTCCTGGCATTGATTGTAATCCAGCATCTTTGAGTCTAGATAAAATTTCTTTAGTAGATGATTTTTCAACTCTTGCAATCATGTCAATTTCAGATGTAGATAATCCATGAACTCCAACTTTTGGAAATTTTTCACGAATCATTTTAAATGCATCTTCATAATATTCGATCTTTAGATTTGGATTATGTCCACCTTGAATCAAGACTTGACGAATATTAAACATCTCAGATGAAGTCTTTACTCTAGATTCAATTTGATCTAAAGTTAAGGTGTAAGATTCTTCATCTCCAGGTGATCTGTAAAATGCACAAAATTTACAATCAGTAATACAGACATTAGTATAATTCAAAATTATATTATTGATAAAAGATGCTTTTTTACCAAATTGTTTTCTTGTTAAATGTCCAGAAACTAATCCCATTAGATGAACATCATCAGATTCTAAAAGACGAAGGCAATCCTCAGGACCAGGTCTTTGACCGTTTAGAGAATTTTCTAAAATATCACTGATGTCACTTTTTTGTATTTGTTCAGTAGTTTGGCTCAATTGTTTTTCATCCTTTAGAATTTCTATTTAATCTTTGGTAGAAAAAATTTACAAAAAATGAATTTGATGAAAGTCAGTAATTTGTGCTCAATTCTCAATAAACCAGAGTTACATGATTCACGTTATTTTTAAGTAGGGCACAAAAACGAGATCAACACATGGTATCAGGAAATCAAATTAGACTTAATCGAATTCTCAGAAAAGGAAGAATGCTTTGTATTCCAATGGATCACGGAATTTCAAATGGGCCTATTGAAGGTCTTGAAGATCCAGCATCTACAATTTACAAGTGTGAAGGGCACGGACTCACAAGTGTAATAATTAACAAAGGAATTCTCAAATCATTACCAAAACCACCCAAAATTGGAGTTTTAGTTCATTTTTCAAGTAGTACAATATTGTCATTATCACCAAATCGTAAAATGTTAACTGGTACTGTAAAAGAGGCAGCTGCAATGGGTGCAGATGGAGTATCAGTGCACATCAACATTGGAGGAAAAGAAGAACCAGAAATGTTAGAACAACTTGGAATGACTGCAAATCAATGTCACAAATGGGGAATGCCACTTTTAGCAATGATGTATCCTAGAGGAGAAAATATCAAAGACCCACATGATCCAGAAATAGTTGCACATGTTGCAAGAATTGGTGCAGAATGTGGCGCAGATATTGTTAAAACACTTTACACAGGAGACATTGATTCATTTGCAAAAATTGTAAAGAGTACACCAGTTCCAATTGTAATTGCAGGAGGGCCAAAATCTAAAACAGATTTGGATATTCTTCAAATGACTGAAGATGCAATGACTGCAGGAGCTAAAGGAGTAACATATGGTAGAAACATCTTTGCACATAAAGCACCTGAAAAAATAGTAGCAGCATTAGCTGAGATTATTTTTAGAAAAGGAACAGCAAAGGAAGCAATGAAAAAAATTGAGTAAAACAAGAGAACTAATTGTTTCGCCTAAAGGATCACAGACTCAAATAGCAAAACTTCTTCCACAATTAGAAGAAGAAGGAATCAAAATGGTTTACTTGGATCCAAAAAAACTAGGTAAGAAAAAAACAAAATTAAAAACTGTTTTTCCATCAAATACTGCAAACTATGTTGTTCTTGAAAAAGAAGGCTCAATAAAACCAAAAGGTAAGAAAATTGGAAGAAAATTCAAAGTGTTATCAAATTCAGATATCGATAATGTTCTCAGCATTGCAAAAAAAGGATTAGACTTTGTTGTTGTAGAAGTAAAAGATTGGAAAATTATTCCATTAGAAAATATCATTGCCAAACTTCATAAAATTCACACCAAGATTTTTGCAATTGCTAGAACTCCTGAAGAAGTAAGAAAAATGTTTTCAATTTTAGAAGTAGGAGTAGACGGGGTGATCTTTGCTACCTCTTCAATAAACGAGGTAAGAGAAGTAATGGTTTACCTTGGAACCAAAAGTTTTGAGATGAAGCCTGCAAAGATTACTGAGATTAAAGAAGTAGGAGACGGTGAACGAGTTTGTGTAGACACAGCATCAATGCTTCACAAAGGTGAAGGTATGTTAATTGGAAGTAGATCAAACTTTTTGTTTCTTGTTCATAATGAATCAGTGGGATCATCATTTACATCACCAAGACCTTTCAGAGTTAATGCAGGAGCTGTTCATTGTTATACATTATCACCAGATGGTACAACTAACTATCTATCAGAAGTTGAAACAGGATCAGAGGTATTAATTCTCAACTCAAAAGGCAAAGCAAGAAGAGCAACTGTAGGACGATCAAAAATTGAAAGAAGACCAATGTTAATGATTAAAGCTTCAGTAAATGGAGAAACAGGAGGGATAATTGCTCAAGATGCAGAAACAATTAGATTTGTAAAGTCAAACGGACAACTAGTTTCAGTTACCCACCTTAAGAAAGGAGATATCGTCATGGTTCATTCAAAACCTGCTACAGGTAGACATTTTGGAATGGAAGTATCAGATGAATACATACTAGAAAAATGAAATACAAAACATGTGTCTCAATTGCAGAAAAAACACCAACTAAAATTAAACAAGTATTAAAAATTGCTTTAAAAAAATCAGATTATGTTGAAGTAAGATTAGATTTTTTAAAAATCGAACAAATTCCAGAAGCTTTAGAGATTATCAAAAATGATCTTAACAAAATAGTATGTACATTAAGACCTAAAACTGAAGGAGGAAAGTTTTCAGGAAATGAGAAAGAAAGAATTGCAATCATAAAATTGATTGCGGAGTATTCGCCATTTTTGTTGGATATAGAATACAACACATTAAAGAAAAATACATCATTGGTAAAATATCTAAAATCAACAAAAACAAAATTACTTGTCTCATGGCATGATTTCAAAAAAACACCTAGCACTTTAGAATTAAAAAAGAAACTAAATCAAATGTCTAAATTCTCATCAAATGTAAAAATTGTTAGTACAGCAAAATCAACAAATGATTCTACTAGAATGTTAGAGTTATACAGTAAAAAAGGAAAAAACAACCTCATTTCATTTGCAATGGGAGATTTTGGTAGAATTTCAAGGATTTTGTGCCTATATCTAGGAAGTCCATACACCTATGTTTCTCTAGGAAAAGCAATTGCACCAGGTCAGTTTAGCGTAGATGAAATAAAGAAAATTACAAATCTGAAAAAATAATCACACAATTAATTGAGAGTTTAAATCAATCATATAACTCTGAAAAATAAGATGAGTAAAACATTTGCAGTTATTGGAGATCCAATTAATCACTCATTATCTCCAAACATTCACAGTGCAGCATTTAGAGAATTGAATTTAGAGTGTTCATATATAGGATATAGAATTCCCAAAGGAGAATTAGAAGAAGGAATAGAGGGTTTAAAAAAAATCAAAATAAACGGGTTCAATGTTACCATACCTCATAAAATTGAGATAATGAAATATCTGGATAAAATTGATGAATCATGTAGCTTGATAGGAGCAGCAAATACTATTGTTAACATCGATGGAATCCTCAAAGGATACAACACAGATATGGATGGATTTTTAGAACCATTTAAGAAAAAAGAATTAGAAATAAAAAATAAAAAAATACTTTTGCTAGGTGCAGGAGGAGCAGCAAGAGCCATTGTTGCAGGATTTGCAAAAGAAAAAGCAAAAAGTATCACCATAGCAAACAGAACACTTGAAAATGCAGAAAAATTATCAGAGTTTGCAGGAAAAATTGGATTAAAAGCAGATGTATTGAAAATTGAAAACATAAATGATTCTGCAAAAAATTACGACATTATCGTTAATGCGACATCAATAGGATTGAAAAATGAAGAAAGTGTTATTTCATTAGATGGAATAAATGAAAAAACAATAGTGTATGATATTGTATACATGCCAATGAACACAGATTTTATCAAAAAAGCAAAAGAAAATAATGCAATTGTGATATATGGATATGAAATGCTTTTAGGACAAGCAACACGTGCATTTGAGATTTGGCATAATATGGAAGCACCTTATAATACGATGAAAAAGGCATTGTTAGGAGGATTCTGATGGCAAAAGCAAGAGCTACAGTTCATGGTGCAGTTTCTCTAGTAAATGCCATTGCCAACAAAAAAGGAGCTACTTTAGGAATAGATTTGAAAGTAATTGCTGAAATTGAGACAAGTCCAGGAAAAGGGATTACAATTAAATCAGAAAATAAAAGCCTAAGTTCACGTCTAATAAACAAAACAATTGAAAAAATTGTTTCAAAAAAAGATTTAGAAAAAAATAAAATAATAATTACGTTGGACTCAGAAATCCCAACAGGGTATGGATTAAAAAGTTCTAGTGCCATATCATCAGCAGTTGCACTAGTTTGCGCAAAAATTTTCAAACCTAAATTTACTGATCAACAAATTCTACTTGCAGGTGTAGAAGCATCAATTGAAACTAAAGTAAGTATCACAGGAGCATATGATGATGCATGTTCATGTTACTATGGAGGATTTAACATCACAGATAATGCAAAAAGAAAAAGAATTCATTTTGAAAAAGCTCCATCAAATTTGATTGCAGTGATATTTATCCCAAAGAATAGAAAACGAGGGAATTTAAAAAATCTAAAATTACTTTCGTCAGTATTTGAAAATGCATGGGAATTAGCAAGAAAAACAAATTATTGGGAAGCAATGATAATTAATGGATTAGCAACAGCGTTAATTTTAAATTCAGATCCTAAAATAATTACAAACTTAATTGAAAAAGGAGCACTAGCTTCATCGGTGTCTGGAAACGGACCATCAATTGCTGCAATTACAAAAAAAGAAAACGAGTCAAACATCAAAAAAGTATTTTCAAATCTTGAAGGCAGAGTTATTGTTTCAAAAATTAGTAACAAAAAGGCTGAAGTACATGAAGTGTAAAATTGAAAAATCAAAAATTTCAGGACAAATAGTTTGTCCTTCAAACAAGAGTTATTCGCATAGAGCAATTTTTCTTGCATCTCTAGCTGGGAATAATAGTAAAGTAGAAAATGCATTGAATTCAGCAGACATCACTGCAACAATTGAAGCATGTAAAAAATTTGGGGCAGAAATTGAAATACAAAATTCATCAATAATAATCAAAAAACCCATCAATCTAGGCACAAATGTTCCCGAAATTAACACAGAGAATTCAGGGACCACAATTAGAATTGCATCAGGGGTAGCTAGTTTGTTTTCAAATGAAATTATACTAACAGGTGATGAAAGTCTCAAAAAAAGACCAATGCAGCCACTATTAGATGCTCTAGAAAGTATAGGAGCACAGTGCAAATCAACAGATGGAAAGCCGCCAATTAAAATCAGAGGGAAAATTAAAGGAGGGGACGTTACAATTCCCGGTAATTTATCGAGTCAATTTGTATCAGCATTATTAATTTGTGCACCACTAACAGAAAAAGGGATCAATCTTAAAATTGAAGGAAACTTAGTTTCAAAACCATATCTTGATGCGACAATTGCGACAATGAGAAAGTTTGGAGTTACTGTTCAAACATTAATCCCATACAAAAGATACAACATTACTCCACAAATATACAAAGATACATCATTTATTGTTCCAATAGATTTTTCTAGTCTTGCATTATTATTGTCAGCTTCTGTTCTAAATGGAGTTGATGTAAAAATTAAAGGAGACATAGGAACTCTTCCCCAAGGGGATGAAGTTTTTCTAGACATATTAGAACAGTTGGGAGTTACAGTGACAATTAATGATGATGAAATAAAAATTAAATCACCTGAAAAACTAAATGGTGGGAAATTTGATTTAAGTAATTCACCTGATCTATTACCACCATTAGCAATTTTATCACTAAACACATCTAATCCAATAGAAATAACAAATGTGAAACATGCAAGATTAAAAGAAACAGACAGAATTGCAATTGTTTCAAGAGAAATGGTAAAACTTGGGATTAAAGTTCAAGAAAAAGAAGATGGTTTGATTTTAGAGTCAACAGAAAATCTAAAAGCTGCAGAATTAAATTCTGAAAACGATCATAGATTATTCATGGCATTTTGTATTGCAGGAATGTATGTTGGAGACTGTACAGTTTCTGACCCAGAATCAGTGAATGTGTCATATCCAAATTTTATAGAAGAAATGAATAATCTCGGGGCTAGAATTAAAGTTCAATAAAATGAAT
>Ga0233445_1002581_pt1 | contig 11883 bp, 7 predicted proteins | sample SI_124_October20_5_FD_182779 | JGI IMG/M metagenome (GOLD analysis project Ga0233445, IMG submission 182779) | Seawater microbial communities from Saanich Inlet, British Columbia, Canada - SI_124_October2016_100_MG | ecosystem: Environmental > Aquatic > Marine > Inlet | place: Canada: British...
TTACATCTGTGAGGAAGTCTGACACGTTTCCGACTAACTCTGTGTCGAGTTGGCCGTTGTATATAGATTTCTCATTTTCAATCGTGATTTCGCCTTTGTGTGCAGGGCGTAATGTCACGATCATATCTGAAGGTAAATCTGCTAGAGACGCAATTCCTAACTTGCCGCCGAGTCGTGTACGAAATGAGATCGCAGGTTTCTGGCAGTCTGGGTCTGGATACCACACCCAGTCTTGCGCGATCAAAGATTCTCTGGTTTGCGGTGTATTAAACACCGAGCCAGCGCTAAGAGGTCCTGGGTTGCGTTGCTCTAGGGATTTCGTCATATACTCATTGGGGCATTGAGCGATAGCATTACGGATTTGTTCAGTTGTGTAATTCATTTTTTTTCTCTTTTTCTTTAATGATAATATCCAGCAACTCTATATAGTAGGAGTGTGGATAAGTTGTCATGCTGTGGTTTTCGGTTACTTTAGTAACCACAGCACGATCTGAGTACTTTTCTTTAAGTTGCGTCAAGGTCTTTCTCCTGCGATTTCAATGCCTTTGCAGTCAGGATCCAGATATACGACAATCCAATAACTGGGGTGACCCCCAGTGCCGTCACAACCATGTCTTACAGATGGGTACTGTTGGTTTTCTCTGTTGTCATAGTGACGTTGCGGCAGAGACTTGATCTTTGCAACAAGCTCTTTGGCTTGCATAATTTCTTCTAGAGTCATCATCGGACAGAATCCCCTGGAAGCCCTGTACGGTTAGCGAAAGATACATGGAAGATACGCGACTTTTCGAAGTCGTCAATCTCTACTTGGTTTAATTCGCAGAACTCAGCAACATACTCTTTCAGGGCGATTTGGTCTGCGTCGCAAAGAACAAGGCGAAGCGTTTCACGCACTTCCTCTGTGCGTGGGTTGATGTCCATCACCATTCTCACATGCTCTCCGTTGTCCTGTCCGTTGAAGAACAGGAGCTCTGGGAAAGAAGGAAGAATTAGCTCTGCTTTCTTCTTTTTGACGAGCTTTGAGAGAGCCTTTAGGAACGATTGATGGATTAAAGTGAGATGCCACTTTTGTGTGTCTAAGAGCTTTAGATTGCGCTTTTGCGCTTCGTTTTGAAGATTATTGAAAAGGAAGCATGATGCGATGTTTAAAAAAGTTGTAGGCACTTTGAATATGCCAGCGAGGACAGGTATAACTGTTTTGTTACTTGTTTGTGTGTTCATGTCATTTCCTTATAAGCTTTTCATTATTTGCATGATGTGTTTGTGGGTGTTTACTAGCACACCGTCAAGGTCGATATACATGTGTGTGATATCATTATTATTGATGACTGATAAAGCGTTCGCTTCCCACAAAGAGTCAAAGAGGACGCTGTGTCCATTCCCCTTAAAGTTGGAACATACTTTTGCTCTATCGTCTAATAACATGCTGCTAGATGATGCGAACGTATCTTTGTCTCTCCTGATATGGAATCGACTGAAGATACATAGAGGCTCTAGGTGAGCCCTACACCATTCTAACTTGCCTTCAATACTCTCCTCCTCAAACGGAGAAGATAGGATTGAGATTTCAATTCCATTATTTTTGCACATTCGTGCGAAGTTAATGATATTGTCAAACTCATCTGATTTTGGTGCGTTTTCCCACCACGATCGGTTTGCTAACCGTAATATTGCAGATGCTAACCGTTTGTAGGTTTTCGCTTCATCTGATTCAGCGTTATCCAAAGCGTTTGCTGTTGGTAAGCTTTCAGCAGATAAACACATGTCGTTGTACTTTTTTAAGTAGCGCCGCGCGCTTTTAGAATCTTGTATTGCTTGTAACATTATATCTCTCCACCAACTGAGATTACCCATTTCTTGATGAGTTCTTGTTCTTCTAATTCGTAGTCTTGAAGAGAGTTTTTTATCTCTTCAAGCGAACTTGGAACTAATTCCTTATATGATCTCATCATATCCCCATCCTTGTTTGGGAATGGCAACGGTACGACACCGTACCACCATGTGTATATTGCGCATTTCAGTTCGCCTTCCTTATACGTGAGGTAGGCGGTCAATGGTCCCAACACATCGTGCGTGTCCCTAAAGCCAAATCCCCACTCTACCCCATCGAACGCGTCGGTTGCATTGTGTACCATTCTTTTGAAGCGGTACTGAAGTTCTGGTGTCAGGAGCATTACATCTCCTTCTTCTAGCCCTTCCACGTACATTCTTTCTGCTCCAAGTACCCTGAGACTGTTGGATATGTAGAGCGACTTTATAAGTACTGCTTTGTTTGGGTAGATAAAGCCTTTTGGGAGCGGCTCGTTTCGGTTTTGTAGTTTTTTATATCTGTTTGGGATAGCGTTCATGATAATTGCCTTTGAATACTTTTTTAAGGGGTCGCGCGTCATTAATTATCTTAACGACACACGTTTTTGAGTCTAAAAAACATTAATAAATAAACAAGTGTATTACCTTATCTATTTGAATTAATGTAAAAGCCAACTCAAAGGGGGCTTTTATACAACTAATCGAAAAACGACTGTTGTGTTATCACGAATCGAGGGGATCGAACCTACGCAATATTAATAGCGCATCTGAGTGTTGCCAACATCAGACTCATCAGCATCTCTGCTGTGTTACCTTTAACCATTCGCGAGACTGACACTTTGTACCAATAGTTGGCACTCGGCTGCAGTTACATAGACACATTCTAATATAAGAATATGCTATGCAATATCCAGGTAGTAAGGTATGCGGCGCGCGCATATTTATTCCTTACAAGCTAAAGATCTTCATCCATACCTGCAACAAGCACTTATAAAGTGCTTAATACATTAATGCATAAAGAAAGCTATGCCTGAACTCTAACAAAGAACAATCTAAAATTAGACTGAACTTAATATAACAAAAGACACAAGGCATGAGAGCCTACCTTGTGTCCGAAAAGTCTCAAGAATAGCGCTGATCACGTTATGCTTGAGGACATAAACTTGCTCTCAGCTTATGCCTAGCTTCTCTAATAGAAGCTATTAATAGTCTAAACTAAAGCGTTTAAACGATTAATAGACAATATTAAAGTAGAGGGGGTGTCGTATAGTGTCATATAGTGGTCGTATTGGTGGTCATATAGGTTGTCATATAGTGTCGTATGGGTGGTACCCCATTTCCCCACTTTATTCCTGTATAAACCTTACATATTTGAGAAAGATAAACAAATATTAAACAAATTAATGTTTTTTATCTAAATGTTTCCTTAAATAGACAGTTTTTTAGGACTTGTGGGAATTACGAAAAGTGCTCAGGAGAGCCTGAGCAATTACTTTTCTAGGGGGTCAAGACTTTGTTCGCCAGCATATCAGCCTCCTTAAGGCACCAGCCCGCCCCCAGCCCCTAAGGGAGAAAACAGGCTAGGGGTGGGTTGATTAGGTGTTGTTTGAGTCGGGAGTCTTCCCGATTCTCAATTCGTCATATGCTGCCAAGCATACTTTAAGAATACTTGGCTTGCCTGCGTTAATGTCACGTTTGGTTACAGTATGTGACCAAATTGTTGTTTGGAGGACATTAATAGGGTCGCGGCAGATAGACGCTCTGCCAGAACCGTCCTGGTTAGTGTTTACTTTATAAAAAAATCGTTTATTCATTGTTTTACTCCAAGATGTCAAACCCCTCTAGAAGCTCTGAATCGTATAAAAAGACTCAAAACCCCTAGAGGGGGACACTTTTGTTTTACTGTTTAAGGATGGTCTGGTTTCGACCCTTTTGGGTCCTGGTCTCAAGAGAGACACTGGCGCATAATTGCGCTCTTCAAGGGGGGATACACATCCTATGTCTTGCGACACATTCATAAAGGCTTTCCATATTACCTTTATAAACCCTACCAATTGCTGAGATTCCGAGGAACACTCTGTCTCTCAGACTTTTTGGCCCTGGCCTCCTTTGTCGAGGCTGGATTCTTGTGGTCTTCATAGTAGCGAAGACCTCAAGAGAGGTTGAGCATTATTTTTTGCCAGGCTTAACTCATGGGTGCTCGTCCGCCGCACCCTTACCTCAGTAGCTTGGGACCCCCTAGGAGGTCCCGCCCGCAGGAACTTCTTCCCACGTTCCGATTCATCAAACCAGAGACCCGAAGATCTCTTGGAAATAGCTTGACGAACCACCCTTTCGGGCTAACCTTCCACCAATCGTGCCTTGCGGGGCATTTCATAATGGTCAGCTTCTACATCACCAATCCTTGCGAGACTAATGATCCACTCGTATCTAGAGAATTGCTTCTCAGTCCGAGCTCCCCTGCATGGGGAAATGACCTGGCTTTGCGTATTACACGGGATTTCCAGTCCCGTCCCGACAACTTCGTCTCCATGGAAGACTTATATGCCGGGTGCGCCAGATGCTGATTTACTTGTGCTTAGACCTTCCTTCGGTTTTACTTACTTACACGTCTCCTCACGTCTCCTTACTGTAAAAGATTTCAGGAGAGGAGGGTGTGTGAATGTGGTGGTCCCTTGGGAAGTGCTGGGGAGGTGCGCTGGGGTTTAGACCCTTAGGCCATTGAGACTATCGGGTGAACGACATTGCTGTCGCTGTGCCCGCTTGAGACACAATCTCATCCTTACCGACCCAATCGGCCTTACCACCGACTATCTTCAAGAGGTTGCGAGCGCCAAGTTGGGCGAGGAGGGCTGGAGGCAAATGTAGGAGGTCACTGATGCTGAAGAACTCCACAGAACCTTTCTTTGAGATTCCCGCCGATGACTCACGGCCTTTGCCGTCCTTGTCGCGAGCTTGGTTGATGCCGATCTCAATGTTTCTCGCCTTCAGTGGGAGTTCTAGGCTCCCGAGCATCGCGCCAAAGGCATTTATTTCGTCGCCTCCGTAACTCTTCAAGATCTCCTCAAAGTTAAACGTCACGTCAAGGGGAGTAATGTCAAGTAAGTGACTCATAGGGTTTGCCATAAGGAGGTCGAGGCGTGCCTGGAGCTGGTCGCGCTCTGCCGTCAAGGATTCGAGGGTGGGGGGAGTGACAGCTACTGCTGTATTAGAATTGGTACCAGCCATGATATGGCTCCTTCACTAGATGGTTCTTTGCTCTTAAAAATGGCTCAGGGCCGACAACATAAATGTTATCACAGCAGACGAGAGCATCATCTACTGCCACAATCATATCTGTGTATGTCGAGCTTGCTCGGCCACAAGTGTACGTAGTACACTGCCACCGTCGGTGGGGCACCACAGCCCGAAGGGTTGTGCGCGGAGCGGAGCGGAGTGGCGGAGTGGCAATAAGATTGTTCTAGCTGAAGAGAGGTATTAAAGAGTTAAAAAGCCAAAAACAAAAAAACCCCCGAAGGGGCGCAAGTTCGTTTTAGATTGTAAACCACCTACCCACCACCTAGCCTCTTAGGAGTCTAGGCTAAATCCAACACCTAGTGTAGGGACTGAAGTCTCATCCACCCCTGTATCAACTGACGCCTCTTCTGGGTCTGGGTTTTTCTTCGGCTCCTCTCCCTCCGTCAGGAGAACAATCAAGCCTTTCTTGGAAGCATGCTCGAAGACTTTAGGTCGGAAGCATAGACGAGTTCTTTCAGGACCAGAAGCGCTCCTCAGCATGACCCTCGAAGCCTCCACATACCCATCAGGACACGAGTCTCTGTCTCCTAGCACGAGCCCAAGTCTTTCGCCCTTCTTGTCCCATTTCTCCCCCTTGTGAGGCGGAAGGAGAGTTCCGTCGCTTTTGCTTGCTTCCCACAGGAGACCATGAGACCTCACTGTCTCATAGACTTCGACCCAAGCATCTCCCAGGTAAGGTCCCTTGGATTGTACCTTGAATTCTGTGGTCTCGGTAGATGAGGACTTCTTTGAGTTCCAGCCCCCTTTTCCACCTAGAGAGAGTGAGTTTCGTTGGCCATCGCCGTTGAATAGATAGACGTTGCCGTTTGACTGGCAGTCGACCTTAACGTCTTGTTTTGAGAATGCACCCTTCAATTCTGCAAGGGCTTTCAGGCGCTCCCCTTCAGGGATCAGCTCTAAGATTTCTTTAAGATCCTTTAATGAATCCATGATTTTTCTTTCACCTAACTCAGAGTATCATTTAGCAACATTAACGGCTAAGCTAATATCGATAAATGATACTCTGAATCAGGGTTTGTTTAGTGTTTAAGAGACACACTCATCCGTGAGTGTGTTTACGATCGCCTCTTTCTAGCGAAAGAGGTCTTGTTTGAGCAGCAAAACTGCTCCTTCTGGCAGGGACAGGTTGAAGTTCGCTGAACTCCCCCCCACGATTCCAAAGAACTGTTTCCAGCTCGTTGGCCCTTTTCCTATCATTCGAGCTTGGGTTGTCGCGTCCCATTTCTGGAGAACGTAACTGTCCCAACAGGCCGTGATGTGTCTGCAGCCCAGAACCAGTTCTGACTTCTGAGCAGGTGAGCCGACGATACCATCTTTGAGAATTTCGGTAGCCACCCTCCAAGGAGCAGCGATTCCGTTCACTCTGACGATTTCGTGCCTTCTATAGCTTTCTAGCACGTACGCTCTCATAGTATCAAAACTATTTCTTCCTGTTGCCAAGTTATCCTTGCAACGTTCCTCCAGGAAGGAGTCTGGATCGTGTGCTATTGCCAGTGCATCGTCGTCCAAGTAGGCTCTGACAAAACTACCATCGATCTCAACAACGACTGAGCCAAAAAGCTCATTCATGGGGGAGCGAGGAACTTTTATCCAGGTTGCCTGTCCATTGACAACCTTGCGAGCTACGCCAGGAGTAGTGTAAGGCAAGAAGGGTCGTAACCCAAAAGAGCTAGACTGAGCCCCTCTCTGATAGAAGCCTTTGCTCGATGGCACTCTTTGGAATATGTTTCCATTAAGAGCCTCCTCTTTCGAGAAAACCTCCTGGCTGTTCTTCCTTCCGTAATCCAGCTTGGTATCTGCCAAACGGTTGTAAAGAGCGCTCTTCTCGTCCGTGAAGCCTTCCGACCCCAGCGTTGCGAAGATAAATCTCCAAATTGGACGGTGTGCGCTAGTCCGAGTCGTTGTCGCGTAGAACGAACTCTTCGTCAGAGCTGACTTACTATTTCCGCCCCAATGGAGAGGGAAGCAGATATTGTCACAGAGATACTTTAGCTTTATTGCGTCAGCAGTAGAGAGTGTACTTCCAAACTTCTCTTTTGCAGAGAATACCCCATAATAGCTTTTAGCCTCTGCCAGCTTCTTATCGAGAACACACACCATTCCCTTGATCTTCTTCTGAGTCTCCTCGTCTTGAAGGTCTGGGTTTGCAAGGTCTGCATCCAGGATGCTTTTCCATGTTGCCACTTCAGAACACGAGTAAATATCCCCAACTGCAAAATCGGCAGCAAACTCGTCAGTCAGACTAAGCACATTATATGGCCCCTGAGCGGCTCTCATTCGAGCATCGTAATAAACCCATTTGTTAGACAATTTTCTTCCGTAAGGGTTGTCTTTCTTCAGTTCTCCCTCAGTGTTGAAGTTGAACCATAGGCTTGCTGATGGTGCAAGAGCGTAAAAACTCAGCCCCTTGGCCAGTATCCCTTCAAAGAACTCAGCCTGCATAGGCAAGGGAACCGCTACGTCGGGACGCCCTTTTAGCGTTCGATACGTGACGATAGCCACACCTGAAGGCGCCTCAGGGTCCAGTCTTGTCATCGTCGACTCGTTCAATAACGCACTTCTCACCATCTTGTTCTTCTCTTCAGTTGAGAGGGATGTGAAGGCCTTGTCTACCCATGCCCGAAGGCGCCTCGCCTGGATTATAGGCTTGGCCATACTAAGGATCTCGCGATAATCAGAGCAAAGGTTAAGCCTTCGCCCGATCCCGTAGAGAGCCCATATTAAGTCGTTCCCCTCAAGCTTGTCTATAATGTGATTTCGATACGCTTCTTCCCCCTCGTGAGAGGAAAGATCCGCTGTGGCTATTTTGTTGGCCACAGTGATCATCTCTGTCTCGAAGCCTGGGTTTATGCACTGATTTAGCATTTCCTGGTAGCTTTGGGCGCCATTGTTTTCACCCGAAGCACCATCCAAAAGGTACTGAATCGCATCTTTTGCCCCAGGCCCGTCCAGAAAGTACTGTCGGGTCTTATCCGCATCCTCTGCTAGTTCTAAGTGTTCCTCCAGCGCTGGAATCCATTGTGAGAAAATTGCTGAATATGCAGTTCCGTCAACATTTTTGTTTCGGGATTCTATGTCAGCTGCATACAAGCTAGACCAAGGGCACTCATGCTCCAGTTTCTCTCCCGCCCAAACTCCCTTAAGGAAAGCCAGTACCTCTTCTTTGAATGTTTCAGAATATGCATACCCTTCCGCTAGCAATCGTACCAACTGCCCTTTGGCAGTGTCCTCGTTTGCTGCGTCTGTCTCTACATCTGGTCCCCAAATCACGTCATGATAACTTCCCTCGTAAGCCTCCTTGGCCCACAGGAGCATCACATTGTTATTCGCTGCCCAGTCGTTGAATCCTATCTCTGCCGCATAAGTCATTAGGTATAGGGCGTTGTGCACCGCTACAGTCTTATTCTTCACTTTGGCACTGAATGCACGATCCAGCACTTTCCCCGCGGGGAAAGTAAAGTCTCCTACGTTCAACGCATCCTTCATCTCTTTGAGATACGTTGCTGTGTCAGACTCCTTCTGGTGAGAGAACAGCTCCGATTGCCCTTTCAGACCCCTCTCAGCTCCTCTTCCTCGCTTAATCTCCCCATAGAACATAGAGAGGAAAGTCGTGATAGAGGCGTCGCTCCCCCAGCCATTCTGGGTCCAGAACGACGAATCTGACTCTGACTTCATCTTCACTTTCACTTGGCTGAGTGAGAGGTAGACCTGCCTCATCGTATTGCCTTTCAGGTGGAACTTCTTCTTGGCCTTGGCATTTTCTTCCACGACCATTTCAGATACTATCTTTAGCCCAGGAGCTGCGTTTCTCAACGGTTGCTCCAAAGACGCTTCTTTCTTGAAACGATAGAGTCCACGAGGCCATACCCATCTGTCTCTAACCTCTGTCCAATCGTCCTCTTCTCTTCCGAGAGCCTTGGTGATCTCCCTCCACGTTTTTTCCATTCGGGCCTCGTATTGCTCGGATGTTTCGTTTCCTTGTTGAGCGTCTGTAGTACCCCCCAATATGGCGGCACATGCATCGATGACTCCAATCCAAGATCTTTCTTCATCAATCAGGAGGGCCTGGTCGATATTGTTAATCATATTCATGGTCCAACTAAGGAAGTGAGCGAGAACAGGCGTATTGTATTGCTCAATAAACCCGAGCCTTGTCTTCATGCGATATGGCTCACCCCAGACCATTGCGGGCCAGGACTCTGTTCCAATCGCAGGGTTTCCTTTTCCGCCCTCTGTTTCGTAAGATTCAATAACCCCATCATACAAATTCACCTCGAAGGCTTGTCCCAGCGTTGGAACTGCGTGTGGCTTCTTCGTACGATCTATGGCGTTTTGGATAAGCAAGCATACAAACGCATAGAACTGTAGCGTTGCTTCTCTCACACTAGACTCAGGGGCCCAGTTACCGCCCTCATCACACCATAAGATGTGATTTAGCAGTGCTGAGGCCTGATTCACCAGTAGTCCTGTTGGTCCTTGCCCTTGATTAGGGGCGCAGACAAACATGTTCACTGCAAGCCTTTCGGTGTAGCTGGCGTTAGAGTCTCCCCACACACCGTCAACCATGGCTTTGTGTGCGTCATCCCCATCCTTGCCCACATCGCCCACCTCAATCTTAGGGACAGGAAGGTTCTTGATGGCTTCGTTGTGTAACTTAGCCAACTTTACGTCTCTCTCTCGATGTGAGAACAACACACGATCCCCATCACTGTCACGCTGCATTTTATCTTGGTCGATCTTTGAAATCCACACCAAGGTATCTTCACCTTTGCGACCGAAAGATCCCGCAATGAAACTGAGTCGACTTTTTACTTCGCCATCCTCGTTATTGACGAGCTTACGGAATGCCGTCAAGAACATCTTCTGGCTTCTGGAGAGTCTCACCTTCGATTTCTCGAGATGTCCCAAGATTTGACGAACATCCTTATGGTCCATCACTTTGTTATGTAGAATGCACTGGTGATATAATTGAGGCTGACCTGTACCGGCGAGGTACTTATGCGCACCTTCTCTCAGGGATCTATTCTGTGTGACAAACCAGCCCGAAGGCATGTCCATCTGATCACAATAGTAGGTATCCCATTTTTGCTTCATTCCGAAGACGAAGCTCTCCACTGTACGCTGAGACATGCTCCGTTGTGCCATCGCCGCTGCTTTTGCCTTGACGACCTCATCTCCTTCGAGACAGGAGAAGATCACGTCGACAACGTGACTTGTTTTTCCATATAACTTGTTGAAGTGTTTCTCTACTTCTTTACGATAGAGACCTTTTCCACTAGTTACAAGGCTAGAAAGCACGCTGGGCGAGAACAACTGGTTTTGCTGCCAACTAGTAGCAGACTTTCCAGCATAGTCCTCTGCGAGAATGCCTCCGAAGAAGCGTCCCCAAAGTAACTTCTTCTCGAATGAAGCATCCTCTGCCGAGTCACCACCCTCAAGAGAGAAGGTGTTTAGGCAGAGGGCTTCCCCTACCTTAAGGTCACTGCAACGAGAAGCGACCTCCTTGCCTGAGCGTCCCTTGATGTTTTGGACATCCATCAGGATACAAGGTAGGTATTCGGCCTTGATTTTATCGATCGCAGCCTTCTTCTCGTCTTCACCAAGATCAGTGTCATCCTTGATGGCTTTGATCTTATCATCCCTGTCCCATCTTATTTCGAGTACCTCGTCGTTACCTGCGTGAACTGCCCACACTTTGTGACGGCGAAGCAATCCCTTGAGCTGCATGCCTTTTGTGACGACAGAGTGGTAGTTCGTGTGAAGCCTCAGTTGTCCCAGCCAGCCATCCCATGAAAGACGGTAGTTGCGAGAGACAAGATTAGCTCCATCGGCACCAGGCTGACCATTACGGGTCAGATCACATGCCAGCACCAATGTGCTTTTCTTTGCCTTGTCGACATGAAGGCTCTGCTGACTCGGTGTGGTCGTGATACTTCTCGCCCTCGCCCTGACTTCTTTCGGGCTCTCAAAGATGTCCCGGATCCAATCTCCGAACTGATGTCCTCTCTTCACCCAGAACCCAGGAGTTACTGCATCATACCCATCCCCCAGGGCCATTATCGCTTCATTGAGGGTTTTGATCTCCGTTTCATTACCACGCGCATCCTTTAGGTTTTGGACGAAAATCACGTCACCAAACTCTACCTTGAGTCGCTCGTCACTATCCACCCCCGCCTTCATCTCATCACACCAGTCATTATATTGGCGGATGTTTTGGTCGTAGCCAGACATCCATGCGATGTCTGCTGTAATGGCAATCTTCGGAACCCTACCATGCCCCATCCCTCGACCGTCTCCAGCTTGTCCTTTGAGGGTCTTGTCGTTTGAAGGGTAAGACTTAATGGTTAGCACATACTCGGCTGCCATCGAGGATTTGATAGCCTCTAACAACTTGTTATGCTCATCCCTGCCTCTACGAATATAAGTGCTCTTCGCCTCTTCTGGGCGCCACCCCTTGTTGACGTCATTGGCTAAGTGTATTAGCTGTGCAATCTTTGATCCACTGAAGCTGTTATTGTCCTCCAACATCGCTATGGCACTCTTCCATCGAGGATTGCCATAGGTGTACTTCTTCTCTAAGTCATAGAGGTACTCGGATAGCACTTCGAATTGAGATTCTGTCGGGCTGTCGATTGAATTTACCAAATTGATGAACAAGTCTGCTTGGTGGGTTCCTTCAGGATTCGCACAGACCTCCTTGAATTGCTGCTCAAAGGTTGCAACCTCTTCTATTTCGATCTTTGTGTCTAGTTCAAGAAACTCCACTACGCTGAGTGT
>Ga0233445_1002584_pt1 | contig 11873 bp, 14 predicted proteins | sample SI_124_October20_5_FD_182779 | JGI IMG/M metagenome (GOLD analysis project Ga0233445, IMG submission 182779) | Seawater microbial communities from Saanich Inlet, British Columbia, Canada - SI_124_October2016_100_MG | ecosystem: Environmental > Aquatic > Marine > Inlet | place: Canada: British...
CAGAACAGTGGGTTGGTGGCAGAATGTATTTAAGGGTAAAATAGAGCAAATGGAGATAGAATAGATGTCAATTTACAGAAAGAAGTTTACTTGACCATCAAACTTTATTTCCTAAACTAAAAATTATTATTCCTATCATAACTAGTGCAACTCCAATTATTCTATTTTTATTTATACTTTCTTTAAATATCCAAACTGAAAAAATATATACTGTTAAATAATTTAAACTCATAATAACAGTAAAATATTTCAACTCAATCAACTTCATCAAATAAAAAGAAGAGGCTATAACTAAGAGAAATAATAAATAACCGCTTACTAAATAAAATTTACCCTGATTAATAGCTGCCAACTTTAATAAAACCTGTCCTATAGTAGTAAAAGCTATATTTATAATTATCAAAAAAAGAGTCATTTATTTTTATCCAATAATATAACTCCATAAATCATAAAACTTAAACCAATCACATTCCATATACTAATATTTTCACCAAATAATACAACTGCATAAACAAATATCAATACCTGCACTAAAGAGTTAAAAGGATAAACTCGAGAGAGTTCATTATATTTTAAAACAATCTGCCAAATATAAGCTCTTGACATTATAAAAGTAAAAGCAATTCCCAATAAAATAAAACTATACGATTCATACATTGAAGCATATTTAATGCTCAAAAATGAAAATGACTGCAAGAATATTGCTATTAAAATAAAATCAACTCTTTTAATATGGCTATTTATCATATCTCTTGATCTCTTGCTCCATATTTTCATTTAGTGAACTAAAGTTTTTATCAAGATGTTCAGACTCTTCTATGCCATAATCTCGAAACTCCTTGATAATTTCTTTATTTGGTATAGTATCAAGTATATAACCCATCAACTCCATTTCTGACTTACAAATACTTTCTATATAGTTTATTTCATCATCAGATAAAACATTTTTATATCCACCAACAGACTGAGTTGATATAAAAGATGTCTGAGTATCAAACGAAGTATTCGCTTTCCATAATTTTCCATCTCTGTCATAAATACCATTGTCGAAGTGATTTTGTTTAAATGCTTCTATATTTAAAAAGTTTGTAATTTCATTTAAGATTTCGTAAGGGTTTGTAACTAAATCTTCATATTTTATATAATAAAAGTTTTGATTATTTTTCAATAGTTTTATATATTCAATACTTTTTCTCCATGTTCTCAAAATAAATAAAATTGGTTTTTTATCACCAAAATGTTTATCTCCTTTAGGATAATTTGCTGAGGCCACTACATCTCGAGGGTCACGTAAAATAATAATTGAGTTAAAGTTATTATCAGATAAATATGGAATGAATTCCTCACACATTGTTTCTTTGGAGCCTATTAATTGCTTATCCTTCAAGTTGAAACTATTTAATAATTCTTCATATATTCCACTTAAATTAGAAAGATTTTTTTCGTTAATATTTAAAGTTTCTATTTTTGTATATTGTCCAGAATACTGTTGCATTTTTTCAAATAACTTCACAAGAAAATCTTTATTAATATTTAGATTTTTCAAAAAAGAATCAAAATCATTTTGTAAATAATTCCTATCATGAATATCATCATTTAATACATAGTATTTTTTGATACCGATAGACTCAAAAAAAAGTGTCTTTAACGAAATAAAAAGTAATGGAAATGGTTGAGACAATATATCAACCTCATGATGATTGGTTAGTAATTTTTCAATTAAAGTTGTTCCTGATCTTCCCATTCCTGTTATAAAAAGCCTATTTTTGATTTTCTACTCCTATTTTATTTAAAATATTAATGATTTTATCCAAGTGTTTCCAACTTGTCTTAACATGATTAAAGTTAAGAATTCTTTCACTAAAAAATTTTGAATTTTTGTGAGAAGAAGAAGAAGTAAATAAAGGTTCAATTGGAGGGTACCACTTACTAATTAATATATTTTCTTCTAGAGATAGTATTATAATTTTTTCTTTCAAACTACTATCATTAACTAAGATGTTATATCGCCATGGGTTACTCCCAGTAAAAAATTCATATTTAGAATACAATGAATTTTTAAAATTTATTTTTTGATTAAGATATTCTACTTTTTCTAAAGATATTCTTTTTGCTTCATTTAAAAAATATAATTTGTTATCTAGTTCTTCGATTAATTCTTCATTCCATACATATTTAAAGACATAGCTATCTTTAAAAAAATCAATAATATTATTTAGTTGTGGCATTAGTTGATAGTAATATTCACTATAAAAAACTGATTTAAAAATATTATCAAAAAGTTGTACTTTATGCTGGGAATCTGTATAATTATTTATTATATTTTTTGTAATATTACCAATATCAATATTCTCATCAGTAGCTAAAAGACCTCCTACTCCTAAATCTAAATGTTTATTTTCTCCAAAACTAAAAATTGCAGCATCTCCACTTTTTACTAAATATTTCATATCTGCACCAAGTGATGCAGCACAATCATCAATTATATAAATCTCTTTATCTTCTATAAATTCAATTAAAGAACCTCTATCAATAAAAATATTACCATACATATTTGGAATTATTATTGCAGCAACAGAATTTTTATTTAGTATTTTTTTTATTGAATCTAAACTTGGATTACCTGTTAAGCTATCAACATCATAAAATAATGGTTTATTCCCTGAATATATTATTGAAAAAGGGATAGAATGACAAATATTTGATGGTAGCAAAATATTTTGATTATCTAACTGCTTATGCTTTAAATATATATATATAGCACTTGAAGCACTTCCAACAAGGTATTTATTAGTTTTATAAAAAAATGTATTATATTTTTCTTCTATAAGTTTAGTTATCACTACTGCTCTTTATATTTCTTATAAAATAATGTGGTCTATTTTCAGATGTATGTATAATTCGTATCAAATACTCTCCAATGACACCTAGTGTAAACATTATCGTTCCACCAAAAAATAATATCAAGACCATAATAGAAGTCCACCCTTGCAATGCAATACCTAAAAATATTTTTTGATATATAATAACACCAGCATAAACTAAACTTATAAATGCCAAGAATAGACCTAAGTATCCTATCCATTTTAGAAGTAAAGAGGAGTTATTAATAAGTAAGTTTGCAAAAAGTTGTATCATTTTACCTAAAGTATAATTACTTTGTCCCTCCTCTCTTTTATAGTGTGGCACTTCTACATTTACAATATCTTTAGAAACTGAGAATAAAAGGGCAGGGATAAATGGATATGAAGTGCCTATTTTAAGCATACTATCTGCAATGATTCTGTTAAACAATCTAAATGATGTGAGCTTTATATGTTTGGGTTTACCTAATATAATATGGTCAAAATACCCTTTTATAGAGCTAGTTACTCGCTTAAATGTATTGTGTTTTTTTGATTTAAACTTTCCTATAACTATATCATGTGATTGCTCTTTTATGAGTTTTGGTATATCAGATGGGTCATGCTGCATATCATCATCAATGGTTATAATATAGGCCCCTAATGAATTTGATATACCACATAATACTGCAGATTGCTGCCCAAAGTTTTTAGTTAGTTCTATAACTTTTATAAAACTGTATTGTTTGTGTAAGTCTTCTAATACTTCACAAGTATCTTTATCAAAAGGACTATCATTAACAAATATTAGCTCATAGCTTTTCTTTTGTAATACACTTCTAAATAGCTCATGTACTTTTTCTGTTAATACCTTTAATGATTCCTTTGATTTATAAACAGGTACAATAATTGAATAGTCTAATGTCCTCATTTAAAACTCTTCATAAAGTTTTTAGCTTGTGGGCCTTCGTTAAATATCAAATCAAGAATTGTGACCCCATGCTCAAAGGGCTCAAATACTTGCTGATACTCGGGGTAATTACTATAATTCATCCACTCAACCTTTATATTACTTTGTATGAAAATATTTTCATGCAAGTAATCTTTCGCAGAAGGCCCGCTTAAATAAACATCTGCATCACAATTTTTACAAATCCCTAATAATTTTTCTGTTTGTCCATCTATAGGTTCAAATTCACTAGACCATCGTATCTTTGTAGTAATTCCTAATATTTTACAAATAGCTACTATGAATTTATAGTTTATTTGGCTTAAATGTTCTTCATCATTATTCAAATATAGATCTTCAAATATATCTTTGTATTTTTTAAAATATGGAGCTTTTGAATAGTTTTGAGTTATTGTAGACCAGTGTTTTTTGCCCCACTCTTTATCGCTTATTTTTGTCTTAGAGATTTTCTGAAAATATTTCCCTTTGACCATTACAGGAATTGAAATCCACTGTAAACCATTCGGTGTTTGAATCTTATTTCTATTGCGCCAGTCTCTTTTTGTATATTGCATATCATCATAAAGTATGAACTCATCCACCATATTTATAAGGTCAAAGTAACCTTTCCATGGTATGTAGTTGGATTGTAGTATTGCAACTTTTTTCACTCATACTCCAATACTGCCAAACCAAAGCCAGTTTTTCCATAATCATTGCCGTTGTAAAGCATATAACGCTTGCCTTTGTGATCAAATATATAAGGGTAACAAATCATTTCCGAATCCCAGCTAGACTCTGTCACATCAAGGTTTACTTCACCATCTTTTCTAGTCCAGCTAATCCCATCCATTGACTCTGCATATCTAATCCTATAATTTGACACATCTTTAGTTGCTCTTGAAGAAAACCACATTTTATAGATGCCCTCTTCCCGAATAACTCTAGGAACAGAAATTGCGTATTCATAACTATCAACATAGTCTATTGCAACAGTTCCCTTTCTGTCCCAGTCGATTCCATCTACAGACTCTGCATATTTGATATGGTACTTATGCATAGAAATATCATTACTTTTGAACCATTCAGTACAAGACAAATACCAAATCTTATAAACACCCTCATCAAATAAAACACAATTACTAGCAACAAAATATGGATCATTCTTATTTCTATCAATAATCGGCCCTTGAAATGGCTTACTAAAGGTCTTTCCTTTATCGAATGATTCTGCTATACCGATTGAGTTTCTGAAAGGCACCGTAACCCCCAAGTTCCATCCTATATAATACAATCTAATAACATCGCCTATATTTACCGCGCAACATCCCATTGCTCCGCTATCATCAAACTCGCCCATAGCCCCCTTAGACAAAATAGGCTTTGATGATAAATTAGAAACTTGCAAAGTGTTAATATCAAAATCAATAGATCCAACACTTGACTCATTTTTTGCATTTCTACAGCTAAAAAAAACTTTAATAGTATCGCCATTAATAGTAGCTACAAATGGAACTGCTGCATGAGAAATCATCCATTCGTAATTATTACTAGGAGAAAAGATAATCCCTAGCTTTCTCCAAGTTTGCACCTAAATTCCTCTTAGTCTATTACTAGGGACCCTTGCCAATTCGGTAGCCTTTTCCATGTAAACCTGGTGATCTTCTGTGGATTTTAATATTAATGCACCGGCGCCAATAACATTAAACTTGCCAACTTTAATATGGTCTCTTAACGTTGCATTCACGCCAATAAAGGTATTTTTATCAATTTCACAACCTCCAGAGATGACCACATGTGATGCTAAAAAACAATTTTCTTTGATGATCGAGTGATGTCCAATGTGATTTCCACTCCACAAAATACAATTATCCTTAATATTAACAAATGGCTGAATCGTATTATCTTCAAAAATAAAACAGTTTACGCCGACTTTAGCATTCTCTGCTACGAAGGCTTTAGGGCTAATATAAGAAATAAATTCATACCCTTTATCTTTAGCCTCTAAAAACTTCTGCTCTCGTAGCTTATTAAGTCTTGTATAGCTTAAAGGGATAAACATTTTAAAATCTTGAGGAGGGTACAAAGATTCAACGTCATCAAACGAAATTACAGGCAAATTTTCAAAATACTCTATATCTTTGTACTCATTATCAATTGTAAAGGCCACAACCTCATACCTATCATCTTCAGATAGATAATAATGTGCTATTTGCGAGATATCTCCCAATCCGAATATTATTACTTTTTCCACGATCATACTTTTTTTACTAAAATTGTAAATTCGTATAAATCATAATCATGCAATAATGAGATTTCTTTTGAATAATTCCTTTTACAATAATCAAAGAAAAAAAGTGGATCTGCATAATACAAATCACCTCTCATCAATTCTTTATCCGAATATTTTGTGAGCATATTAAACGAGAATCCTTTTTTTGATTTCTCGTTTATATTCTCAAGTGTGTCTAATATATATGACAACCATTCTGCATTGGAGAATTTCATCTTAACATTAAAAATTCCACTAGCAACAGAGTAATCGCTCTTTGTTACCTCTTTTAAACTTTTTATCTTTGAAAAAGTGGGGTTTGATATATTACTTTTTCCATACATTTTATTTGCATTATGAATCATCTCTCTGGATAAATCGTACCCTGTATAGTTAAAATTATCAAAACCCAAACTATCCAGATACTTACTATATACCCCATAACCACAACCTATATCATTTATTGAGAAATTACTATCCTTGATTACCTTTGATAATTGCTCAAATCTAATGAACTGACTTTCTTCATCATTCCAATCCACTCCTTTTGGGATTGCTCCATATTTTCTAATTTTTCCCGTATAGTAAGCATCTATATCCTTAAACACATTATTCATCACAAGCCTCGTATTTCTTTCTTATTATGGTATTTGGCCTTTGCTTAGTTTCTGAAAATATTTTAGATATATAGATTCCAATCACCCCGATAGATAACAACATTACCCCTCCCAAAAACCAGATTGACACTATTAAGGACGTCCAGCCCTCAAGTGACACATCAAAGAATATTTTTTGAATCACAATCCAGGTAATATAGGTTGAAGAGACAAAGCTAATAGTGAACCCAATATAAAAAATAATCTTTAATGGAAAACTTGAAAATGAAGTTAGAAAATTAAATAATAATGAAATTTTACGTCTAGCATTGTATGTGGTATCACTTGTTGAGTATTTTTTTACATATACTCCTTTTTGATTAAAGCCACTTATAACCCAAAGTCCAAGAAGAAATATCTCACTTTCCTGATGAGATATTAATGCCTTGTTATATTGACTAGTGGTGAGACGGCAAGTAATAGCATTCTTTGGTAATTTAATATGAGCGATTTTATTACATAATCTATAAAACAAATCTCCAGTAACCTTTTCGAACCACCCCCCTTTTCTAGCCCTTTGAACGCCATAAACCACATCTAGATCTTCACCATTTTGCAATTCCTCCCAAAATTTACCTAACAATTCAGGCTCTTCCTCCAAATCTACATCAATCAAAAATACAAAATCCCCTTGTGCATGTGAAAGTCCAGTCATTATGGCTTTATGATGTCCAAAGTTTCTTGACAATTCTATAACTGTTACTTTTTTATCTTGCTGGTGTAATGTTATGCATTTTTGCAAACTATCATCAGGCGAACCGTCATCTACAAAAATAATCTCATAATTGTCAGTGATTTTTTGTGCTTCTTTTGAAATTCGCTCGTAAAATTCATCCACATATGGCGAGGATTTGTAAAGTGTTGTTACTATTGATAATTTCATTAGCTCACTGTAGCCCTTTAGCTATATCAATAAGATACTTGCCATATTCTGTCTTACTTAATGCCTCACCTGATTTCATCAGACTTTCTTTAGTAATCCAGCCATTTTTATACGCAACTTCCTCTAAACATGCAACTTTAAGCCCTTGGCGTTTTTCAATAGTATGAATAAACTGGCTAGCTTCAATAAGACTCTCATGCGTTCCTGTATCTAGCCATGCAAACCCTCTACCGAATGGCTCTACATTTAATTCACCCTTATTAAGATAAGCCTTATTAATGTCGGTAATTTCCAATTCACCTCGGCTAGAAGGTTTGATACTTTTTGCAATATCAACTACTTTATTGTCATAGAAATACAACCCAGTAACAGCATAATTAGACTTTGGATTTGTTGGTTTTTCTTCTATAGAAATGGCATGTTTATTTTCATCAAATTCAACAACGCCGAATTGTTCTGGATTAGAAACTTTATAACTAAAAACAGTTGCGCCTTGTTTAAGCGATGAAGCTACATCAAGTTTTTCCTTAAACCCTTGTCCATAAAAAATATTATCTCCAAGAATAAGACATACATTGTCATCGCCAATAAACTCCTCGCCAATAATAAAGGCTTGTGCCAGTCCATCTGGATTAGGCTGCTCTTTATATTGCAAGTTAATCCCAAATTCACTACCATCACCCAGCAAATTATTAAAACTTAAACGATCTTCTGGTGTTGTAATAAGTAATATATCTCGTATACCTGCCAACATTAAAACTGACAACGGGTAATAAATCATAGGCTTGTCATAGATAGGAAGTAACTGTTTAGATACGCCCTTCGTGATAGGATGCAATCTTGTGCCAGACCCGCCTGCTAAAATAATCCCCTTCATGATTCGACCACTCCTAGCCTCTCACCTTTATAACTACCATCTTTAACTCTATCGCACCAAATATTATTATCTAAATACCATTGTACTGTTTTTTTAATGCCAGTCTCAAATGTCTCATTTGGTGTCCAATTCAGTTCATCAGAAATCTTGGTAGCATCAATGGCATATCTCACATCATGCCCTGCCCTATCATCTACATAAGTAATAAGTTGATCGTACTGGTCAACACCATTCAGTTTGCTTGGTGCTAATTCATCCAATATAGAGCAGACTGTTTTCACTACATCAATATTTTGTAATTCATTATGGCCACCAATGTTATAAGTTTCTCCAATTTCACCATTAAGTGCAGTATGTAGCAGAGCTCTAGCATGGTCATCAACATACAGCCAGTCACGTATTTGTTTACCATTACCATAGATTGGTAAATCTTTATCTTCTAAAGCGTTAAGGATAATTAGCGGAATAAGTTTTTCTGGAAATTGATAGGGGCCGTAATTGTTTGAACAATTAGTAATCAGTGTTGGAAATTTAAAAGTGCGTTGCCAGGCGCGCACTAGGTGGTCGGAGCTTGCCTTTGCTGCGGAGTAAGGTGAGCTTGGCGCATATGGTGTTTTTTCAGTAAAGAGGTCATCTGTACCTTCCAGATCACCATAAACCTCGTCAGTAGACACGTGATGGAATTTAAAACTATCTTTTTTGTCACCTTCTAAGCTAGACCAATATTCTCTAGCCTCTTCAAGCAACACATAGGTGCCGACAATATTGGTTTGAATGAATTCACCAGGACCATCAATTGATCTATCCACATGTGACTCAGCTGCTAGATGCATCACAATATCAGGCTGATGCTCGTTAAATACACTCTTAATCTCATTAGCATCACAAATATCGACTTGTTCAAATACATATCTTGCATCATCTTCAATAGGCACCAATGATTCTAAGTTTCCGGCGTAAGTTAGTTTGTCAACATTAACAACACTATGATCAGTATTGTTAATAATATGACGAATAACTGCTGAGCCAATAAAGCCAGCACCACCGGTGATTAACAATTTCATTTGGTTAAGGAGCTAACATACCAGTCCATTGCCTCATCCATACCTTTGGATATCATGTACTTTGGCTGATAATCTAATAATGCCTGCGCCTTATCTATATTAGCCTGAGAATGTCTAACATCTCCAGCTCTAAAATCTTGATAGATAGGCTCTTTCTTTTCTAACCCTTGCGTTCTTTGAATTAGTCTTTCTTCAATCATTTGATAAAGCTTGTTTAAACTTGTTCTATCATTAAGAGCGACGTTATACACTTGATCAGTAGCTTCATCATTATCAGTGGTGGCTGCTAATAAGTTCATTTGCACTGTATTATCAATATAACAAAAATCTCTGCTAGTTTCCCCGTCGCCATTTATATACACGTCGTCTTTGTTTAGGATAGCTGCCACCCATTTTGGTATAACTGCCGCGTATGCGCCATTTGGGTCTTGCCTTTTGCCAAAGATGTTGAAGTATCTTAATCCTACAGTTTTAAATCCATAAGTTTTTGCAAATACATTTGCATAAAGTTCATTAACAACCTTAGTTACTGCATAAGGACTCAAAGGACTGCCAATCTTGTCTTCTACTTTTGGAAGGTCCGGATGATCGCCATAAGTAGAGCTTGATGCAGCATACACAAAACGCTTAACATTTGCATCTTTACTGGCAACTAGCATGTTTAAGAAGCCATCAATATTAGCTCTGTTGGTATTAATAGGATCTTCGATTGATCTAGGAACCGAACCCAATGCCGCTTGGTGCAATACATAATCAACACCATCGCACGCTTCTTTACAATCGCCTAACTCTCTTATATCACCATTGATAAACTTAAAATTACCGCTCAAGTCTTTACCAATAGTATTATTAGCATCTTCTACTGCCTGGTCAATGTTGTGTTGATGGCCTGTATCGAAATTATCTAACCCCACCACCTTTTGATTAAGGATTAGAAGCTTCTCTAGTAAATTAGAGCCAATAAAACCCGCAACGCCAGTCACCAGCCAGGTGCTTTGATTATCTTTTAAATGTTCTTGCAATTGTTCGTATTTAGTCATTTATAGTCTTCCGTCTGATTCGTTAGCTTTAATTAAGTATTTAATATCATACAATACGTGATTGTCTTTGCCATAGTCTCTAATTTGTTCTACAGTTAACGCTTTGAATTCATCATGTGCAACTGCTAGTACAATTGCATCATATTTACCTTTTATTGGCTTATCAATTGGCTTAATGTTATATTCATGAACAGCCTCATCTTTACTAACCCATGAGTCATACACATCCACGTTGCAATTAAAGCCCTCGAATTCTTTAACTAAATCAACCACACGGGTATTACGTAGATCAGGGCAGTTCTCTTTGAACGTTAGGCCCATAATCAGTATATTTGCATCTACTACATGAATGCGATTTTTAGTCATAAGCTTTGATACTTGATCAGCTACATATGAACCCATATTGTCATTAAGTCTGCGCCCCGCAAGAATCATCTCTGGATTGTAGCCAACCTCAATTGCCTTGTGAGTAAGATAGTATGGGTCAACACCGATACAGTGCCCTCCTACTAAGCCAGGTCTAAATGGTAAAAAATTCCATTTAGTACCTGCAGCCTCTAATACCGATTCAGTATCAATATCTAATTTATTAAATATAAGGGCAAGTTCATTAATAAGAGCAATATTTACATCCCTTTGGGTATTTTCAATAACCTTAGCGGCTTCAGCTACTTTGATGCTACTGGCCTTATGCGTACCTGCAGTAATAATTTCTTTATATAGTTCATCAACTTCAGTAGCAATCTCAGGGGTTGATCCTGCTGTTACTTTTTTAATGGTGGTTACACGGTGCTCTTTATCTCCTGGATTAATGCGCTCAGGTGAGTAACCGCAATAGAAGTCTTTGTTAAAAATTAAGCCTGACTGCCTCTCAAGAATTGGTACACAAACTTCCTCAGTAGCGCCTGGGTATACGGTGGACTCATAAATAACAATATCACCTTTTTTAAGAATGGAGCCTACTGCTTCACTAGATTTTTCCAAAGGAGTTAAATCAGGTCTTTTATGTTTGTCAATTGGTGTCGGAACGGTAACTATAAAAATAGTGCAATCTTTAATATCCTCTAGGTTGGTTGTGTAGCTTAAATAAATCGCATCTTTAAGCTCTTCAGAGGTAGTTTCTAGGGTTGAATCGATACCATTATTAAGATCATTAATTCTAGACTGGTTAATATCAAAACCAATAACCTTGCGCTTTTTACTAAATTCAACAGCAAGAGGCAATCCCACATAACCTAGGCCAATTATGGCTATTTTTTTACTACTCATATTAACTTAATCCTTTTAAA
>Ga0233445_1002589_pt1 | contig 11863 bp, 8 predicted proteins | sample SI_124_October20_5_FD_182779 | JGI IMG/M metagenome (GOLD analysis project Ga0233445, IMG submission 182779) | Seawater microbial communities from Saanich Inlet, British Columbia, Canada - SI_124_October2016_100_MG | ecosystem: Environmental > Aquatic > Marine > Inlet | place: Canada: British...
GATGCAGCAATGGGAGAAATATTAGTTTGCCTTTATCGGAGTTAGGCTACCGTATCACAGGCGTAGATATTCACCAACCATCAATCGACTGGGCTAAGTCACATAACAATTTCAAAAATGCAGAATTTATTTGCCAGGATTTTAATAATTTTGATAGCAGTAAATTATTTGATGTGGTGATTCTGTCGGATATTCTTGAGCATGTGCCTAATCCTGATGAAATTTTAAATTTAGCGAAAAAACATATTAAAAAAGAAGGAATGGTATTAGTGTGTATTCCGAATGGATATGGTCCTTACGAAAATGAACAACGATTTCTTAGAAATACTCATCTAGATCGATTAGTGGATAAACTAAGAAGGTTTATCAAACATATGCTGGGTCGAAAACCTGAGAAACAAGCTGAGTATAATTATGACTCAGGCCATGTTCAGTTTTTTCGTCAATCTGACCTAGAAGAACTTGTCAATAACGTAGGACTATTCGTTGAAAATCGGTCTAATGGTGCACTATTTGGCGGAGGTTTGACATATTCGTTGGGAATTATATTACCTTTTATCGTTAAGCCAAGTTTATGGATTGCTGATCAATTACCTTCAAAATTTGTGACAACCTGGTATTTTCGATTGAGTTGTAAAGATAATAAAAAGGAAGAATAGCTTATGTGCGGATTAGCAGGAGTATATCAGTACAAGGGTAACTTTGATGTCACGCCGAAGTATCTCACGAAAATACGGGACACGATGATTCATCGAGGGCCAGATGCTGCTGGAATATGGATATCTGACAACAAAAAAGTAGGATTGGCACATCGCCGATTATCAATTATTGATTTGTCCGATAGCGCCACACAGCCAATGTCAAATTCTGATGGAAGCGTGCAAATTGTATTTAACGGTGAGATATACAACCATCAGGCGTTACGCAAGGAATTGACAGCTGAATTCGATATCAATTGGAAAACTGACCACTCTGATACAGAAGTCATTATTCGAGCCTACGAAGCTTGGGGAATTGATTGTCTCAATAAACTTCGTGGCATGTTTGCGATCGCGATATGGGACACAAAGCAACGAAAGCTTTGGTTGGTGCGTGACAGGTTTGGGATAAAACCATTATATTGGTCAAATCATCATGGAAGAATTGTTTTTGCTTCTGAGATAAAGGCGATTCTGGCCGATCCTCATCAACGACGCAGCGTGAATCGACCAGCAATTGCTGATTATCTTGCTTTTATATGTACTCCGGCTCCCAAGACGCTTTTTGAAGGGATTAATAAACTGGAGCCAGGCACCTGGCTATGTATCAATGAAAATGGCAATATAAAAAACCATCGATGGTATGAGGTTTGGGACCATGTGAATCCTTCCGATGTATCTAACGAAAAAGATATATATGAACAAGTTTATGAGAAGTTACACGATTCAGTTAGTATTCATAAAGAGAGCGATGTGCCATTGGGCGTTTTTCTATCTGGTGGCCTAGATTCAAGTGCAAATGCGATGTTATTTAGTGAAAATTCTCAAAGTGCGATTAATACCTTTTCCATCGGTTATGACGCAAATTATAAAACCTATACGAGCGAATTACCCTACGCCAAACAAATGGCTGAGAAAGTGGGTGCAAATTATCATGAAAAAATATTAACAGAAAAAGATTTCATGGATTTTCTTCCACGTATGATTCATTTGCAAGATGAACCAATTGCGGACCCTGTTTGTATGCCGGTTTATTATGTTTCAAAATTGGCACGTGATAATGGTGTGAAAGTATGTCAGGTTGGAGAAGGAGCAGATGAATTATTTTGGGGATATAAAAACTGGAAACAGTGGCAAAAATTCCAACATCACACGAATAATTCATGGGCTCATTTATTGGCAACACCTGGCGTTCAAATGATGAAAATGACAGGCATGTCAAATAGTCGATTTTATGATGCGTTAAGCCGGTCATCAAAACGTAAGCCAATTTTTTGGAGTTCCGCCCAGGGCCCATCTTCGCATGAAAGGGAGTTGATACTTGGAAGCAATCTACGTAAGGAGCTTAAAGGTTTGGATGGCTGGAGTTCCATCGAGCCGTTATGGAATCGATTTCAATCTAAAGCCTGGGATAAATCAGCCTTAAATTGGATGAGTTTTACAGAATTAAGTTTACGCATTCCAGAGTTGCTTTTAATGCGAGTAGATAAAATGTCGATGGGTGCCTCGTTGGAAGCTAGGGTACCTTTTTTGGATCATGAGTTCGTTGAGCTCGCGCTCTCAATTCCAGAATCAATTAAAATGAAAAATAATGAAAGCAAACATGTGCTGAAGCAATCAATGCGTGGACGTTTGCCAGAGAACATTATTGATCGACCAAAACGTGGTTTTGGTGTTCCAGTAAATGAGTGGTTAGGTGGAAAGCTAGGAGCCAGTATTGAAAAAGAACTCAATCATTTTTGTAAATCAACAGGTATTTTTGATATTCGCGGAATAGAGGCAATGTTAAAAAGTCGAAATCGTGTTCGAGTATGGTATTTATATAATTTCGCACTTTGGCATCGTCACTTTATCGAAGAAATTAGTCAGGAAGAATTGTTTTTGGGATAGATGTGACTTTTATAATCGACACATTGAGTTTCAATACTTGATATGTAAACTAAAAGATAAACAAGATAGCGGTTTTGAATATAAACTCATGAAATTTAGTCAAGTTGAACGCCATAATAGTAATAAACAAGCTCGTTCCACATGGGAGAATAAAGCAGTAGGAAGTCATCGTGCACAAGCTGATGCAGGAACTGCAGAATATTTTTCACAAATACGCGAGTATCGATACGGATATGAAACACCATTTATACCTGAGGTATTTCAGTATAAAACATTAAAAGATAAACGAGTTTTAGAAGTAGGTGTGGGTAATGGTATTGATGCAGTAGAAATGTTGCGTAATGGTGCGTGTTATTCTGGGATAGACATTACAGAAAATCATCTGAAACTAACAAATCGTTACGTTGAGCTTGAGCGTAAAGCAGGACGAATTATGAACGTTGAAGAAATAGCGAAAGGTGATTTGCTTGAATACGATTTGACGGGAAATTACAATGTAATTTATTCCTTTGGTGTGTTGCACCATATCGCGCATGAAGAAGAAATATTAAAGCGATTAAAAAGTTTGCTTGCAGAAAATGGAGAACTACGCATTGCCGTTTATGCGCGATTTAGTTTTTTTAATATCTGGATGATAGCCACGTGGATCTATCGAAATAGGATGAAAAATTCTTTACCAGATTGGCAAAGTCATTTAGCGGAAGGAAGCGCCCTAGGTAATCCTGTTGTAATAAAATTACGGAATAGAAGTGAAATACAATCCATGTTAGAAAATACAGGTTTCACTGTGGTTCAATATGCAAAAAAAGGATTTGTACAAGGTTACATTCCCTTTTTAGGAAAGTATCTTGATCCTAATGGATGGATATTAAATAAACTTGCATCTGTGCTCGGGTGGTACCATTGTTTCACTTGTCGTTGATAGTCATATATGAAAGCTGTATTGGTTAAAATTAAAAAATTATTATCTATGGCGCCTCGAGATATTTGGATGCGACTTGGTGCAGAATTTGGGCCCTATATCGATAAATCCCCTCCTGGAAAAATAGAAAATAAATATAATGAAAAGCATCTCCTTAATCTTTTAGGACTAGGGACATTTGATGAATTACACACAAGACTAAATAGCGTAAAAATGCCTTGGTGCTCGGATGGAATTTCGCAAGTTACATTGGATAATATAAGCCCTGGTGAGAGTGAACATATTATTGAAAGAGCTGAAGCAGTGCTCTCTGGCTATGTGTGTTTATTTGGATCGGGCCCCATTTTTTTTGGTTCTCCTGATAATATTGACTGGTATTGCGACTATCAAAGCGATTTGGTTTGGCCGTTTGACTATTTTCACAATCTTGATCCTGCAGATTTGCAACGAAAATCAGATGTTAAATTTCCCTGGGAGCTTTCTCGATTACAGTGGTTAATACCGGTGGCACAAGCATGGAGGCTTACGGGCGACAATCAATACGCTGAATTTATTCAACAAACATTATCTGCGTGGATTGATAAAAACCCCTATGGATGGGGGATAAATTGGAGTTGTACAATGGAACCCGCGATGCGGGTATTTACATGGTGTTGGTTTTATCAATTACTTTCTGACTCACCTGCGTGGCACAATAATAAATTTCAATTTCAATTTATACGTACACTTTATTTACATTTGAAGTTTATACGTCGCTATATTGAAATCACTGACATTAATGGTAATCATTTAACGGCGAGTGCTGCTGCATTAGTTGTGGGTGGGACATTTCTAGGAAAAGGAAAGCCGGTTTCATGGGCACATGAGGGTTGGAGAATTCTTGAGCGAGAGATGTTTTTGCAGGTTTACGATGATGGGGTCGATTTTGAAGGGTCGGTACCTTACCATCGATTAGTTGCTGAATTTTTTCATATTGGTGCTGAATCAATTGCAGAATTAGGCATTGAAGTGCCAAAAAGGTATGTAGATCGACTCATTAAGATGGCCGAATATATTGAAGCCTATACCCGGCCGGATGGTTTATGTCCAGTTTTCGGTGATAGTGACAATGCACGAACATTACCCTTGGGTAGTGGTGATATAAATGATCATCGTTATTTGCCTTCAATTATCAGACGTCGTTGGGCGCCTGAAACGTTGTCACAATCATGGAATGAGAATGCTACTGAATGCCTTTGGTGGTGGGGGGAGACTCCATCAAATACCAATGAGAGAAAAAAACCACGTAGTATTAGATTTAAAAATGGTGGTGTGTATATTTTAAAAAATGATAACGACTACATTTATTTTGATTGTGGTCCGCTTGGTTTGTCAAATCGAGGTGGACATGGACACAATGACATGCTAGCTTTTGAAGCCGTATTAGAAGGGTGTTCCATTGTGACTGACCCAGGTTGCTTGGTATACACAGGCGATCCAGAGTTAAGGAATGCTTTTCGTTCCACATCTGTTCACAGCACGCCACAGATAGAAAAACATGAAATAAATCGATTTATTTCTCCCCTTAATATGTGGTTCCTTCATGGAGATGGAAATACTAAAGAATTGATATGGCAAGATGACCCAGATTATACCTTGGCTGTTGGTAGTCATGATGGATATGCCAGGTTAGAAATCCCAGTTGTTATCGAACGTGGTATTATTTTAGATAAAAAAAATCATGCCCTTGCTTGGAGCGATAACTTTATTGGTGCTAAAGATCATAAAGTGTCTATTACATTACAGCTAGCGAGTAGTGTAAAAATAAGAGAAAATAATTATGGAAATTTGCTTATTACTAGTGGAGGCCGAGCATTTGTTATAGAATGGAGGGACGCATCGAGCTGGGAAATAGAGATTCAGGATGGTATGATTGCACCGCATTATGGAGAAGTACTATCGGCGAAAAGATTACGTTGGCAAAGCACAGTTTCATCTGGGACTTCATTTGTAGCTGCGATTTTTCCTGCAAAAAATACCGACACAGGTATTTTAGAAAGCCTATCTAAGCGGTTAGAATCATTTAACGGATAAAAATAGAAATATCAATGCGAATTTGTTTTTTATCATCAATGCATCCCTCTACGGATAAACGTGTTTTCGACAAAGAAGCACGAGCCTTGGCAGATGCAAATCATGATGTGGTTCATTTGGCGCCTGTTGGCGACGTTGAAGTCATAGGCAGTCGAATGCAGGATGGAATAGAAATTGTTAGCTACCCACCAGCGCTAGGAATTAAAGGTCGTCTGCTTGGGTTGGTTCGACTCTATCAAATGGCGAAAAAAATTGACGCGCAAGTTTACCATTGTAATGAAGTCGACTCATGGATGGTCGGCGTTGTGTTAAAAATTCTAAGAGGTCGCATTTGCATTTTTGATGTACATGAGCATTATCCTGAAGAATTTGCTGAAAAACGTATTCCTAATTGGGCGCGACCGATTGTACGTTTCTTAATAGCAAGTCTTATGCGTTTTTTGAGTATATTTACTCAACATATTGTATTGGCAAAAAGTTCATTGTTGAAAAACTTTACCCATATGCCTAAAGGTACAGTACATTTGGTGCAAAATTTTGTGCCACTTGCGTTTTTACCAGAGCTAGATCCAAATCGAAGCAATGATGGTCCGTTAAAAATTATTCATCTAGGTTTATTTAATAGATATCGTGGATGGCCTCAATTACTTGAAGCTTTATCAATTGCTCGTTCTCAAGATGCAAAATTATTAGTTCTCGGCAACATCAACGATGGAAGTGAAGCAGAGTTTCAAAATATGATTGAAAAATTGCATTTGAGTGACCGTGTAGTTTATCAAGCATGGGTGCCGTTTGATGAAGCCATGCAAAAAGTAAAAGCATCAGATGTTGGTGTTGTTTGTTTTCAACCAGGGTTTTTCAATCATATCCATGCTTTGCCACATAAAATGTTTGACTATATGGGGGCTGAGCTTGCTGTACTAGCGCCAGACATTGCGATTGAAGTTTCTGATATTATAAGGACTACCAATTGTGGTTTTTTAATTGACTCCTCTGATCCTAAGTCTATTGCGAATGCGATTGATCAACTTTCTGAAAATCGAGAAATATTGCGAGAATTGGGTCGTAATGGTCGCGCAGCTGTTCAACGTCGATTTAATTGGGAAGCAGAAGCACAAACATTGGTGAACCTGTACCAAGAATTGGAAGCAGAATAAGAAAATGTGTGGAATAGGCGGCTATTTAGGTAACTTCGACTGTTCTCGCTTACCTGCTATGGCTGCGCGATTGGCTCATCGTGGGCCAGATGACGAAGGCATTTATCACAATTCAGCGAAAAAACTTGGTCTGGTGCACCGACGTTTGGCGATACAAGACTTAAGTGATGCCGGTCATCAGCCCATGTGGGAGCAAAACAATCAAGTTTGCATTGTTTTTAACGGTGAAATTTATAATTTTCCTGAACTGAAAAAAGAATTAGAAAGTGAAGGTTTTTCGTTTCGTAGCAATTCAGACACTGAAGTTATTCTCATACTCTATTTACGTTATGGTGTAAAACTCTTATCCAGGCTTAACGGAATTTATGCGTTTGCAATCTGGGATGCTCGAAAAAATAGTCTATTCATTGCCAGAGATGGGTTAGGTGTCAAACCACTATATTTCTCAGAAATTTCAGAAGGGTTTGTTTTTGCCAGTGAAATAAAGGCGCTTCTGGTGCATGATCAAATTAAACGTCGTTTAAATCCAAAAGCAATCGCAGCGCATTTAACTTTTTTGTGGAGTCCCGCACCAGATACTGCAATGTTGGGTGTGAAAAAATTAGAGCCCGGTTTTGCCATGGAAGTGAAAGAGGGACGAATAATACGTCATTGGCGCCATTATGACTTACCTTATGGTAATCAAACTATTTTCGACGGCTCTGAAGATGAGGCGATTGAACTGGTTACAAATTCCTTAAGAACAGCTGTTAAGCGACAACTTATTTCTGATGTACCGATCGGTGCATTTCTATCAGGTGGTTTAGACTCTAGTTCAATCGTAGCATTAGCCCATAAGATAAACGGTGGGGATAATATTCCCTGTTTTACCATTGGCATCGAGGGTGTGAGTGAAAATAAAGACGGAGTTGTTGCTGATTTGCCTTATGCACAGAGAGTTGCATCGCATTTAGGGGTGAGTTTAGATACTATATGGACAACACCCTACTCCATGATAGACCGCCTGGAAGAAATGATCTGGCATCTGGATGAGCCCCAAGCTGATCCAGCGGCATTAAATGCACTATTTATTAGTGAATTAGCATATTCAAAAGGTATAAAAGTACTGCTTAGTGGCGCAGGTGGTGATGATATTTTTACAGGATATCGACGCCATTGGGCGTTGAATCAAGAGCGCCACTGGCATGGAATACCTCGATTTATTCGATCATATGCTGGTGCTATGTCACAATATTTACCCGTATCAAATCCAAAATTACGACGTATTGCGAAAGCAATGAGATACATGGGAAAAAATGCTGATGAACGAATTGCTAGTTATTTTTATTGGCTTGATCCAGCTCAAAGTTTGAATTTATTACACCCAGACCTAAAAGCACAATTAGTAGAGACTGATGTTTCTCAGGCATTAATGGATAGTCTGCAATGTGTTGAAAATGAACCAGAACGTTTGAATAAAATGTTATACCTGGAAGCGAAATACTTCCTTGCAGATCATAACCTTAGTTATACTGACAAAGTTAGTATGGCAACGGGTGTAGAGGTGCGTGTGCCATTGCTTGATCCTGATTTGATCTTATTGGCGACGCAGCTACCTGTCCATATGAAACAGCGAGGAAAAGAGGGAAAATGGATTTTTAAACGAGCAATGGAACCATATTTGCCAAATGATGTGATCTACCGTCCTAAAACCGGTTTTGGCGTACCCCTCAGGCGTTGGTTGCGTGAGGAATTAAGTTCAGTTGTTGAAGAGCTACTCTCTGAATCATCGTTAACTGCTCGTGGCGTTTTTGATCCCAAAGCCGTAAAAAAACTCATATTGGATGATAAAGCTGGTCGCATTGATGCCACGTATTCAATATTTGGTCTGATTTGTATTGAAATGTGGTGTCGACGTTTTATTGATCAATAATAATCTATGTTAGTACTGGGCATTATTGATAACGTGGCTAAAAAAACTGAGTTTAGTATCTTTTTGAATTTTAAGGTGCGATGCATATTTACTCGCTTAACACGTAGAATTGCAACTATTCTATTAAAAACTGATATTACCTTAAGGAATTTCATATTAAGTCGATATAAAATCAATATCTTACAACACTTATTGATAAATAAATTAGTTTTAGGTTTTAAAGGAGGAATTAATAATTAACTACTCATTTCAGCTATTAATTATTTTATTATTATTTTCTACAAGTGTCTCTCCCTCCGTTAACGAAGCACCAATTTCGTTATATGTAGGTAATTTTCTTGTTGGGGATATCAAAGAAGATATGGTTCTCCCGGAATTTAGTTCGGAATATAATATTTTCAGTGAACCAAGCTATGATATTGGAGCCACATTTAACCAAATTTTTGGGAGTTCAGTCGGAGGTTATTTTTTCGCGTATGCACATAATAATGTTTCGATATATTCTGGAAATAATAATGTTCTGGTTGAAAACCCAAATGATCGGGGTAGTGCAGGAGTTCGGTTAGTATTTATATTAGATTCAAATTCTGAATATAAATTAATTCTATCAGGAGGATCAAACAGTAGTCGGATAATCCCCAGTATTCGTATTCAAAAAGGTAGAGATAATTACGTCTATGAGAGTTTATTTACCTATGGTAGTAAGGTTATACATGTTGGAAATATAGATCGTATTGAAGTGCTAATTTATAGTGAGTATGGGTTTACATATGAGATAACAGGTATTGAACTACAAGAAATTAAGAAAAATAAGTACCAGAAAAATAATCAGTCGTTTCTTAGTACGCTTAATGTAACTTATTCCAATAATTTTCCGGAAGTAACTGTGGATCAATTAATGGAAGATATAGGGCTCACGGGAACCGAATCATTTAATGAAAAAGTATTTTTAATTAGAGATTTCATCTATCAGAATACGAATACGGGCATTGCTACACCACGGGATTCTAATGGAACCTATGCACTTTTACAAAATGGTGAATTCTATGGTATATGCAATAACATGACAGACATCTATCAATGGATTCTCAAAAAGCTAGGAATAGATTCTCGAATTGTAAGGTTGAAATCAATTCAAGCTATAAACGATGGAGTTGTTGCCGATGCTCACACAGCAATTGAAGTTTATGATCCTGACTTGGAGAAATGGATATTATCAGATCCCACTTTTAATGCTTTTTTTACAATCAATAATAAAGATGGGCTTGTTAGTGCTGAAGAATTACAAGCTGCTGTTCAAATCAACTTGAAAATTCAGCCAGAATATTGGAGTGACATAATAAAAGATAATCGAACGGCGGAAGTATACTATCTCCGCTATGAAGATTTGCTCTATAATATTTCTTATCCTTGACTTTAATGTCCCGGTTGATCATGTCTGCCTATTTTTCTGTTCGGGAACAATATTTGCTTTTATTAATATCTGATGATTAAGCCGGTCGCATTGATGCGCATATTTAATTTTTGGACTGATTTGCATTGAAATGTGGTATCGATGATTTATTGATCGGTAATGTGGCTAAAACTAACGGTGAGCCGGATAATTAAGTGCTGAAAGATGATACGAATACACATAATTAGTGATTTTTTTAATATTTACTTCTGAATCAACTTTTTGGTGGTTCAGTAGCAAGCTTTTATTTGCATATACTTATCATAATGTTTCCCCATCTATGAAAGAAATAACAATAGTGATCAGGCCTTGTGTGCCGGTAGTCAAGAATGGTCCTAATCAGGAATTTATATAGACATTAGGAGGTCTGGTTTGTCATGAAATATATTGATCTTATCGCCGGTGCCCGGCCAAACTTTATGAAGATAGCACCGATTATTGATGCTTTGGAGGCAGCTCAATCGCAGGGTAGTTTGCTGAGATACCGGCTTATCCATACCGGCCAACATTATGATAGTGTCATGTCTGGCAATTTTTTTGAACAGCTTGGTATTCCAGAGCCTGATATCAACCTCGGCGCTGGCTCAGGTACTCAAGCAGAGCAGGCGAGTGCAGTAATGGTAGGTTACGAAAGGTTATTGATGAAGAAAACCAGCGACCTCTGCCTGGTTGTCGGTGATGTGACTTCAACCATGGCCTGTTCTATTGTGGCAAGGAAATTGGGTGTTGCGGTAGCACATGTTGAAGGTGGAATTCGCTCTGGAGATTGGACTATGCCGGAGGAGATAAACCGAATAGTAACAGATTCAATATCAAACTGGTTCTTTACTACCAGCGAAACAGCAAATAAGAATCTTCGCAATGCTGGAGTATCTGATGACCATATTTTCTTTGTGGGAAACACAATGATAGATACCCTGCTCAAGCAGATGCCTAATTTTCGCCCACCAGTATTTTGGGAAGAACTGGGATTACAGCCTGGTCAGTATTTTGTTCTGACACTCCATCGACCGAGTAATGTAGATGGTGAATTGAAGTTGTCAGCCTTAATAAAGGCGATAAGCAAAGGAACTGGAGGGTTGCCGGTTATTTTTCCGGTGCACCCACGAACTGCGAAAAAACTGCGTGAGTTGGGCGGGTTGGTCTCTGGTATATGCTATGTTGATCCGCAAAGCTATCTGGAGTTTAACTATCTGGTTAAACATTCTAAAGGGGTGATTACAGATTCTGGTGGGATAACGGAAGAAACCACTGTAATGGGTGTGCCTTGTATTACTTTGCGTGATAATACTGAGCGACCAGAAACTGTGACAATCGGTACCAATGAGTTGATTGGCACCGATCCTGCTGACATTACTTCAGCACTAAAGCGCTTGATAGAAGGAGAGTGGAAGAAAGGTGGGACACCTGAGAAATGGGATGGTCACGCGTCTCACCGAATTGTTGAAGTACTTGAACAATTGTCGAAAAAACAATAGAATAGATGATGGGCACTTTTTTAGTTTTTACTTTTTTTTGAAAGTAAAAATTCAAACAAGTGGCTTTGCTGAATTTACAGAAAGTTTTTTACAGTATCTCTGATATGGGCAGAGAAGTGGTTTCGATATAGCGATTTTGTCATGCTTTTCAGATACAATAAATTGGAATCTTTGAACCTACCCCCAATCGTTGGACAGAAAACGGGGGAAAATAAGACAATTTCCTGTGTTGTTTTCATGTGATTTCTTGAGGAAAAAATCACTCTGTAAGTATTAGTTG
>Ga0233445_1002594_pt1 | contig 11844 bp, 8 predicted proteins | sample SI_124_October20_5_FD_182779 | JGI IMG/M metagenome (GOLD analysis project Ga0233445, IMG submission 182779) | Seawater microbial communities from Saanich Inlet, British Columbia, Canada - SI_124_October2016_100_MG | ecosystem: Environmental > Aquatic > Marine > Inlet | place: Canada: British...
ATTAGGTTGCGGCATCCCCGCAGTATAGCATCTGAACGTCGCACGATAGGTGCCTTTGCGTAGGTATGTATTTGGGTATGTACTTGGGTATGTACTTGGGTATGTGCTTGGGTATGTGCTTGGGTATGTGCTTGGGTAAATGTGCTGGGTATACTTGCGCGATGCGTTTGCTTGTTACAGTCATGCTGACATTTATTTCCGCAGGTTCTTTGGGAGGTAAAGAGCCCTCAGCCAATAAAGAGCCCTCAGCGGGTAAAGAGCCCTCAGCGGGGATGGCCCCGTCTATGTTCGAGCAGGCACAACTAGCCGCTGCCGCTGGCAAATACGAGGCTGTCATTTTAATCCTCACAGGAGCAATCGAACAAAAAACACTCCGGGAAGATGAGCTTGCTATTGCTTACAGCAATCGGGGTATTGCCTATAGTTTGCTGCAACGCTACGGGCTTGCTGTTCAGGACCTTCAGTTCGCGATTCATCTCGATCCGGAACACCTGCTAACGCTGAATCATCTGGGTATTCTGGCAGAACACATTGAGCAGGATCTGGCCAAAGCGGCGGCAAGGTACAGCAAGGCGGCGTCGCTGGGCTATGCAGCTAGCCAGGTTAACCTTGGCAACCTTTATCGATCAGGGCAGGGAGTGGAGCGGGATTCTGCGAAGGCAGTGCGACTTTATGAGTTGGCCGTTGAGCAGGACTACGGCGCCGGCCTGGTCGCGCTGGGTGAAATGTATTTGGACGGTAACGGTATCGCCAGAAACCCTGCGCGGGGTCTGGATCTTTTACAGGAAGGTGTGAGTCGTGGCGTCGTCACGGGTCATTATTACCTGGGCATTGCTTATGAGAAAGGGATCGGTAGCTCAGTTGACTACGACCAGGCGCGTCTACATTACCAAAAAGCTGCGGTCCAGGGACATGCTCCTTCCCAGGGAGCTCTTGGCTATCTCTTTCGGCGTGGTAATGGCGTTGGCAAGGATTTTATCGAGGCCACCAAATGGTATCGACTGGCTGCAGAACAGGGGGATGTGCTGGCTGCGAATCGACTGGCCTGGTTGATGGCGACTTGTCCAGTTAAGGAAGTTTGTGACGGCAAGGTCGCGCTCGAATTTGCGTCTCTGGCGGTTCACAAAGAACATTCTGCGACCAATCTGGATTCACTCGCTGCGGCCTACGCGCGTGTAGGCGAGTTCGATCGAGCGTTACAGGTCATCAAAGAGATTCTGGCTGATGAATCTCTTTCCAGTTCAGCTCGAACAAAATACACACGCCGGATTGACCGTTACAATAATGGCATTCCGTTTCAACTTTGATTTCCTCAACTAATTTGTCTGTATGTTATTAGGTTTTTTTGAGCACCTGCGCCGATATCGTGTGCCTGTATCGGTTCGTGAACTGATCGATCTTCTGTCGATTTTCAGTCATCGATTGATTTTTGCGGACCAGGATGAATTCTATTTTCTCAGTCGGTTATCGCTGGTCAAGGATGAAAAATACTACGATCGTTTTGATCAGGCGTTTGCCTCCTATTTTTCGGTACTCGATGACTGGGTTGGCGTGTTTGAAGAAGATGAAAGCGAACAACTCAGGGAACTGCTGGCCCGAGTGATGGAGGGTAATGAGCGAGAAGTGGCATTGGTGATGGAAGAGTATGGCGAAGCAGTCGCTGAAGCGAAGGAAAGAGCTGCTCGGGAAGACTGTGAGGACAATAGCAAAGATGAAGGTGAGCCAGGGTCGGGTGAAGGAGAGAGTAGCGAAGGTGGCGAAAAAGGTGAGCAGGGTAATGATGGTGAAGAAGGCGAGGGTGATTCCGGCGAAAAGGGCGAAGGTGATAAAGGCAAGGAAGGTGAAGGCAATGATGGTGAGAAGGGTGAAGGCCTAAGCGAAGAAGCCGAATCAGGAGAGCGAACCGAAATGACTGAAGCGCCACGGAAGAGAGCGATGAAAGTCTGGCTGGAAAGGGAGTTCGCTGACTATGATCCCGACGTCGAACTGGGCACCAGAAACCTGAAGATGGCGCTTCGCCGGTTACGTCGCTGGGTTCGTGAAGCATCCGACCTGGAGCTGGACCTGCCTGATACTATCAGGTCGACCGCGCGAAACGGTGGGTTTCTGGACATCAAGGAAGTACCTGAACGACACAACGCAGTTAAGGTTTTGATGCTTTTTGATGTCGGTGGTTCCATGGATCAGCATGTCGAACTATGTGCGCAACTGTTTTCTGCGGCAGGGAGTGAATTCAAGCACCTGGAGTACTTTTACTTCCATAATTATATTTATGAATCTGTTTGGCATGAGAACGAACGGCGCACTGAAGACAAGTTGCCGCTGCGGCATTTACTCCAAAAGTTTCCCCGGGACTACAAGTTAATTATAGTTGGTGACGCCGATATGGGGCGTCATGAGATTTCAGATCGCGGTGGAAGCGTCGAGCATTTTAATGCGGAACCAGGAGAAGTCTGGATGAGTCGTCTGACGGAACAGTTCCGAAGTGTCGTCTGGCTGAATCCGCTTCCTGAAAGTAGATGGCAGGATTCTGCATCGATTCAACTGGCTAAGAGACTGGTCGATGGCCAGATGTTTTTTTTGAGCGGTAAAGGTCTTGAGTCCGCGATGAAATACCTGATGAGATAAACGTTCACGTCCTGTCTACCTAAGTCGAGATTTTTATAACCGGTTTTTTTGTATGCCTGGTGTGGGTCACGAATCAGGCATTTCTAGATCATTCAGAGCGAGGAGCACATCATCGTCATGGCTAGATTGCTGTGAATAGATTACTTTAATCGATTCATTCCAGTTAAGTTCCTGATCATAGATAAGCGTATCCATTGTCGAGATAGTTTTAAAGCATTCACTTAGCAGGAGCGATTCGGTGATTTCAGCTAAAGCTTCATCGTCCTTTCTCGCCAGGGCGATTGCCACGGCCATAAAATCGTCCATGGGACCTGTAGATAGAGCTTTGATTTTGTTGCTGCTACAAAAACAGGAAAGAAATAGGCCCATGTCGAGCTGCAGTTTTGTGTTCAAGTCCAATTTCAAGGCATGGCCAATCCCACTCGCGAGGTCTTTCCTGAACTCATAGCGCTCTCGTTTTGATTCGAAGGTGGGGTCATAACTAATCAACAAGTTCTTATATCCTTGTTGTATCGCTTCAATTAACCCCTGGTTTTTTGAGAGAGATGCGCCGGATTCCCGTGCTCTATTAGCAGCATTTTTCCGGCTTGCCTTGATTCGGTCAATTTCCCGACGATTCTTTTTACGCTCCAATAGCTCTTTATAAATGATCAGTTTTAGATCTTTTGGTTGATGAGGCTTAACGACATAGGCGTGAACGCTAGCTCTGTTAATTGCGTTGACGAACTCGGGGATGTTTATAGAGCCGGAAATAGCGATTCTGATTACTTCGGGATGTTTCTTTTTAACTTGTTCGAATAATTCAGTGCCACTGAGAATCGGCATGTTGATGTCCGAAATGACAACGTCGATGGTTATTTTTTGCAGGATATCAAGTGCCTTGAATGCGGATTCCGCAAAGTGGCAAACATAGCTGGCTTCTTCAAACTCCCGTTTCAGCAGGTTAATAGCTCGATCATCATCATCAACAAACAATAAGACTGGTTTTACGTCTGGGCTCTCGTTTGTCTGGTTAACTTCTTCTTGTAGGTTCATCCGCTGGTTTCTGTCTTGATTCAGGGGTTCCGTAACTTATGGACTGAATGAGTCTAATATAATAGACACCTTCCAATCTCGAAAAATAGGCGTCTTCGAACTTAGCCGGTAATACGCCACCCGCATGGCTGTGTCGCTTTAGCGGATTGTAAAACATCTCAATAAAATTAAAAATCTCACTCTAGGCTTCTTCAGCGTCGGATAGGTTTAACGACCAGGGCTGTCGATTTACCCATGAAGGTTTCACGGAAGTGCTGAAGGACAACCGCATAGAAATCAGCGTGGTGGGTAAGGGGCGATGGATGATTTCTCGAACATGACCCATGTCAAGATACAGTGTCGAACGATTGGCATCTCTACGAAGCTTTATCGACCCGTCGCGCATAAGCATTAACTAATGCTTGAAATTCAACTAATGAATAGGGTTTTCGTAATACCTGATCAACGCTCTCCCATTCCTGCAAAGAATTTCCGGACACCAAAAGCACACTAAGAGAGTCATACTTTTCTTCAACGACTTTCTTCAGCTCAATACCGCTCATTGAGCCAGGCATCACAATATCGCTTACAACTAGAACCAATTGAGAGTGATAGTTTTGTAATTTTTTCAGGGCATCGTCCGCATCCTCTGCCTCGATTACATCAAAGTTCATTGCTTTTAAATCACGGCAGGTAATTTTCCTTACCCTTGCTTCGTCATCGACCACCAATATGAGCCCCGAGCCAGCGCCCCCTTCATGAGCAACGTCAGGCAGGTCCAATGGCACAACTTTAGTAGCACCCAGCGGTAAATAAACACTCACGGTGGTGCCGATACCGACCGCACTTTCAATCGTGCAATGCCCTGAATTAGCATGGGCGAAACTAAATACAGAATTCAAGCCAAGGCCCTCGCCTCTAGACCGACCTTTAGTTGAAAAGAACGGTTCGAAAGCCCTTTCAATCACTAAATCGTCCATCCCACAACCAAGGTCTCTCACCCTGATTTTTACATATCGTTGATCTTTCAACACGGCCACATTGGGATTGGAAATGACCTCAACATCAATGAAAACACTCGAGCCAACATCGGAAGCATCTTTAGCGTTGATAACCAGATTGAGAAGGGAGTTATCAAAATCTGCCTTGTCAGCATTAATTGAGATTCCCGGGTCTACTTCAGATATCACTATGTCCAGATCTTTACCAACAACTGGTTGAACAAGCCTGACAAACTGTTCAAGGCCTTTCTTAACATTGAATGTTTCAGCAGTGTTTTTTGATTCATCACTGAAGCTACGTAATTTCTTAATAAGCGCTATAGCATCGTTAACTGCCGAATCTATGTCTTCAAGGACTTCTTTATCATCTTCATCTATTGTAATGAACCGAAGATTTCCAGAAATTATCGCCAATAGGTTGTTAAAGTCATGCGCTACAATACTGGTTAACTTTCCCAAGGACTCTAATCGCTGCAAACGGTAGCGCTCACGCTTTTGCCTGTTTACTTCGGTAATATCCTGGCCAAGCCCCCAAACCTGACTCTCTGCTGAGTCCTTGGAAGAGTGAGCAAAAAGCCTGAACAACATATCGGTTCGGTCAGATCCATTAGAGTGTATGACCTCTACCTCTGTCACACCGTCTGTTAGCAGTCGCCCAATATCAAGATTGTGGGAATCGTGGGTCTCGCCCTGGAACACTGTCTCTATTTTACTTCCTATGGCACTTTTTGCCGAAACCCCTAAGGCCACCTCAAGCTCCGAGTTCCATATTCGGATAACATTGTTAGCATCAACAGCGAAAATTGGCGCCTTGGCCGCCAAGAGGAAGTTATCTCTCTCTTCTTCGGCACGCCTTAGTTCGCCATTGATTTCCTCTAGATCGTCCACCATATTTTTTTGGGTAGACATGTAGATCTGTTGATCCATCTGCGAATCGATTTTAGGGAAATCTCCCAAGTCCAGGTTGGAATCAAAACCGTTCGCGTTAATCCATGCTAGCCAGGGCACACCGACAAAACGATAGCCGCCATCAACACTCAAAGGCAGTAACTGTCCTCGCAAACCATGCTCTCCACTATTTGAGAGCAACAGGACCAATGAAGCTCCAATACTTGCGAGATCTTTTAAACTACTTACTTCACCAGGCCTGTGAAAGCGAAAAACATCAAATAATTTTTGACCATCTTCGACGTCGCCCAAGTATCGCTGTAAACGGGGAGTTATATTGTATAGGCCGAGATCTGCAGCGATTGAAAAATTCATCGTGAAAAGTTCATCGAGAACTTTATCTGTTGATAAATCGATCATCTTAAGTAGCCACTAATTGGGGAAGTTCGAGTTCAGCACTATACCCGAACACCTATCTTGGTACTGAAAATAGGCCGGCGCCGTACTCCTTGGCAGTATGATGGGTTTGGCTCCGCCCACGCAGCGGATTCGCAGTCGCCCTGTATAAGTCATGAATTAATCATCATATTGTCTAATAAAAGGGGGTTAGTTCGCGACTTTCCCAGACGAAGCTATCTTATAGCCTGCATTTCTCACCGTGATTATCAAATTCGGCTCGCCTGCAGCCTTTAGCTTATTCCGAATCTTACCCACAAGAACGTCAATACTGCGGTCGTAAGGAGCCCAATCTCGGCCAGACAACTGGTCTAATATCTGATCTCTATTTAATACTCTGCCTTGGCTTTTAGCCAAAATAGCAACTAGTTGGAATTCGTGCGTCGTAAGGCCAATAGACCCTTCCTTATTCGTGGCTTCATAAGACTCCAGATTCAACGTGATATCACCTATCTCGATAGTATCCCGATCATCTATTGCCTCAGTTGTTGACGCCTCTACACGGCGCAACACGCTACGAATCCGAGCCAGCAGTTGCCTTTCGTCAAAAGGCTTTGAGACAAAATCGTCTGCACCTATCTCAAGGCCAACGACCTGATCAATACTATCGCCACTCCCCGTTAATATAACAATTCCAATTTTTTTATCGAGCGCCCTGACTCTCTTAGCAATGTCGAACCCATGCTCCCCTGGTAGATTTAGATCGAGAAGAAGCAAACTTGGCTGTAGATCTGCAATGATTTTTTCGATTCCCTCACCACTATAAGCAGACTTTACTTCGAACCCTTGTTTTGAGAGATACCTCTCAAGCATTCGACAAATTCTTTCATCGTCATCTACTACTAATATGATCTCTTTAGACAATTTTTTGATTCAACCCTAGGTTCGTAGATAGTATAAAAACATTTGCAATACGACGATGTCTTATAACATATCCTGGATATGCTGTCTCATCGCACATCCAGAATGCAATATTCTTGAATTGTAACTTTTTGTAACCTATTGATACCCTAAGGTAACCGTGTATATACCCTATCGGAAATGACTTGTAAGATAGTGACAACTTGTTTATTCCCACAATCGCTATTGTATCTTTATATCAGGATATTAGACGATACTCTGGTATTTTCACAAGCCAAAATTGACTTTTAAGAGCACGAAGAACTTATACGATTGGACTGGAAATGCCGGAAAATCAAAACAAAACTGAATCAAAAACGGTACTAGTCGTTGAAGATGAGCCACGGGTACGAAGATATTCGTGCCGAATTTTCGCTTCTCTCGGGTATCATATATTAGAGGCAGAAAACGCGAGCATGGCTACGGATATACTGGTGGATTGCCATGATGAGATTAATTTGGTGTTCAGCGACATCGTCATGCCCGGAGATAATAATGGAAGGGACCTGGTACAGCACGTGCAGGCAAGCTATCCACATATCGAGGTTTTGCTAACCTCGGGCTTCGAAAAGACGATGTCCAACTCAACGCAAGAAGAAGACAATCAAGTTCCCGTTCTTAAGAAACCCTATACGAAAGAAGATCTTGTAAGCGCTTTAGAGGAGCTCCCGGTTTGAAATAATCGTTAAAAGCCACTACTTTTAAAAGCCACCACTTAATATCTGACTACAAATTAGTCCGACTTTGTTAGATAATCACATCAATCAGCTCATGTAGCAGGATTTACCATTTGCTCGATGTCTTCATCACGGCTAGATCATGCAGGATTGCCGCAAAGTGGACCTATTGCCATCGGCCAATCCTTGTTACATTGGTGCCGGAAAGCTCGACGATACTCTGTGCCGCACCACTAGTTTCGTTGCCCCTGCTCCGGTCAAGATATTGAAGGCCAGAAACCTATGAGCATAAAAATTGTCGACTTGTGGCGCTCACAAATACTGACCATTATCACATGGTCGGTGCTCGGACTTGGCTCGATAGCAACTGTCGTGGGCGCAGTAGCGGCGTTTCGCAACAGTGAATGGGGCATATTACTATTCGATTTAGTTTCGTTCTGTTTGATCCTAGGCATAACTCTGGTTCCAAGTCGCTTTTTTCGCATTAAAGCCAGCGCGATCATTCTTCTGATTTACGCCGTTGGCTTTTACTTCACCTATCGATTTGGCACCGACGCCAGCGGTCCCTTTTGGCTATTTATTGTCCCAATGCTGACTGCGGTGTTCTTTGGTACTAAAAGAGCTATTTGGGCGCTTTTAGCCATCATCTCGACCATGCTGCTTTTCTTCGTTCTACTGCATCAAGGGTCACTTCTATGGAACGACTGGCAAGTCGACGCACCCCGTTGGGCCGTTATCAGTACCATTCTGGTCTTACTTACAGGGCTGCTTACTATTTCCATCGGCCTTCTGTTGACTAATGTCGAAAGAGCCCACCTCGAACAAGAAACCGCGCTATTGTCAAACGGGTATCTTGAAGAACGACTCCGTCATTCGCAAAAGATGGAAGCCGTAGGACGTTTAGCATCGGGGATTTCACATGAGTTTAATAACCTGCTGACTATTATTGACGGGTTTTCTAACTTCGCACTTAACGGCGTCAAGGACCGGCCTGAAGTAGCCGAAGACTTAGATGAAGTCATTAAAGCGACCCAAAAAGCGAAGGCGCTCACGGCACAACTTTTATCTTTCTCAAGAAAACATCCAGCTTCGCCGCAAGTGATCGACATCAACACCAGCGTCCTTGATACCACCCCTATAATCAACAACCTTCTTGGAGATACATTTAGCTTTATCTTTACGGCGTCAGACGAGCCGTGTTTTAGCCATATCGATCCAGACTCTTTAGTTCAATTATTGATCAATGTTGCGACTAACTCGAAAGATGCGATGGCCGCCGGCGGCAAACTCCACATCTCGACCGAGCATCTCCGAGCTACTGAAGTGGCAGCGGCCAGGAATGAAACTAACGAGGACGATTCCAGCTATATTCTATTGTCCATTAAGGATAATGGCGCCGGCATTAATGCTGAAAATATTGAGAAAATTTTCGAACCATTCTTCACTACAAAAGAAAACGGCAAAGGCACTGGCATAGGGCTATCAACGTGCTGGGCAATTATGCAGGATGCTAACGGATTCATTAATGTTAAGAGCGAGGTAGGCGTTGGCACTAACATCGAGCTCTATTTCCCTCTTTCTAAAGAATCGCCCACAATCAGCGTGTCTAAACCACTACTTCCCGAGCCTACCGAGCCAACCGAGCTTCCCGAGCCTACCGAGCTTCCCGAAAATACAGCGAAAGAGAATATCCTCATCACTGAGGATGAAGAAAAGATTTTATCGATACTCTCAACAGCGATACGTTCAAAAGGTTATAACGTCTACAATGCCTCTAATGCTGAAGAAGCATTAGAGATTTTTAGAGAGGCAAAAGTCCACATCGACCTTCTGGTTACTGACATCATGATGCCTGGTTTGAATGGCAAAGAGTTGGCAAACCACGCTGTTAATATAAACCCAAACCTCAAAGTGATCTATATCTCAGGATACTCAGACAATGCTCTTTTTAAGGAAGGCATAATCGCGCCCGATATTGTTCTGCTAAGGAAACCATTCTTGCCGGAAAAATTGATCAACGAAATTCGAAAAATCCTTGATCAACACTCTGATTAATTTCGGCACTATATAGACAACCAGATCACTGACTCGTCCGGTTGGCGGATTCACAAAATCGCCAGTGCAAAGTGAAGCAGTTAGCGCTCAATAAAGCGATTTCGATTACTCGGCTTCCTATCGAAGTATCAGAGAATCACCTTCCCTTCACAGGACGGATATTTTACAACTAACCGTACTCTCCGCTATTACTCCTGATCTTTCTGCTCAATTGACTCTCACAACCCAGAGTGGCTAGAGAACCCTGCTACTGTGTTAGCATTCCAGGTAAATAATAAACTGGGTCCATCTCTATGCATTATTCAATTTTGCTGCTTGCATTGCTGCTATCCGCATGTAATCAATCATCCACACAGCAAGAATCCAACCCTATTGTCACCACTACCCCTCCCCTACAAACTGAAGGATCTCAGCAGTATGCCGATATACAGGCGGCCAAAGAAGCGCTGCCCGGCAAAGCCCACTACGATCGCGCATGCAAAGCATGCCATAGTGGCGCTGTTAAAAGAGCGCCGCAGCGAGAAATGATCGGCCTGATGACCCCTGAATCCGTACTGCATACAATCACTAAGGGTGTCATGCGCGACGAAGCGCAATCGTTAACCGCTCAAGAAAAAAGAGAGGTCGCTGAGTATATTAGCGGCGTAAAACTGGGCGGCGAGCTGACGCCATTACCCGCTTGCGATAACAAAAGTGCAACACTCGCATCGAGTTCGTCGATCAACTGGGGAATACAACTCGAAAACACACGTACGATATCAACCGAAGTTGCCGGTATTTCCTCTAAAAACATCACTAAGCTAACGACCAAATGGGCAATCGCTTTTCCAGACTCGAGTAGAGTCAGGTCACAGCCTACTTTCGCTGGCAATCAAATATTTGTTGGCTCACATAGTGGCATTGTATATTCGTTAGACCGCGATGAGGGATGTGCAAGCTGGTCCTATATTGCATCCGCGGAAGTCAGGACCGGTATCACCTATTCTGCGTCAGGTCCTGATCCGATGATTTTCTTTGGCGATGTTATCGGCAATGTCTATGGCCTCAACGCCAATACCGGAGAAAAAATCTGGCGCACGCGAGCCGACGATCATCCCAACGCGACAATCACAGGCACACCTTCGCTGAACAACAATATGCTTTACGTACCTGTCTCCTCCCTGGAGGTCAGCCTACCGATCAATCCTGACTACGAATGCTGTACGTTTCGCGGCTCAGTCACTGCGTTAAACGCTATTACCGGCGAGATACAATGGAAAACCTATACCATTGAGGAAGAACCTGCCGTCACTGGCCAAAACTCTGTTGGTACCAATATTATCGGGCCGTCGGGCGCTGTCGTGTGGAATAGCCCCTCAATAGATGTGATTAACAATCAACTCTACGTTGGCACAGGAGAAAACATGTCCTCCCCCGCCAGCCTCACCAGCGATGCGATGTTGGCGATGGATTTAGACACTGGAAAACTCAATTGGGCTTTTCAGGCGACTGCTAATGATGTTTGGAACTCAGCCTGTGACACCACCACGCCCGAGAACTGTCCGGTAGAGAATGGACCAGATTTCGATTTCGGTGGTGCAACTGTCATTGTGAACACAACAAAACATGGCCGGCTCGTTATCGCTGGACAAAAATCCGGGTTCGTTCATGCACTCCACCCGAAAGACGGATCACTGATTTGGCAAACACGGGTCGGTCGAGGTGGCATACAAGGAGGGATCCATTTCGGAATAGCTGCAAAGGGGGAAACACTATTAATACCCATCAGTGATATGACGGACGGACGCACCTACCCCAACCCGGACCGACCAGGTATGCATGCATTGGACGCTAATAGCGGGGACCTTCTGTGGTCCACACTACTTGAGGATAAATGCGTTGGGCGAGACCATTGCCACCCCGGAATTTCCCAGGTCCCAACAGTCATCGGAGATCTTGTCATCGCCGGCTCCATGGATGGGGTGGCTCGCGCCTACGCTATTGATACCGGCAAGATTGTTTGGGAGCTGGACACTTCCCAACAAGAATTCACCAGCACGCTCGGTACGCTTACGAAAGGAGGCTCGATGAGTGGCGGAGCTGGACCGGTCGCTAACAAGGGTCTGTTATTACTGAGTTCCGGTTATAGCTTATACAATCACATGCCTGGTAATCTCCTGTTGGCTCTTGAGCTGAAATCAGAATGATGCGATATCGAGCATTGTTGATTTAATCTCTGAGCCCGG
>Ga0233445_1002599_pt1 | contig 11819 bp, 17 predicted proteins | sample SI_124_October20_5_FD_182779 | JGI IMG/M metagenome (GOLD analysis project Ga0233445, IMG submission 182779) | Seawater microbial communities from Saanich Inlet, British Columbia, Canada - SI_124_October2016_100_MG | ecosystem: Environmental > Aquatic > Marine > Inlet | place: Canada: British...
ATTGGGCATTAACTCTCTAATTCCTATTATCCAATTTCTTATTTGTGGGTTTATTAGTGGTTCACCACCCATGATACCAATATCAGGTATATCTACGATTTTAAGCCATTGTTCTAGTTGTTGTTTAGCATCTTCCCATTTAACATATCCTTTATGTTTTAAGTCAGAATAGTTAGTGCATCCTTGACAAGATAAGTTACAGACTTGTGTTGACATTAGTTCAATAAATGGTAAAATGGGTTTAGAAATCATAACTACTACTTATGATTGAAATTAAATACAGTAGATGAAATACGATTATCTAGTAGACAAAGACAATATTTTACAGTTCGATATCGTTGTGGACGAAGTTCTGTTAAATTTAATTCCAGGACGTTATCATTATGAATCTGGTATATTAGAACACTTGCTAGATGAGAAAAAATGGGTATTAAAACTATCTAATACAGTTAAGGAAGTGTTGGTATTATTAGCACAAGATTTTATTAACATTACTAATGGTAAGTCTCCTGAATTAGAAGAGATAGAAGAGTTCTACATAGGATCCGACGTTAATAGAATTATTGTCTTACATTGGAATCATAATCTTAAACAGATATACAATGGACCTTTGCATTTAGTAGAGTTCCCAATGCATAGTTTTGAATTCGCCCAGCATCTCCGTAACAGGTATAAGGAATGGGAAAATGTCAATAATAAAAGCAATACCGTTGCTTTTATGTGTCTAAACGGACTACCTAAGCGTCATAGAAAAAAGGTGTATAACTATTTGCAGACTCTACCGGTTAACGGTATAACGACTCTGTCTACTGTGCCCAACACGTATGATTTTGCTTCTTATACTGGATATAATTGGGATAATGTAACTAACTATGTATCAATGCAGAATGTGTATCGTTCTACGCCAGTTAATATTGTAACAGAAAGCTTATATAACGAGCCCAGTGGTATTATTACAGAGAAAACATTAATGGCGTTTGCTAGTTTACAGTTACCTATACTAATAGCTCATAAAGGTGCTGTTGCTGATGTAAGGCGTTATGGGTTTGATATGTTCGACGATATATTAGATAACAGTTATGATAATTTACCAAATAATATTCGTTGGAAATCAGCTATAGACAAGAACACACACATATTAAGAGGTGAGTTTAATTACGAGGAGTTGTTGCCTAGATTAAAGAAGAACCAGGATTATTTACTTAATGGGTATTTAGACTATATAGAAACAGAGTTCATTAGGCAAATGGGCGAAACGTTGCAAGATACGAATCAAAATCTCCAGACAAGTTAACCATCATTGCTTCTTTGTTCCCAAATAAAGTAATGTTGAAACCGTAATCGGGTTTCATTGATATAAAATAAGGACATGTTAGGTTATGGTCTAATGCTAGTGATTTACCAGCAGTGAGGAATCCCCTTTTTGGACAACATTTGAATAAGTATGACTCGTATTCGATTTTTAAAATCTTAAAACCTATCTCAGTAAGCCGTAATCCTCCAGCCTGTGATATGTTGAACCATATTTTAGGGTATGAAACATCATGAGATTTTGTAATCTCTTCAGTGACGATACCTTTAATTTGCTGAATAGATAGTTTCACCTTCGGTCAGCAATACGACTGTAAATTCCATTGAGTTAAATTTTTCATTTAGTTTTTTAGCTAAGTTGATTGCGTGGCCGGGATTGGAGAATGATACTCGTTTATATTTTGGACCTGGGCATCGGACAAGCATGTTTTCTATCTTTAGATTAATAGGACTATCTTTGTAGTAAACGGCCCATATACCATCACTCTTTAATACTTGATCTATTTTATATGTTTTGTTGTCGACGATTTGTTCGAGGACTATTGGTTCGGGTCTGCTCATACATATTATTTATCACCAATTTTCACCCGAAAGTTGGATATTTCCGGATGGCGTTTGCTTTGCTGAAGCATTAAGCTCCTTAGATGCTTCTAATGCTAGTAGCAGTTTTGTGATATCCCCGTGTAAGTCTTTAGCTTCTTGTATACTACATCTAAATTCTTTGCTCTGCTGTGCTTCTAAGAACTTAATCTTGTCAATAAACCGCGAGATGTGTATCATGTGATTGTGGGTTCTGCTATAAAAGGACCCTTGTACTCGCCACGTTGTAAGATGATAATTTTAGGCGAAAACATAACCTGGAACTTGTTTTTAACTTTCACTTTGTAATATCCCGCCGCAAACCAACTTTTACTATCCTTCTCTTTGGTGTACATAGGTAGCTTTTGCTGAACATCCCACACACTGTTAAAGACAGGCCCATCGTATGGATAGTTAAATAAGTTGTCTTTAGATGGGTTAACGTCATCTGAAAACTCAATATTGACTCTATCTAATAGCTCGGAAATGTCTGCAAAATGTTTAGTTCTGTTGTTTACATCAATTCTAAAACCTTTTTGATCTACATTAATTGACCCTATTTTTTTATCTCCGTCTCTTAATATCCAGGATTCTCCATGGATAACTGGTTTTGCTTTAATCATTTAATTCTCCTTTGTATTTGTTGTTAAGCCACACACTGTATTGTTCTGGCGATTCCGCTAGTCTAATTAATTCGTGTTTAGCACAAAAACGCATAAACTTAATGCCTACCATTTTTGTATGTTTCTGTGTAACAGACTCTTTAATCATTGTATCGATAGCTTCTTTGATTTCGTCTGGTTGTTTTGTTAAGTCGATTAGTCCACTGTTGCGCTCGTAATCATCTAACACACGATGTTCGAGGTCGTTATGATCCGTCCATCGTTGTAGCATTATATTATTCCAGGCATAGCCTTTTTTATCTATGTCTCCGAATGCTTCGATAAGACCAATGCGTTTTTTTGTACTTTTTGTTCTAACTCCAGGATATGCGCTAAAAACATTGTCCGCTGTATCACCTCGCATACATTTTTCGAATAATAACCAATTGGGATTAGGGGGCTCTTTTGGTTTTTTAGTCTTATTATCAATTACCGGGCGATCTTTATCGTCAAAGTAGCCATCCAATGTAATTAATTGATCTAACACGCCGTTGTATTGCACAACTTGGTTAGTGATCAGTTGGTTGAAATCAGTGTCGTTACTGATAATCACATGCTCGTCATGTGGGTGAAGGGTAATCCAGCGGGCAATTAAGTCGTCAGCTTCTGAATTATCTTGGCGAAGAACAGTACAATTTGTTTGCTCTTGTATGTATTTAGTAAAATCTTCAAAAACTTCCCAAAAAAGTTTATCTTCGTCGATTTCTGCGTTAGTTAACTTAGCTCTAGCCGTCTTACGATTCTTTTTATAAGGTTTGTATGCATCTTTCCGCCAGCTTCTACCCTCCAAGCAGAATACAATGTGGTCTCCATTGAGCTTACGCTGTGCTTTATTAATGGATGTAAACATTAAATGTAAGCTAAATCCAAGTCTAGTCGACGTGTCGGCTAGTTTGTGTGCTGAATATTTTGCTCTAAAAAATAAATTGGCTGTATCGACTAGAAGATATTTCATTTTGATATTATAGCAAATAAGTGTTTAAAAGTCAATTTTTTAAACTGATTATTTGCTATATTTTTAACCCATTAGAACCAGTATAAGCAATGTCCAACAAGTAAGCGGCAACTACCATCCATTACCCTCTGTAGCCTCGCCTTAGGCTATTAAGTTGTCTATCCGTTGCTTAGGCACGGTGTAGCGTAAGAGCCTAAGGCGTGCATTGCGACTCCTGTAAGAGTAATAACATCAATTATTACATATATTAGCGCATCTGCTAAAATCAGCCGCCCTATTGCTTTTTTAGTTATCTTTTGTTGTTTAGTTAGATTAGATTGTTATTAACGATATACTTTAGTAAAAACCTGGACCATTCTGTGTGTCCATCTACACTATAATGATACGAATCTACGGATACGGTGTAATAGCATTTGCTTTTTAAGTAAGTATCGTATGTACCATGATTGGAGTATGGTTGAATATAACTTGTACCCCAATTGTGACGTTCTTTTACTAGGATTTCACTAAAATCATTGTTGCAGTTAAAGAAAACGTGTGTTATATCCTTATTTTCTAACCATTTGTGTAATTCCCAAGCATCTTCGTGAGCTTGACTGGTTTTTTCTGTCCAATTAACATTAGCTACAAATTTTTTATACTGTTCTTTGTGGCTACTAGGAACATCATCGATACCACTGGCACCAATTTGATAATAAGTATCATCTATTAGCCATTCTTCGCGTTCCCATGTGCTCCACCCTATTATTACTATTAATTCAGGGTAGTTATGTTTGTTGTTATCCACCCATTCTTTAGTTGTTCTAATGATTCTAGTATTGCTTGCGGCGCTTTCAGCATCGCATTTAAAACCTGTCTTAATTAGCTCTGCTAATTGTTTACCCCAACTCACAGCAAGATTATCTGGATGCGGCATTCTTTGTAAATGTCCTAGTCTAGAGTCGTCTTCTGCGAATGCATACGAATTAACAGCTTCTGCCGCCGCTGTATGACTATCCCCGTTGACATATAACATCATTTGATAGCTTGCTCTTGTTCGTACGTTTCCATTACAACATGACGGCATACGTTCTGAAACCATTGGTCTACAATGGTTGCGTCATCTTTGCCTTGGTATCCAGCTCTAATAAGTTTAGCAACAAAGTACTCGTTCCAATCTAATTCGAAAGCTCCGCTGTTAAGATCGTCGGGGTCTACATCCATAGCAAGAACGGTAACCCATGGTTCTCCACGCTCTGTAGCTAGATCCTTCTCTGTTTTTTCTTTAGGCTTTAATTTTTTCTTCTTCTTGAATAAATCAAATATACCATCTAAATACATATTATGTTCCTCAACTATTAAATTTTATTTACTTATATTAAATCAGCTATTTTTAATTTACGTAGCATTCGCATTCCCCCACAAATCTACTTGAAGCCTAGGACTATATCTATATCCTTCCATCATACATAGTTCGGCAACTTTTCGGGTATTTGCGTAGTAGTTATCAGGAGTACCACCTTCTGGCATTAAATATACTTCTCCGTTGAATCCATACTCTCTGTATTCGTTAATTACTTTATATATTTCATTTAAATTACAGTTGTCTGATACTACAAATTTTAGATATACATTACCAAGTTGTTGATATGATGTTACTATTTCGGGTTTAATAGCATCAATGTGTGTTTCGCCTGATTCACTTAACTTAGCACTAACACTAAATGTGAGATTCATGCGATTATCTAACAGACGACTGTTAAGTAGATAATCTTTAAAATCAGCGGTTATCTCTTGTGTGCCATTAGTTTCAAATGTTACGTTTCTAAATCCCGTAATATGTAACTGGTCAAACAGTTTAGGATAAGATCTCTGCCATCCCAATAATGGTTCACCGCCGGTAATAACATAGTGGATATTTTTAAATCTAGAATTAGGATGGTTGAAACTCCGACCTTGATCTACTATATCCACTGACTCCGACACAATATCTTCAGTGGTCATCATCTTACTAAGGTGCTTAAACTTCGGATGCCAGCTACCATAACTATCACAACCTGTTTTAGCCAATGGTAATGTATTGTAATCGGCTTCACCGAGATCTATACTATTTGCAATGCGTTCTGGTTCTTTGGACAATCCACCTTCGGACATCCCAAACCCACGGCATTGGAAATTGCATCCAAAGGTTCTTAAGAATACGCTAGGAACTCCAGCGTATAATCCTTCTCCTTGTAGGCTGTAAAATTGTTCAGCTATTTTTATATTAGCCATGATATTTCTCTCCAGTTCTCTCCATATGCATTAAAGTTTTTAACTAGTGTATGATAGAATTTTAAGTCGTCTGCATACAAACGGTATATAGTTTCATTGCTTGTGTGTGATAAAAAAGCATCACGCATTTTATCGTACGCTTTGCGTTTTATTGTATTGGATTTATAAATCAGTTCGTCGTTTTTTATAGTTCTTACAGGTACATTATAATGCATCATGAACTTATTGACAAGAAGTTTTATGCGTTCCGGGTCCATATTTTCGATTGGAATCCAGTCAATGTCATACAAATGCTCGTACTCTATAGAGTAAGGAAGAGTATGCGAATCACCCATAACAGTGTGCTTAGTGAAATTAATAAACGCCTCTGTGTTAATTAGCTCATGCACTATATTGTCATCTTTGTCGCACGCAGTAGTTAAACTTTCAACTAGGCCCTTTAGCCGTTTAGTTAATGGATGTAAGATTAAACCAAAGGCATGAATCTTATTCCAATCTAATTCGTGAAGTTTAACCTTCACCCATTTTAGATATTCACCAAAGAATTTACGATAGTACGACGAAGCACATTTTGGTACAGGAACATATACTATGTTCTTGTAACGGAACCCAATTCTATTATTCTCGAGTACAGGTTCGGTTAGATCATCGTATATCCAATTATCCCAGTAAGATGGGTTTTCTATATTCTGTAATCGTTGTTTGAAGTTATGTTCGATATAGCATTCGTCTGTTATATGTTCGGGTAGCTCTAGAAACTGGTCGTACGACTCTATATCTGACCAACTGCCGTCTTTAATATCATTGTAAAAGTTTATTAAATAGCTATCACTCATTCATCCACCAGTCTTCCCACGGGTAAACAATCCACACTGGATCTTCTGCTTTGTTAATTTCAATAGAACTATAATCAACATCGAAATCACTAGATAAGTTATCTACGAGTGTAGCAAACCTCACATTATGATGCCAAATTTCATTATCCCATTTAGGACTACTAGGCAAACAATTTTGTTGCCAGTCCTTCTTAATCCACTGTAGCGTTGCACCAGAGTCATTAATATCATCAACAATTAGAATATTTTTTGGTTTGGTGTTATACCCAAATGCATCTTCTGGCATCCATAAATTAATCTCGCAATCATACTCTTCACTATCACGCAACTGAACCTGTAACGTGTGTATAGGCATATCATTGTACCAATGACTTATTAGACTGGCAGGTGTTAGACCACCTCTTGTAATACCTACAATATAATCAGGTTCCCAATTACTATTAGATATTTTCTGTATAACATCCAGGGTCATTCCTTCGACTTCTTTCCAATTATAATATATTTTTTTCAATTATTCCTCCTTGTTTTATAAACCTAGTATAGCACCAATAATTGTGCGAATGTGTCTTTTACCATTAATTATATTTTAGATACTTTGCTATCTCGGCCCTGAAAAGCACAACATTCTTCTGATCCATCTGAACCATAACGTCTATGTGCTTTACATAATTCTTTTTTAGGTTTCCATTGGCTATTTGGATTCATGTATATATGTTTTGGCATTTCAATTTCTTTTTGGTTAAAACATTCGTAGATAGTAATATCATTTGGATCTTCTTTATGCTTGCTTAGATATTTACATAGTCCACATATAGTATCACTAAACCAGCTGATGGTAATATCATCGCTACCTTCGAAAACCTGGAGTTTAGCTTCGTAAGTGAATGGGGTTTTGTTATTGTTTTTGGATCTAAACCATTTATATTCGACAAATTTCTTAAATAAATTCATAGTTTTTAATCAGTTATACATCAACATAATTATGTCTTCTTAATTTTTTGTGGCGTATGCTAACACCATATTGTGTATCAGTAAAACTACCCATAATGTATCCATTATTAGTCCATTTAGCAACATTGCCTGTCATGTTTAGGTGTCCGTTTGCTGTTGCACCGTTGATCAATAAATCAACTGGTGCGGTATATACATACTCATCTGCTCTAGACGGATTACTTACAAGTATAATTGCTAACGCAAATAGTACAATGACCCAAAACCAATAATTTTTTATACTCATTTTAATCTCTTTGTTTAACTATATTAAAATTATGCTTACTATAATAGCATTAGTTATGTTAGTTGTCGATATATTTTTGAAGCTCAAGAGCAGGATTTTCTTGACCTCGTAACTTATCTAACTTTTTAGAAAATGCACTCGCCGCTATAAATGATATATTTGGTTCTGACATTAGGTGTGTTAGCACCAGGTCTTTAATATTATCTGGCAAATCAACAGTCTTGTAATAGTTTGATATGCTATCTTTGTATTCCTGCGGTAGATTGCGTATATCTAGTTCTGGTGGCACAACACACAAATTATATGTTATGCAATTATCGGAGAACCCAATCCCTTTTAACCAGTTATGCAATTTGTTTAAGTGTTTTACGTTGTAGATGCTAATCACAGTCATAGTTTTTAGTATCCAGTTATACTCTTTGCTGTATCTTACATAAGAATGGATATTTTGTTCAATTATTGCCCAGTTACTTCCGGATCTAAAATAATCGTTAAGTTCCTTGTATCCATCTATGCTTAATAATAGTTCTAATTTTCTAATTTTTTTCCAGACATCTAATGTCTTATTAGAAGGCATTTGCATAGCATTTGTGTAATACTGTAATATTCTTTTATTGATGTTATTACAATGTATTAAGTAATCCATTAATTGTTCGTTCTGTTTCATAATCAATGGTTCGCCTCCGTACATTGTAATAAAATTAACGGCATTAAAATCAATACCGAATGTATGCAGGTCCTGATTATGCAATGGATAAGGATTAATGCCTAGACTTATTTCATCTTTTTTCCACTTTGAACTTAGAAGACTATAACATCCTCTGCAAGCTAAATTACAGACATTGGATGCGTGTAATGCTAACCACTCAATCTTCGGTTTTCTATTTTTAAACAGTTCAATCCAGCCATACATACTATAGTCTGTGCCGTCGTGTATCACATCATCTTTGCGAAGTGTAATATTGTCATTTATTAAGTATTCATAGAACCACAGATTCATTGATTTTCGTAGACTAACTTCGCTGACCTCTTCTACATGATAGCATTTTTCACATCCTTCAACTTTTTTGCCATTCAACATACGACTACGAATGCTATCCATTTTATCGGAATAGAATATGTCAACTATTGGTTGTTCTCTTAAATTACCCAACGGTATCGATTTACGAGAACAAAGATGTACATCACCGTTGGGTTTCACATGAGTATGAACCCAAGGCAATATACAAAAAGTATCGTTGTTGTTCAATATACTAGCACTTATTAGCTAGTGCCATAAACTCAGAACGTGCGTCCGGCACAGTTTTAAATCTTCCACCGAGTCTGCTGGTTATAGTACTAGAGCCAACGTCCTCCACACCCCTAGACTTAACACAAAAATGTTGTGCATCTACAACAACTGCAACATCATCTGTGCCTAAAATAAACTGTAATGTTCTAAAGATTTGTTCTGATAGTCTCTCTTGTACTTGTGGGCGTTTACTAAAGTATTCTACAATTCTGTTCATCTTAGATAGACCCAGTACGATTTTATCTGGAATGTATCCAACCGTAGCTAATCCATCAATAACAACAAAATGATGTTCGCAGTTGCTTTGAACATTGATACCTCGTTCTACAACCATCTCGTCGTATTGCATTTTGTTTTCAATGGTTGTGCATTTAGGGAATGCTTCATAATCAAGCCCCCAGAATATTTCATTTACAAGCATCTTTGCAACACGATTTGGAGTGTCTGCTAAACTATCATCGCTCATATCGAGACCTAATGTTTCCATTATGTTTTGATAATTATCTCGGATAATATCAATTTTTTCTTTACGTGTAATTAAATCTGGGATAGTTGGCGTTTCTACACCACATTTTACTAGATGTTTGTGGACTTTAAGACCCAACTCGGGGTCGCATTTGTTTTTGTTAAAACTCATTTAATTCTCCTTCCTTACATGGATTATGTTTGATAAAATTTGTTACCATTGTGTAACAATGATATTTATCATCAATTATTATAATACAATTTTTCATAAACAGCAAGTTATACTTCCATTAACGGTGAATTACATGCTATTACTTGTTTAAACACATTATTTTGGTTAAAATCCAATATTACTTCTCTATTAAAACCTATGTAAGATGTAGTAATAATCTGGTCTTCTGTTTATAATCCATCTGCCATCCTACATATACAGTGTTTCTAGTAAATTATTGTTGTCGATAATATCTTGCATCTGAATATTGTTCTTGTTTGGACGACATGGCCTACATAACGTAGTGTCTATGTCATTGTACATGTCCCAGTGGCGTTGCTGTTGCCAAAAGTCTCTAACGTCATTTTCTACCCAGTTTCCTAGTTTAAATCGTGGATCACCGCGATGTTCACAACATGTATACATATTTTGGTCAGCGCAAAAAACAGGGAATTGAAACATTTGATGACATTGAGTATAGTTTCGTGCTAAGTGCTTGTCTGTATTGATTTTAGTAGCAATGTTATATCTTTTGCCGCACGATTGAATAAAATCAATAGTAGTTGGGTATATGTTAAATGCTTTGTTGTTCATTACAGTGGGTCTAAAATAAAGCATACGAACGTTAAGTTCTCGAGCTAATTCAAATAGATTTATAATACTTTGCGGCTTAATGTTATATTTAGATAATAAAATTTTAAAATCAACATTTACACCCATCTCACATAGGACTTTAGTATTTTCTATTACATTATTAAATAGGGACTTGTTATTATTTGAGTGTCGGATGAGTTCATATATATCTTTATCTGCTGAGTCTATATCAATCCCAACCCATGCTAATTTTTTAAGTTTTTCGACACTAACGTTTGTATATAATGGTTTTAAATTACTGCCATTAGTTGTAATACTTGTTAAGAATCCTAAGTCGATTGTATGCTCGATAACTTGTTCGTAGTGTTTTAGAAGTGTTGGCTCCCCTCCGCCTGGATATGTAATGGTATGTAAAGTACCGTAACTGTCTGAACTATGTTCTCGCCAAGTTGATAACTGATCCAATAATTTAATATATGTTGTATGTTTGGGTTGTCCTGAAAACTTTTTCCTAAAATCAACGGAATTACAATAAAAACAATCTTGGTTACAAGCATTAGATAGATCAATATCTGCATGCGCTGGTATAAAGATTTTCTTATTGTTTTTTAATAGCCAATGGGATAAACTAGCATTGTGATACATATACTATCTTCCTATTTTAATGTTTCTAATGTCTGGATACTCGTGAGTGTAATTATTATCAATAGTATCGAATTTGTTTAAACCTTCTATGCATTCTTCGGGGCGCATCATATAATGATACCCAATTTGAAATTCCACCTGATCTTGCCATGGACTAATACTCAAGTTACGTCCATCATAGCTTGCTTGTTTAAGCCATACATATGCTTCTTCGTTATCGGTTAAAATAGCACCGCCGCGCCCAATTTCCAGTGGTTTGGTTCTTCCAAAACTTAAACACATATATTGCTCGGGTAGATACATGTTTTGGTTTAACATTCTAGCACTATCCCATACAGGTGTAGGTGCTAATTGGTATCTCCCTTGCCATTCATACTGCACAATGTTGTAGCTTAATTCTAACTTATGCATTAACATAGGAACACTTAGATATGTCCTGCATGGTAATGCAATAGGATCTGTTGGATTTAAGTAACGCAAACATAGCTCCATTGCGTGAGTGCAACAATCTGTTGTAACCACATATGGAGCATTTGTGTATTCTGCTAATTTATTCTCAAAGTCAGTTATGGCATCGAACGGATTATTGTAGTCTTTTATATTTTTTATACGTTTTTCCTGCTAAATGGTTTTTAATTTCTCTGGTATAGCATTCTAGTATCTCACACATTGATTTTTTCATGTGAATCCTTCTGTTGTTAAAATCACTAATTTCAGAAAATTACCCAAATCGTCTTAGATCTACACCAAGTTGGTCTTTGAACTTTTTGCCGTTATTGA
>Ga0233445_1002633_pt1 | contig 11692 bp, 8 predicted proteins | sample SI_124_October20_5_FD_182779 | JGI IMG/M metagenome (GOLD analysis project Ga0233445, IMG submission 182779) | Seawater microbial communities from Saanich Inlet, British Columbia, Canada - SI_124_October2016_100_MG | ecosystem: Environmental > Aquatic > Marine > Inlet | place: Canada: British...
TATCTATGTTAATTAGATCTCAACCTATTGAATATGGATTCCAATTAAATGAATTTGATCCATTTTTTAATTTTCGTGCTACAGAGTATATTGTAGAAAATGGATTTTCTAAGTATTTTGATTGGCACGACTATAAAAGTTGGTATCCTACAGGAAGGGATATTTCAACATCTTCACAATTTATGTTACATGCTACTGCTGCAATTACTTATCAAGTATTTGGATCAAATTTATCCTTATATGATTATACTATTTTATTCCCTGCAGTAATTGGTTCGTTAACTGTAATTGTTATTTTTGTACTAGTTAGATTATTTGCAGGAACAACTGCTGGTCTTATAGCATCTGTATTATTTGCAATATCCTTTCCAATACTTTTACGAGGATCTATTGGATGGTTTAAGTCTGAACCATTGGGAATCTTTTATGGTCTTTTAGGATTGTATTTATTTTTAAGTGCAATACAATCTCGAAATAAAAAAATTGCATTTTTAAAAATTATTTTTGGTGGAATAGTTTTAGCCTTTTCTATGTCTTCATGGGGAGGTACTCAATTTTTTATTATTCCTATAGGAATGTTTATTGTAGCACTACCTTTTATAAATAAAGATCATAAATTTCTATTATGGTCTATTCCATTATTTGTAGGGATATTCCTTTCAATTTCAGGTTCATTTGAAAGGCCTGGACTAAATTTTGTATTTGGTGTAGCCGGATTTTTATTAATATTTCCAACTATATTTTTGACAGGTTGTATATTTATTCAAAAAATTAGTAGTGAAAAAAACAAAATAAGAAATGGATTGGTCTTATTAATTTTAATTATTGTGTTAGGTACATCTGTATTTATAATAAATCCATACCTTGATCATCCTGTAAATCTTCCTAGTGTTAGATATCTAAATGTAATAAGTCCATTTTCTACAACTACAGATCCGCTTGTTGATTCAGTTGCAGAACATGCTACTGCAGCTACTGATATATCTTTTCTACTTCATTCAGTTTGGATGATTTTTGCTGGAATCGGAATATGGTTAATTTTATCAAAAAAAATATCTCAAACTGAAACTTTAGTAAAAAATGATATGACTATATTTTTACTTATTTTTGGTATCACTGGAGTATATTTTAGTTCAGTATTTATTCGATTAGAACTGTTTGCATCTATTTCTTTAATTATGTTGTCATCTGTTGGATTATCTATTTTAACAAAAAAATTATTTGCGATAAACTTTTCTGGAAAAAAAAATTATCCAATTAAAATCTCTTATGTTGTACTGATCATATTTTTATTTTCTCTTCCTCTTGTTTTTCCCACAAACTATAATTGGATAAATTCATCTGATACTCCTCCAATAATTTTTACAGGTGCAGCATTTAATCCTCCTTCAAATGATTGGATAGAAACTTTGGAGTGGATTAAACTCAATACTCCTGAAAATGCAGTAATTGCATCATGGTGGGATTATGGTTATTGGATTACAACAATGTCTGATAGAACTACGATAGTTGATAATGCAACCTTGAGTACGAAACAAATTCAAAAAATGGCACAAATGTTGATGAGTACGCCTGATAATAGTTGGAATATACTTAAAGAAATGAATGCTGATTATGTAGTAATATTTCTGAGTGCTCAAAAAATAAATGATAATAATGAACTTTATGTTTTAGGTGGAGGTGGTGATGAAAGTAAATCCCCATGGTTTGCACAAATAGGTGATTTTCCAGTTAAAAGATTTTTTGAGTCTGATTTAACTACCACCAATAATTATTTTGATGAGCAAACAATGTTAGGTAAAATGATTCCGTTTACTACTGCAGTTTATTATGAACCTCAAACTCAAGAAAACTCTTCATTCTATAAACCTGGGTTTGTAAAAATTCTTAGTAAAAATATTAAATATAATTCAGATGACGATCCATTAAAATTAGTTTATGCATCATCTAGTTTTATGAATGAAAAAGGTGGACCTATGAACATTGTATTAGTATATGAAGTAAATAAAAATATTTTATCTTGAGATATTTTTCTTCTTTTAAATGAATTTTTAATTTTAAAATATGTGAAATAATAATGAAATTTATGGATACACCTTGAAAAAAAGAGTATGAAATTTGTTGTAACGGACGATGCAGGTTTTATTAGTATTTATATTACAAAATTTTCCCAAAAATTTAATTTATTTTTTACCCGTAACGTTTATTCCACTTTCAATCTCGTTAAAATAAGTTATTTTCAACTTTGAATCTTTAATCCATTTTTTCACTTCTTTTGTTGAATGTCTATATGCATATTCTGGATAATACCAATCAAAATTAGTTGCTATACTCTGTTCAAAAGGTACATCACCTGACCACCAACATTTTAGAAAATTCCAATAAATAAATCTCTGAATATCATAAGTACCAGCTTTAATCTCAAGTAATGGAATATCTTTTGGTATGGTAATTGTCTTTTTAATTTTAGAAAGATTTTTACCCAAAATTGCCATTTCTTTAGAAAATTCAATACATTGTTTTTCAGTCATTTTTACCGTTGATTTTCGAATAAAATCATCTGCAAATTCTCTCATTGGACCTTTTATCTTGTAAACATAGATAGAAATTTTGCCATTTTTATTCAATAGTTTTGTTAATCTCTTGAAGGAACTTTCTGTATCTTTTGTATGATGTAGTACTTGATCTGAACAAATGAAATCAAAAAATTTTTTCTTAAAAGGTAGTTTTCTAATATCTGCTTGTAAAAAATGAATATTTTTTATAGTTCCATATTTTTTATAAGCAAAATCTATACTTTCACTAGCATCAATTGCAAACACTTGTGATTTTGGATTAGATGAAAATAATTTTGCACTGTTCCCTACTCCTGTTCCTGCATCTAACACTGTTGAACAAGTTTTCAAAAATTCTTTGAGTTTTTTTTCAGTTTTCCATTCAAATCTCTCTAAAAACCATTTTTTTTGTCCATCAATCCATTTTTTTGTGTGATATGTTTTGTTATAATTTCTCCATTTGGATGAAAAAGAATCCTCTGTTTGCACGAAGATTTTTTCTTTGTCAATCACTAATCTTGGAATTCCTTTTTTAATTGGAAATTTATGACTTTTTTTGCAAATTAGTATTCCATTTATAATTTCATTTGATTTTTTTTCCAAAATCTTTAATGAAAAATCTTTACTACATTTTGGACAAATCAAATATTGTACGAGATTTTCTTTCAATTCTGATTTTTTAGATTTTTACAGACATAAAAATTAGTAGTGTTTATAATTTTAGTTTTGTTTCTGGACTCATTTCATTTGTAACAAATATTCTGTACCATACTTCAAATGCTAATAATCCTAAGAATTTGTTAACATATCTGACATCTGGATTTTCATCTAATTTATTAAAATGAGATTTTATCCAATCTTCACTAATCCACTTATCCTTGACAATTCTTGCATCGCTCAAATAATAATCACATAATTTCTTACCCTGAGATTTCCACAAATTTACAGTATTGACTGAAAATCCTTGTTTCTTAGGAGTGACAAAATTAGGATCTACATGTTTTACTAAAATCTCTCGCAAAGGAATTTTTCCAAGATTTTTATCTTGATTATATTTTATATTGTAATCTAAGTGTGTTGCAAATGATATCAGATTTTTTGATAAAAGTGGAGTAAGTGATTTTACATCAAAATATTCAAAAAAACTAGTATTCATAGGAATCCAATTGAAGAGTAATTTTCCATTCATATCTGCTAAAAATATCTGATTAATTGGAGATAATTTATTATCAAAATATGGTACTAATATGGAATAGATATCATTCCAGTTAAAATTCACTTTATTTCCAAACAGGTCTTTTTGATCAGAAACCCAATCTCTTTCATGACATTCCATATACAATTTTGCTTTATCTATTGGTATCATGTTCTCACTTAATTTTGATAAAAATTTTTCATAACGAAAAGTATATCCGCCAAATAATTCATCCCCACCATCACCAGAAATAAGAATTTTTGAAAATTGTTTTGCAGTTTTTACAACATGATACCAATGAGTATCCCAAAATGGCATTTTAAAAATTCCAATTGCACTGGGTAATTCTTCAAGAAAATTATCAATAGGGATGATATGATGTTCTGCATTAATATTTTCAGCAATCTTTGTTGCAATATTTGTCTCATCAACACTGTCTGCAAATTTCACTGAAATTGCATCAATACCTATATCTGGAAAAATTTTTCTCAATAATGAAATAACTAATGTTGAATCTATTCCCCCACTAAGTGCTACTGAAACTCGTTTTTCGTTTCCAACACCTGTCTTAATTGCATCACAAATAATCTCCTCAATTCTATTCAAATGATTTGAATAATTTCTTTGTTCAAAATCTTTCCAAGAAAATTTCTCTTTTTTAATATCAATTGATGGATCATATCTCATTGTGAGAATGTCCCTTATCGTATTTTGATTTATTTCCATGCTTTCAAGTATTACTTTTAATTGTTATATGAATCGTATTTTGAATTAATTCCTTATTTCATTAAATTCTTATAGAATTCTATGTATTTTGGGAGTAATACTTCCCAAGTTAAGTTATTCATTACAAAATCATGACCATTTTTAGATAGTTTTTGTGCTAATTCAGCATTTTCAACCAATCCATTAATTCCTTCTAATAATTTTTCTGGATTATTTGGTTCTACTAAAATTCCGGATACATCATTTTCTATTAGCTCTGGTATTCCACCTACGTTTGTAGCAACAATTGGTATTTTTAGAAAAAATGCTTCTTTGATAACTTGTGGAATGCTTTCCATTCTTGAAGGAATTACCAACATACTTGATTTTTTTAGTATGTTCATTGTTTCTTTCCATTTTAACTCTGTACAGTATATCACATCACCATTAATCTTTGATTCAATCTCTCGTAGAATGTCTATACCTTTTTCATAACTATCTCTTCCTATATACACAATTTGATTTTTAATTTTTGAAGTTTCATCAAGTATATCAAATTTGGAAACATCTAGTGGTGCATATAAAAAATCAAAATCTAAACCACGTTTTTCTTTATAACTTTTCTGTACTATTTTTGAATCAGTTGTTAATTTATCTGCCCACTCCAAAACTTTTGCTTCAGCAAAACTAGCCATTGCAGCAGTTGTATCCGAATGTAATGCATCAACTTGTTCTGAATAAACACCATGAATTGACAAAACTTTTTTTTTAGCCTTGACATATTTCATAGCAAAAGCTGAAGGAACGTTAAATGCATGAACTACATCAAATTCTTCTCTGCTTACAACTGCTTTTAATGAACTCATAATTGCAAAACTAGGATTTTTTAATTTTTTAATAGGAATGTGTGGTGTATGCATTAATTTGACATCAAAACCCTCTTCTCGTAATTTTTCAGCAACTCTAAATGCATGTCCACCAATCCCACCAGAATATTTTGGAGCAATAAATAGAATTTTCATTTCTTTAAAAAAAATTGAATGAATTCTTACTTTAATGTATATATTCAGAATTATTTTTTAATAAAAAATTCACCAATCAAACATTCTATACCAATAATAGTATCTATGGAATAGGGAAATTGAAATAAAATGAAAATAGCGCTAGTTTTAGGTACAAGACCAGAAATAATCAAACTTGCACCAATAATTAAAAAAATTGGTCCCAAAAATTGTTCTATAATTTTTACTGGTCAACATTATGATCGAAAAATGGGATTGGGATTTATGCATGCATTAGATTTACCAAAACCTGATTATTCATTAAATATTACAAAATCAAATCCCCAACTACAAATTAGTGAAATCATTGAAAAATTATCTAAAATATTCATTAAAGATGATTTTGATTCTGTAATGGTTCAAGGAGATACTAATACAGTTTTAGCTGCAGGTATTTGTTCCTTAAAATCAAATATTCCAATTAGTCATGTTGAATCTGGATTACGAAGTAATGACTGGAGAATGCCAGAGGAACATAATAGAATAGCAGTAGATCACTTATCTGAATTTTTGTTTACTCCTACTAAAAACACAAAATTTAACTTAATTTCTGAAAAAGTTCATGGACAAATATTTGTAACAGGGAATACTGTTATTGATGCAATTAATATTTATTCTAAAATTTCTAAAAAGAAATCAAAATTATTGATACCATCAACTGAGTTTGTTTTGTCAACTTTACATAGAGCAGAAAATGTTGATGATAGAAAAACTTTATCTAGAATTCTTAAAGGTTTAATTAATTCTAATAAAAAAATTATTTTTCCAATTCATCCTAGAACAAAAAAACGTCTTCACGAATTTGGTTTTTTTAATAAATTAGATCAAAATCAAAATATTCAAATGATAGACTCCGTTGGATATTTTGAAATGCTAGAATTAATGAAAAATTGTAGTTTTATTGTAACTGATTCTGGTGGAATTCAAGAAGAAGCAACTTCTCCAATTATTAGAAAAAAAGTTTTAGTTGTTAGAAAAACTACAGATCGACCAGAATCTGTTGAAAATCAATTGGCTGAAATTGTTGGATTAAAAGAAAAAAGTATTACAAATTCAATAATAAAAACCATGAAAAACCCTGAACTTCATTCTAAGAAAACACCATACGGAAAAGGGGATGCAAGTAAAAAAATTCTTAATATATTAAAAAAAAGTTTTTAGATTTTTTTAACTTCATTTATGACAGAGTCGACAACTTGATCCCATGAAAATTTTTGAACAAGTTTTAATGAATGTGCACCCATATTTTCAACTTTTTTTGGTTCATTAAGCAATAAAATGATTTTTTCTGCTAATTCTATATGATTTTCAATAAAAAATCCATTTTTTTCATTTTCTAAAACATCATTAGGTAATGTTCCTTTTTGAGCTATTACGGGTAATGAAACTGCCATGTATTCTAAAACCTTTATTGGTAAAGCTCTAGATGTTACTTCAGTTAATCGAAGTGGCCCAATTCCAATTGACGCATCTGCAATATTCTCAGGAATTTTCTCTCTTTCTATCCATCCTTTAAATTCTACTGAATTATCTAACTTATTCTTAGAAACTATTTCTTTTAATTTATCCATCTCGGTTCCGCTACCAAGTAAAACAAATTTTGCATCCGGAATCTTTTCAATCACTAATGGAATTGTTTTTAGTAAAATATCTAATCCTCTATGATAATACATTGCACCGGCAAAAACTACTTTTTTTGAATTTTTCTTCTTAGTAATATTAAACATAGATAGATCCACTCCATTTGGAACTATTGAAATTTTTTCTTGCATCACATTATATTCATCAATGATTATTTTTTTTGTTTCATTATTTGAAACAAGTATTTTTGTCCCAGCTCTAAGTGTTTTTCCATTAATCACTTTTTCAATTTTTCGTTGTAATGATTTAATTCCAGATGCTTTTTCATAAATAGCATCATCTACTTTAACAATTGACGGAATGTCTAATTTTTTTGCGGCTTCTACAGCAGCTTTTGGAACAAGGTGAAATGGATGAAATATTGTAAAAACAAAATCAAATGAATCTGATTTTCCTATTTCTATTGATTTCTTTTTAATATTAGATTGACATCTTCTTGCAGCTACTTTAATTCTATTTTTTGATGGTGTTTCGGTTCTAATAATTTTAATTTTTGGGTTGATTTTTGGATTAAATATTTCTCCTTTCCAATCTAGATTTGGTGTAATTACTGTTACATCATTTTCTAATTCAGCAAATTTGTTAATTATGTCTGTAATTACTACGACTCCTCCTCCACTAATCGGTGGAAAATGAAATACTAAAACTAGAATTTTCAATATCTTTAGGCTTTTTAAGGAACAAAAAAAGTGTTACCTCATATTGAATTCTTCATTTGAAATGACAAAGAATTGGTTACTAAATTCAGGAATATTTGTATCAGAACAATCTGATCAAAATTTTGGTGGTGTTCATTCATTTTATGATGAAAAAAACAAACAATTTACTTTTTTGTATCCTGAAATTACTGGATACTATGCAAGTACAATGAGATTTCTGTATGAACATGAAAAAAATGAAAAATTCATTGATTTTGCAAAGGCTTCATGTGATTGGTTAATTGATTTATATGAAAATTTTGGTGGAATTATTCAAGGAATTTCTTCAGAAGGTGTTACTAAAAAATATGTATATTCTTTTGATACAGGAATTTGTTCAAAAGGGTTGTTGGATTGTTATTTAATTTCAAAAGATAATAAATTTCTTGAATATGCAGAGAAATTAAATAATTGGATTTTAACTGAGACACTTGAAAATGATGGTATTGTAAAACCAGTAAAAAATCTAGATTCTGACGAATTTGAAATTGATAATAAAGTTTGGTATAAAAAATCTGGATGTTTACATATTAAATTAACAATTCCATTATTACAACTTTATAAAATTACAAATAATAAAAATATGTTAGATGCAGCAAAAAAAATTGCAAACTCAATAATTTTATTTCAACAACCTGATGGAAGTATTTTACTTCATAAAGATAACAAAGTCGTTAATCTTCATACGTTACTCTATGCTTTAGAAGGTTTAATTCAGATTTACAATGTGACACAAGATGAAACTTATCTCAATAGTTGTAAAAAAGCAATTATTTGGTGTGAAAATCAAATTCAACCTGATGGCAGTATAGATCTATGGTTTAATTCAAAATATCATTCAAAATCAAGTTATCCAATTGCACAGTTAATTCGACTTAAAATTTTAATTGCAAAATTGGAACAAAAAAATCTTGATCCAAAAATTACAAAATTGAAATCATTTTTGATCTCTTTACAAGCACAAAATACTAATAAATTTGTTCATGGCGGGTTTTATGAAGAATTTGGAAAATCTATTTTTGGATGGAAAAAAACTCTAAAAGTTAATTCTTGGGCATCAATGTTTTCTTTACAAGCATTATTTTGGTTTGAAAATTTTTCAGAAATAGAATTTGAAAAAGAAACAGAATTGTTGTATTGAAATTAATTTCCTAGAAATTCTAAATGTGAATTTGATTGAGTATTTTTCAATAGTTTACTTTGACAATCATATATTACTGGAATCAATGATTTTTCATAAATTTCTTTTATTCTTAATTCGTTTTCGCCATGATGCTGAACTATACACATACAACTAATTTCTTTAATCGTTTCATCATTCAAATTATCTAATTTTGTAAAATTTAGTTTTGATATGTGATTTTCTATTAAATATTTTTCAATTAAGTTTGGATTAAAAAATGGATCATAACCAAAAACTTCAATGCCTTTATTCTTTAATTCTCTAATAATTTTAAAACTAGGAGAATCTCTCATATCTTCAACATTTGCTTTATATGACAAACCACAAATTAACACAGTTTTACTCAAACCATGAATATGAAGTTCTCTGTCGATAGCGCTAGCAATGTATTTTGGCATTTCGTCATTAATTTTTAATGCGTGCTCAATTGTATCAAATTTTGATTCAAGTTTTTTTGCTGATTCTAACAAAAATCTTGGATCTTTTGGAATACAATGCCCTCCTGCACCAGCTCCTGGATAGTGTGCCATAAATCCAAATGGTTTTGTTGCAGCTGCATCAATTACTTCTTTTACATTAATTTGTAATTTATCGCATAGTATTGCTAATTCGTTAACTAATGAAATATTTACTAATCTAAATGCATTTTCAAATGATTTGACTACTTCTGCAATTTTTGGAGAGTTTACACGAATGAGATTTCCTCCATTCACATTTTCATAAATTCTTTTAGAAATTTCAAATGATATCTCATCAGAACAATAAATAACTCTTGGAATGTTTTCTATTCCCCATTCTTTATTACTAGGATCAATTCTTTCAGGACAAAATGATATTCCATAATTTTTACCCACTTCAAATCCTTTATTTTTAACAATCTCAATCATTCTATCCGTAGTACCAACTTCAATACTGCTTTCTAGGATTAATACATCTCCCTCTTTGGATGATTCAATAAAATTTTCTACTGCTGCTTTAACAAAAATATCTGAACTAGTATTTTTGTCTGGTATAGGAGTTGGTACACAAATAATACCAATCTTTGGTCTTGAAGATTTTTTTGGCAATGTAGATAATTCTAATGTTTCTTTATTCCTACATTCTAAAAATTCTTTTTGAAGATATAATTCAGAATCTAATAATTTATTATTTTGTAATCTCTCAATCCTTTCTTGATTAATGTCAATCCCTGTAACATTTATTCCATTAGTTGCAAGACGAACAGCTAAAGGAAATCCAACATATCCTAAACCTAAAATCTCAACTGAAAATTGTTTTAAATTAATTTTTTCTAATGTTTCTTTTAAAGACATTGCAACTTTGCATTTAATTTAAAATATAACTATTTGTACTTTGGGACTCTATTATTCACTTTTTTAATAATTCATGATATATTGTTTCTTCTCTTTTTTCTAATACTACTCTATCAAATTCTTTGGCTTTTGTAATTGATTTTTCCGCAAACTTTTGTCTCAAACTTTCATCATTCAATAATTTATTGATATTTTCTGAAAATGATTTTGCATCACGTTTTGAAAAAACAGCTATATTCTCTAAGCCATCTGAATAACCCTTCATTGGAAATGGAATAACAACTGGTAAACCAGATGCCATTGCTTCCATTATTGGCATAGGTAGACCCTCCTGATGTGGATCAAATGCTAGGGCAAATACTGATGCTGATTTGTAGTATTGTTGAATTTCATTATGACTAACCGATTTTTCAATTTTTACTTTATTTTCTAATTTATTTTTTTTAATAAACTGTTTTAGTTCATCAAAGAGTTACCGTTACCTATAATCAAACAATTAGCTTCAATACTTTTCATTGCTTCTAAAATTAATTTATGTTTTTTAGTTTCTATTAAATTTCCTACAGATAGGATTAATGGTTTTTTTAATTCTTCTTTTGATGTAGCATTTGCAAACCTATTAAAATCAATTTTATTGTACAATAGTTCTGGTTTTTTATCTGAATGCTTTTTGACATATGATTCAATAATTTTGAAAACAATAGTAATTTTATCTGCATTTTCTAAAACAAAAGGCTCAATAAATTTCTCTGTGTACTTTAATGCAAAATATTTTTTCAAATTTCTTTTTTTTATTAATTTTCTATTATAGTCATATTGAGTATGTAATGAAAGATAAAATGGTATGTCTAATTTTTTTGCACATTTTGATGCTAACCATCCTTCTATAAATGGATTATATGCACGAATAATATCTGGATTTATTTTTTTAACAAGTTCTATTATTCTTTCTAAATTTTTATTTTTATTTTTAATATTTATTTTTCCTACACTGTGAATTTTTAATTTTGCAGTACCTGCTATCACTTTTACTTTTAATTCTTCTATATCTTTCTCAATGAGTGAAATAATATGAATTTCATCAAAAACATTATTTGGATTGTAATACCTCTCTTTAATTTCTCCTTTGTCAAAATATGCTTGAAGAGGATCATTAGGAAAAATACATAATTTCAAAATTTTTCACTCTAATTAACTAGAAAAACTGATTATATAATAATACAATTTTTGTCTACATAATTATTTTTTAACTTGATAATTGCCTAATTATTTATTAAACAAATTGATAGAGTGTATATGATGTTTAGAAAAATTGCTAAAAAAATACTAACAAAGTCTCCA
>Ga0233445_1002640_pt1 | contig 11667 bp, 8 predicted proteins | sample SI_124_October20_5_FD_182779 | JGI IMG/M metagenome (GOLD analysis project Ga0233445, IMG submission 182779) | Seawater microbial communities from Saanich Inlet, British Columbia, Canada - SI_124_October2016_100_MG | ecosystem: Environmental > Aquatic > Marine > Inlet | place: Canada: British...
TTTGGGTTCGTGCAATATCAATATCAGCTTGTGCAACACCTGCGTCTAATAATTGTTGGACAGTAACACCTTCTGATAATAAAACGAGTATACTTACATTTGCGTCTACTAATTGTTGGACAGTAACATTTGCTGCTAATAATTGTGCAACAGTAACATTTGCTGCTAATAATTGTGTAATAGTAGCCCCTGCTGTTAATAATTGTGCAATAGTAACGTTTGCTGCTAATAATGTTGAAATATTTGGGCCCGTTAGAGGACGGACATAAAATGAAGGAGTGGTATTCCAACGGTTTGTGAGGTTACCATCATTAATAAAAGTATTTCCTTGTGTTGCTGTTGTTTCTCCAGAAAATATCACAATCGGGTCTGAAGCTATATTGTGAAAGGTATTACTATCAATCTTAGAATTATTAGGAAAGTTTTGAGCAGGAAAGTTAATAATCACTTTAAGATTACTACAACTGGTGAATGCATAACCTTGTGCAAACTCATCAAGATTAGAATTTGGTGCAAAAATAAGTTCAGTTAAATTCGGCATATTATAAAACGCACCTTGGTCAAATTTTGCAAGTCCTGCTGGTATTGTAACCGAAGCCATAGCGGTTTGTTGAAATTGATGTGTACCACTAAAAGTTGTAACTGTAGATGGAATCTTAAAGTCAGATAAAGATAAACACACATGGAATGCATATCCACCTATGATTGTTAATGTACTATTTTCAGTAAATGTTACAGATGTTAACGTGGTATTGTTTGAATTACCGAAAAATTGTTCAGATAAACTGGTTACACTATCCGGAATACTAATAGTTTGTATAGTACTTTGATTTTTAAAGATCTCGTTATTAAAACCGACAACAGTTACGCCATCAACGGTGTCGGGTACTATAACATTACTACCATAACCAGATGCAGAAGTTATTGTCCCGTTTGCATGAATATTCCATGTAACTCCATTTATTACTTCACTGGGCATTATTTCTATAAGATATAGAAATAATATAATCTAACAATTTATCGGTTATTTAATATTGCTAATCTTTGTTTTATATCCTGCACTTCTTTGACTAAAACACCAATGAGTCCATTATAGTGTACTCGTTGATATTCATCACCGTCTTTTTCACCATGCCATTGGTGTTGAATTATAATTGTTGTTTTCAGTGAGAAATGTTGCATAATCTAAACCAGTGACATTATTTAAATCAAGCAATGTCCAGGTTGCACCATAATCGTTACTTTTGTATACACGACAAACAGCACCGAAGGATTGGCCGCCTGGATTGTTGCCGTCATTGTAACCGGTATGACTGTCACCTGCAGTAGTAATAGCTAACATATATTGCCCAGAATTACGGTTTTGAGCCACGTTGAATACATGTTTATATGTAGAATCAATCTGAGTTATCGCCCATGTTCCTTCCATTATTTCTATATGATATAGAAATAATATAATCTAACCGAAGTATCCAATTATTTACAACAACTTTTACAAACCTAAATCATAAATTTCTGCACATACATGTTTCACGCGATTATGTAATTCGGTGATTCGCATAATATGTTTTTGGTCTACATAATCCAATATAAAATAATTGTTCTGGAATTCTGCGCGTAAAATTGTATCTAAATCGCAACCGACCAACGTCCTCAAATAGGTATCATGCAAAAAAATGTGTATATTATCATCAAGAAAATCATTCCATTTTAAAACATAACTTAACCAATTATCATCATCCATTGGTGGTGGACTGGTTTGATTCGTATATTTATGTTGATTCATTTGAATAAATCCAGTGACTGAGTCATCATTTTCATCTTCACGATAATAATATAGTGGCTGTTCTATCGTAGCATATACCCATTCTGGCGATTTTCTTCGTAAATATTCTGCAAAAAGTACATCACAACAACGGTCGTCTAAAACACCAATTGTTGGTTCAACCACATTAAAAAAACGTGTCAATAAATCCATTCGTATACAATAACACCAATATTCGTGGCGTTTTGTATGATGAGTCGGTTGTGAAATATTCTCATAAACTCCTGCTAATTCTAATTTCGGTAATGTAGTATCACGACTTTCATTTATCGTAACAATTTGAGTTTGTATTGATATAATTGTTTGCATAAATCGTTGTGTCCGTTCTGGGTGATAAGTATCATCATCATCACAAAACATAACCCATTCGTGCAGGTGATTGATTTCTTGATACAGTAAGAAATAATGACGCATTTGTGCGGTTTTTTGTTCTCGGACACGAATATTTAGGTGTTCGGATTGCATTGTGTCGTTATGTATCTGGTTTAGAGTTTCTTCACGAATCTCGTTGGTTGCAAAAGAGATTGACAAATAAATAGATATTGGGGCTGATTGAGAAACCAATGACCGTAAACAATCTTGTAAATAGGGTATACGATTTATATTTGATATATGTGATGCGATTGCAATACAGAAAGAAGATTGCATTTGATTACATTACATACTTTTTTCATTTAATATTGTTTTGGATACAAATATAAAGTTTGTCGGCATAATATATAATCTATCCGTTTTATAAATACATAATGTCTATGCGTCCAAAACAACTAAGACAAAGACAATATTTGACAGGTTTTAAAGAACAACCACGAACAGAGCGACAACGACAAAAACCCATTTTTGAACCACAACATTTGACCAAAACCCAAGTAACCCAATTATTACAAAATAAAAATACAGATACAGATAACCATATTTATATTATTGCAATTTTTTTAAAAACGAATTCTGGGCAGAATTTATTTATTAAAAGTTCTACACCCTTTACACTATCTGTCAATAATACCAATATAAATATAAAAGGAGCCGATATAGTATTTTTTAATACAACTGGTCAGTTAATTGAAATTAGTAATATACCTGAAATGATATTTAATGACAATGACAAAATTATAAGGATGCGTATGCGTGATATTCATAAAAGTTATGACGGATTAGATACAAGCCAATATGTTGAATGTAAAACTATATCGTTTTCTGATGATTCTACTACTGGTTCCAACCCTATTTTTAATTATACATTAGACGGAAATTTATTACAAAATACTGAGATAAATACAAAGATTAATAATGAAGCAGAAACATTAAGAGTATCTATTAAAGATAAATATGATAATAGTACCATACAAACAGAAAATGACCAACCTACAACTGAAAAATCTTTACCGTCAATTCTAATCACTTTTCGTAAATATATTGAATATTTGTATAGAATACCGTTTATGTATAAACTCAATGCATTAACACCCGATAATGTAAATGAATTATATCAAAAAAAATTTAGTATTAAAACATCCGGAGCCCCAAAAATTGAAAAAGGTGAACAAATATTAAAAGAACTTATTAATTTTTCATATATTAAGTTGACATTTGATGATAATATGAATACGGAATTAACCTATTTATTATTAGATGAAAACCAAACCCAAACATATTCTCAAATTATAAATAAGGATACCGAAATATATAATTTGATAATTTTAAACACCACCAACGAGTCAAAATATATTCATATTTTACATTTTATTAATTTAATAGAAGAGGTATGGGAAAAAGTATTCAGTATTGAATACGGACAACGTATCCCTACTTATTTTGATAAATTTTATTCTAATGTTATAAAAAATATTTTAGAGCGTAACCAACAAATAGAACAAATTTATAAAAAATTAAATAATATTAATAACAACCCCGCTATTTATCCAGATATACAAGATGGTAACACAGGTATCCCTCTACGGGTACATGTAGACCGATTACTTAGTGAAAAAAATAGTAAAGATTTCATTACTTATTTGAAAATAAATAATACCGAAGGAAACGCAAATTATAATCAACGATACTGTCTTCAGTTAAACCAAATACTTGGTATTCAAGATCCTATTTCAACAAGTATGTTATTAAATTATAATGCTGCTCATAATTTTCCTTATTACACCAAGGCTGAAACTGGAGTGGAAACCAGCACTGAAATTGATAAGATGAAACCATTACCAGTACAATTCCAACAGATAGATGGTACCAAGAGAAAACAGAATGATGATTTGATTATTGAGAATTATGACAATCAATATGTATTTGGTCATTATAATAGAATATTTCCAGTAACAAATAATACAAATAGTCCAAAAAATAATACAAATAGTCCAAATAGTGTAATTGCAAAACAAATGCCTGAAATTATCAAACAAATTTGTGAAAATGAAAAACCAGTATTTATGTTAGGGTACGGTGCATCGGGGTCTGGTAAAACCAGTTCATTAATTCATTTAAATAAAGGAAATGGACAAACAGAGAATGGAGTTGTGGTACATTTATGTGAAGAAATTGTTAAGAAAGGAATTTATAAAACAAAAGACCAAAACGGTACAGAACAAGCCGTTAAAGGAATACAAGTTAGAATTTATGAAAAATATAACGATGACAGCGATGTTGTAACAAAAGATGATACATGTGAAACATGTGATGAACATACAACAACAACCAAAAAACCTATAAAGTTTAAGGTAGTAAACGAGCAAAATGGTAATATCAAATTTATAACGAATTATCAAACACAACCGACACGAGGCGCAGCAGCAGAACAATCAAATTCTGTTCAAAAAGAATCAACCCAGATATATGATCACTCTGATAACGTAAACATCCGCAATGGTATAAATGAGTGTGCGTATATACTTAGTGGTAAAGAATTGGGAGAAGTTTTAAAAGAATTAGTTGATGTAGATAGATTAGTAAGAGCAACTACCAATAATCGTCAAAGTTCACGTAGTCATGTATTAATATGTATTCATTTTTATAAAGATGAAAATTATACCCCGGCCAATTATTTAAATAGTTTAATTGTAGGAGATCTTGCTGGAAAAGAAAATGTGTTTAAATGTACTGATGTAAATACTATTTTATCATTTTTAAATGAAAAAATTGGAGATGGTTCACCAAATGAAGGAAAACCATTTTATAGCGTATTAGAAAGTATTAAAACAATAGAAGAAACTGATCCTGCAAAATATTCAATTGAAAAACAAAAACACAAAAATCGTATAGGTAATAACAAACCAGTATTTTCATTTACAAACCCTGATAATTATTTTAAAAATTATTCAAATAATGTTAATAAAAATTTTATAAAACCTATTATACGTATTTGTTTAAAGGATAGACAAATAGTTACACCAGATGGACAAATTAAAGACGAAGAAATATATAAAAAAATATATAATGATGATACAAATACCCAATTTCAACCTACTTTATCATTCATGAATATTTTAAATGCATATAAGGAAAACTGTATTTATAAACCAGAAGATGAAAAAGTTCAACTTAGTATTCAGGATATGTGCAAGAAATATTTGAAACAACGTCAAGCCTGGTTTAGTGACTCAGAATCTGATGGTGGTGGTTCTGATAGTGATGGGTCTGATAGTAGTACTTCAGGTTCTGATAGTGATGGGTATGATAGTGATGGTTCTGATAGTAGTGCTGCAGGTTCTGGGAATCGTTTTTCAATATTTGAAATACTTTATTTAACATTATACGAAAATGGACTGTATAAACAAATTGAAACTGTATATAATATTAATAAAGCTACAAACAAAAATCCATTTTATATCGAACAAAAACCAAACCCAAACCCAAACGATCCAACAATCCATATCGAAAATAGGAAATCTGTATGTGAATCATTAGATAAGCAATCTAAGTTGATGTATAACAAAATAAAACACCCGAGCAAACCAAAAATTATAAAAATAGAATATAAATTAACATACATTAAACAATCTATATATCAACTAATAACCTATCATTTATTGTATATAATTGAAGCTACAAATACAAAAATATCAAAAGCAACGGTTAATAAGATTATTACACATGTTGTTGATACGTCCAATAGTAATACACAAATACGTTATGATAAGTTAATTAATTGTTTTAATAAAAACGAAATACCAATAGACATTGCACAAGATGTTATATTTACAATAAAATATGAAATAAGAAAACTTCGCGATACACCGACATATAAAAATGAACAATTCACTGAAGATATCAATTTTAATATAATAGAAAAATTAGTAAATTCTGGTATTTTTATTACCAATAACCAAGAACAAAGTGATGAAATACCTGCTTCGACGAATACGGATTTATTACCCATAAATTTATTAAGTATAATGATAAACGATTTTGTATTTTATGATAAAAGAAATAATCGTATGTTATCTGTTGACCAATATGACAAATACTTTAATGAGCTAATGAATCAAAAACAAAATATACATTATAGACCTGATCACTCAGAACAAATAGTTGGGGGTAGTTGTAAAGATAAAAATGATCCAGTAACACAGAAGAGTTCATTATTTCCTTCTGCAAATAAATTACCTCATTATCAAGGTATTGATATTAAGGAAATTGACACAGTGTCCGCTGGTTCGTTTAAGACAAGCGCACCATCTACAACTACAATAAAATCAAAATTACTTAATGAAAAATTTACAAATGTTATACTTCAATGTTTAGCAGCGACTAATTGGAAACAAAAAAGTCCAAAAGAATTTTATACAACTCATAAAGATACATTTCATGCAACACTTACAGAAATAAAGAAAAACTTATATGCCAATAATCCTGCTGCATATTGGTATAAAAATACTGAGACAGATAAAACAAGACTTGTAAACAATATATTAACTGCTATTATTAATATTAAAAAAAATGAAAATGTTAAACAAGATTTTAATGTGTTTATTATTCATAAACTTGATAATAGTGAAAATGTTATTCCTATTCATAAAGAATTTAAAATAGATCAATTATGTAAATTTTTATATACAAAATATGTAACAATATTATCACCATATTTTGATACATATCATAAAACAATTACAACAGACAGAGGATATACGCTTTTTTTTAACGATATTTTTAAATCTATGAAAGACCACATTAAAACAGATTTCTATGAATATATTGATTTATTTAAAAAAATAGATGATATTATTAGCGAAACAACTGAACGAATTCATTATGGTACAGAAATTTGTAATGAAAGAGTAACTGAAGGTACTTATATTAATAACTCCCTTGATACTATGCGAAAAACAATCAAAAAAATTCTTACGGAAAAACATAAAGCAAGTCAGGCATTATTTTCTTCACCTACATTTGTAGACCAATGTTTAAAATCATATTGTCCAACGGGTATTAATTGTTTTAATACATATAACGCGGAAAAGGAAAATTCAGATAAAGAGGATAGTTTATTTGAAGAAATTTTTAAAGACCTAAAACAGGTAAAAGGAGAAAAGAAATATGAATTAGATGGTTTATACAAAGAGATTGTACTTTGTATTTTCGGTGTATTTAATATTTCTCGTTTAGCAGACAATCCACCAAAAGTTCCTTATATTGATATTAATAATTTAAAACGATTATTTTATAATAATAATGTTTCTATTCAAAAACTGGCACCTAAAGAATTAATAAAAACGCAAACACTGCTTAAACAATTACCTATGATAACTTTGGATGATATTCGCAAAAATATTACGGATTATTTTGAAGCAGCAAAAACAAAAACAACAGTTGAATCTCTAAAAGAAAAACTGGGAATAATAATTAAAAAAATAGATTTACATAATGCGTCCAGTTCGATTGGGACATTAGAAACTGTAAACACAATTGCTATGTTAGGTAATGTTGATACATTATGCGATAAGCAGAGTATTTATCACAATGAATTTGGTGAAAACTTATACACTCGCAGTCATGATTATCAACCTAACCATACTTGTAAACCACCCACGCCCCAAAAACTACAACCCACAAAACAACCCACAAAACAGTCCATGCAACAACGTAATTATCAGTCCTTTAATAAACGTAGAAATAATATATAACAACACTTATACCAGTTTAGTCAAACTGTGAATACAGATTTAAATTGATACACTTATGTTCTATGGTGTATAAACGGAAACCGATAAAATATACAAATAATTATATCTACATTTTATAAATACATATAATTATTTATAATGTCAAACATTCACGAACTTCAAAAAGCTATAGACAAAATATATGAACAATTTATTAATTCCCAATTACCGGAAAGGGAAGAACCAGAAGCAGATGCAGAAGCAGAAAGAAAAAAAGCAGAACTTGAAGATGCACAAAAAAAGAAATTAGCAGAACAAGACAAATTAAAAGAAATAAAAAGAATAGCAAAAGAAACAAAAACAGAAAAAACAGATAAAAGATTACACGCAGAAATAGCAGTAGAAGAAGCAAAAGAAGCAGCAAAAAAAGCAGAAGAAGCAAAAGAAGCAGCAGAAAAAACAGCACAAGCAGTAAAAGAAGCAAAAGAAGCAGAAGAAGCAGAAGAAGCAGCAACAAAAGCACAAGAAGCAGCAAAAGAAAAAGAAGAAGCAGAAGAAGAAGCAGCAACAAAAGCACAAGAAGCAGCAGAAGAAAAAAAAGTTGCAGAAGAAGCAGCAGCAAAAGCAACAAAAGCAGAAGAAGCAAAAAAAATAGAAGAAAAAATACAGGCATTAAAAGAAAAAACCGTAGCATTACAATTATTAGCAGAAGCAACGGCAAAAAATGTAGAAGCAGAACAGTTATTAGCAAAAGAAAAAGAAAAACTAAAATTATTAGAAAAAAACGAAAAACCAAATTTAACAGAAAAAACGTTAGTAGATGTACCACCACCAGCGACAGAATCCACAAAAGATAATTCAATCAAGGCAGCTGCAGCGGTAGCTGTATATCACCAACAACTATTGAAACACGAAGACGAAGCATTAGCAAAACAAAATGTAGCAATAGCAAAAGAAAATTTAATAGAAACAGAACAAAATGTAAACGAATTAAACAAAGTATTTAAAGCAGCAGATGCAGCTGTAAAAGCAACAAAAGTACAAGCTATAGATACAGATGATGATGTTATAAAAGCGGCAGCAGCTGTAGCAGCAGCATCTGGTTCTGTAAACCAAATAGATGATTCCTCTAGCGAAGAAGATGAAGAAGAAGAAGATGATGACGAAGACGACTCTACCTATACACATAAAACCGATTCTGACTCTAGCGAAGAAGAAGATGAAGAAAAAGAAGAAGAAGAAGAAGAAGAAGAAGAAGAAGAAGAAGAAGAAAAAGAAAAAGAAAAAGAAAAAGAAGAAGAAGATGAAGAAGAAGAAGAAAAAGAACCTTCATTCGAATCTGCAAAAGAGAAATTTATAAAACGGATTAGAAAACTTTGCACCGAGAAAAAAACACCCATAGAGGAAAAAGAAATAAAAATTACTCCAATTGCTGTTGAAAAAATATTTGATGCTTCTGGAAAAGAGAATAAAAAATATATTTTATTAGCAAAAATAACACCAAAAGATCCAAATTTGAACGACTACTATGTATATAATGACAATAACTTTTTTGATAAACATTTTACAATAAATTTAACAAAACCTGAACCAGAAAAAGAAGAAAACAAAATTGCAGATGCAGAAGCAGCAAAAGAAGAAGAAAAAAAAGAAGAAGAAGAAGAAGAAAAAGAAGAAAAAGAAGAAGAATCAACTGTAAATAATGACGCTATAAAAGCAGCGGCTGCAGTAGCTGCATCAACCCCACAAATATCAAATACTGATGATGACGCTATAAAAGCAGCGGCTGCAGTAGCTGCATCAACCCCACAAATATCAAATACTGATGATGACGCTATAAAAGCAGAAGCAGCAGTAAAAGCAGCGGCTGCAGTAGCTGCATCAAATTCACAAATAAATTAAATATAAAAAATAGATGAACTGCCTGACAAATTATAACAACATAACTTCATTCATATCCATCAAATTTTTATTTTTATGTAATTGAATAAAAATTACATAAAAACACCTTTCAAATATATAACAATAACAATAATATTAATAATACAATGTCATCAAGATTTGTTATGGCAAACATACAAATGCCGATTGAAATAAAACACGATAACACAATAGTACCGTTGCAACAATTATCAAATGTGCATGTTGTTTCTATCATATCTTCTATAACTGATATACAAGTCGACCGGTCGTTACCAGATATTATTACTCAAACGAATGCCATGTTTAAAAAGCAAGACGTATCTCCTTCACCCGAACCAGAACAAGAAGATAGGTCTTGTGATGAACCCGAACCTACTATAGAACCACCAGTTGTACAAGTTCCACAATTATGGGTTCGTCCAAACGAATTGCGTAAAACACCTCTCCCGTTTAAAAAAAATAGTTCATTCAAAAATCATGGCAAGTACAAACATCGCACCACTGCAAAAAAACGAGATTCATGCTAAATCTAATTCAATGGATAAGGGCGTTGGTTCTTCTCTACAACGAGTGGTTCTGGTATTAACACTGGTAATTTATCCATAACAGATAGACTGGCCATGGATTGTAATTGCGGTGTTACGGGTGTTTGGGGGGTGACTAAATTGGTAGAACCGATACCCCGAAGTTGTGATTCCACATCGCAGTAATTACCACAAAGATGAGTTCGGGCGTTTGATGCGGGTAATAATCCATTTCCTGGTAAATGATTGGTATGTGCTTCACCCGCCGCAGAATGTAAATAGGTGCGATAATCGCCTATATGTTGATTCATTTTTTGTTCAAGTACATAATTACCTGGTGTATTTTTATTGGAAGTAGATGACATGAATAATATATACATTACTTGTATACATTATTTTTGTAGATAACACGATTTTACTGTGTCTAAATTAATTCAACAAATTCACGAGTTCGCTATATTCTTGGGTTTCTTCGGTAAGACCATCTGGATTGTTTAAAAATATACAAACACATTTATGAAATAAGGGGAGATATTCATAAGCATACAATATTGCTACTCCTATCTCATGGTCGCGTGAAAGAAATCGTGCTGCCGCCATTTCATATAAACGTTGAAAAATCGGTAAATGCTTGGTTTGATTACGAATATATTGCATCATAAGTGCGGCAGATTCATCGTCGTATTCAATTTCATCTCGGGTTTCCTTGTCAAAATCATCGCCCAATTCTTCTTCCAATTGTCTTACCGTATCTGGATAATTCTCAGGAATCATTTTAAATATTTCACGTAAACATTGTCTGTATCCTGTGTTTGTTGTATATTTTGGAATAATCAAATCTTTTGGATACATAGTACTATAATAGATAGGTGCGATATATTTATATTCATTCCAATGAATATAAATTACAAATAGATGTGATGTTGTTTTTTTATTTTTTACATTTATTTTTTGCTACGGCGAGAACCTTTTCCTCTACGTCCCTTTTTGCGTGTTTTACCCCCCTTTTTGACTGATTTACGTCCCTTTCTTGTGGATTTGTGACCTTTTTTGGAAGTTTTTCGTCTTTTACCACCGTCTAATGCTTCTAGGTTAGTATGGGTAGCAGGTTTTTCACCATTAACAGCAGCAGAAGCATCAGAACCATCTGGATAAACAGCCGCAGCATTAGTACCATCTGGATAAACAGCTTCAACAACCTTCTCCTCCTCCTCACCATCACCATCACCATCACCAGGAGCACCAGCAGCATTAGTACCATCTGGATAAACAGCTTCAACAACCTTCT
>Ga0233445_1002643_pt1 | contig 11663 bp, 15 predicted proteins | sample SI_124_October20_5_FD_182779 | JGI IMG/M metagenome (GOLD analysis project Ga0233445, IMG submission 182779) | Seawater microbial communities from Saanich Inlet, British Columbia, Canada - SI_124_October2016_100_MG | ecosystem: Environmental > Aquatic > Marine > Inlet | place: Canada: British...
GCCTCGCCGATAGTCAGGGTCAGGGGGTCTGTGACCAATTGTGTCTCTAACCCACCAAACGGAATTTTAATTTTGCCAGCGGTCAGATAGAGCGGGAATTGCTCCGTATTCCCGATGGTAATGGAGTCTTCATCAATATCCACCGGGCCGGGATCTTCGTAGAGGAAGATCATATTGGCACTTACCCACTCATTAACCTGCGCTTCAATTCCCAACTCCGCAGTAGCGAGCGTGATATCACTGGTATCGGTTCCAGCATAATCACTGTTATGATTCGCCTCGACCTCTACCACGCTACTGATACTGACTCCCTCAGGCAGCCCACCCAAGCCAGCCGATTTTTCCACATTTGCCTGAACACTGCGCAGCCCCTGCTGAGCATCCTGAATATCCTCACGCGCATCGGCCTGCCGCCCTTTTAAAATATCAATCGCCCGCTGTTGTTGCTGGATGATTTTCCACATTTCATCACGAGTGGGTAATTCGCCTGCTTGAGCAGACGGTATGTGCAGTGTCCCCAATGCTAAACCGAAAGCAAGCAGGGAAAGGATGGTTTTTCGGGGTTTTACCGGTGTTGTTATAGTCATTGGATTTGCCTCTCTTTTTAAGTAGGTGCCCAGTCCAGGCGTTTATTCCGCTGACTGGCTTTCCTTAACGCTAAGAGGCGTTTGGATGGCTGGCTGTAGTCAAGATTGCGAATGATAACGATTCGCATTAACATGGTCAAGAAATAATTATCCCTATTGAAATTCAATTCTGATTGTTAATCAATTTCAACCGATATATGGACTGTATTGTTTTAAATTCCCTTGACAGAATTGTTGTAAATGATTTTCATTCGTATTGTCAGCCGTAAAAACAATTCCCCAATCACCAAGGTGGAAAAATGTCAAAAATTCTATTTTATCAAAAAAACAGAGAACGCCACTCCAATAAAAAAGCCGATGCGCGTGTAAAAATTGACCTTACTAAAATGGGATTAAAAACCACTTTACCTCGACTTAAAATCTTGGAAATATTCCATACGAATCAATGTAGCCATTTATCAGCCAATGAGGTATTTTGATCTGGCAATGGTTTTCCGGACACCCAATTACGACTCTCTATCGTTTTATCAAGACCATTTTGGGGACTCTGTCCCCAAGCCCCTGGGATTTATCGACTTGGAGGCCAAAGCAAGGGTTTAAAGCTATAGATATCTGATAGAGGAGGAGCAGGGTTTGCCCGCCCCTCCTTGCTTCGGCCCCTGATCCGGTACTCAGGTTGCGTCCCCGCATTGCCCTATCCTCCGGTCAGGCTATCGAATATCCTACAATCAAACCAGCAACCTATCAAATCAAGCCTACCCAAGCTGAACAGAGTAAGACCATGATCAGATGATACGTTAGGCAGCCTCCTCATATGCAAGCGGTGATAAATAACCGATTGTTGAGTGTCTTCTCTGGCGATTGTAGAAAACTTCAATATATTCAAATATATCCTTCTTTGCTTCTTCCCGAGTCTTATACTGGCAGAGATTGACCAACTCGGTTTTCAGTGTATGGAAAAAACTCTCCGCTGGAGCGTTGTCCCAGCAGTTTCCTTTGCGGCTCATACTGCAAATATAACTATGTGTTTTGAGCAGACCTTGAAATTTATGTGAAGCATACTGGCTACCACGATCATTATGCACCATCAAGCCTTTAGTGGGTTTTCTTTTCCATATAGCCATCAGTAATGAGTCACATGTCAGTTTTGCATTGATACGATTAGACATACTCCACCCAACAACCATGCGAGAATAAAGGTCTATAAATACGGCAAGATAAAGCCATCCTTCAGATGTTGGTATATAGGTTATATCTCCAACATAAACCTGATCTGGATGTTGTACATCGAATTTTCTATCAAGAAGATTAGGAGCAACTGGAAAATCATGATTGGAATCAGTCGTCACTTTAAACTTCTTTTTGGTCTTACATTGCAGATCTTGTTGAGACATCAGCTTGCCTATTCGATAGCGACTGATATTTTCACCATCCTCTAAAAGTTCTTCTTGGATACGTCGAGCACCATAAACTCGACGATTATTGATAAATATATCCTTTACCTTGGCACCTAAGCGTTGATTCTCAATAGTACGTTTGCTGGGTGGTCGTCCTCGCCACTCATAATAACCGCTGCTGGATACCTGAAAGACAGAGCACATACTAAATACACTGAATTTGTTCTTGTTATTCTCTATAAATCTGTACTTCACTTGGCAGTTTTCGCGAAGTACATGGCGGCCTTTTTTAATATTTCCCGCTCCTCCCTTAATCGCTTATTTTCAGCTTTTAACCGCTTCAGCTCAGAAAACACAGTTTCTTCATGGCCTGGATGTTGATTGTTTTTGTTGCTGTAATTGTTTAACCACGTATACAGGGTGCTTTTCTTAACACCTAGCTCTCTGGCAATTTGAGCTGTTGATTGGTCCGATTCTAATACCAGCTTGACAGCAGAATTTCTGAACTCCACTGAATACGTGTTTACTTTTTTCTTTTTTTCCATTGGTGACACACTCCTTTTCAAATTTATTCAGTCTATTTGAAATTGTGTGTCCGGGAAAGTTTAGCCACTTCATTTCAACATTTACTGGCCGATGGTCACGAATTCGGGATTGCGACCATTTACCGCACTCTTGATCAATTTGTCCAGGTCGGTTTGTTATTACGAAACCATTTTAAAGCAGGTATCTCAATATTCGAGTTGAACCAAGGCGTACATCACGACCATCTGGTCTGTATCCAGTGCGGGAAAGTCGTGGAGTTTCAAGATGAAATGATCGAACGACGTCAAAAAGAAATCGCCAAACAAAATGGTTTTAAAATGGAAGACCACACCTTGCACATTTATGGAACATGCCAGAATTCGGAATGCCAAAAAAATAGCTGAACTACCTACTCACGCAATCACTGTTTCCCAGCACAGAAGCTATCTACTTTAAATTGGTGCCGACTCCTGCCCTTTCAAGGCAGGTTTTGGTTACCAGTTGGTCTGGTTACCACCCGGGGTCAGCTACTCCGGTGGCATATGTTTCAGGCCAATACCGGCACCCCAACAGAACACTTCATTCCTTCAACAAAGCACAGCAGTTCGATACAGGACAAAGGTGTGGAATTGGCAGAGAATAGAGGCGTGATTTCTGTGCCTGACAATCCCGGCAGTTCATCACGATGCCATTCCATCAAAATCGTTTCAAAATCATCATCTACCAATCCCAAAAAACCGTTAGCCAGCCATTTCAGACGCATGATATTTCTCACTTTTATAATGATCGATTCATCTATCCAACTTAATCGGTGGTATGGCTGGCGGTTGAATGCTTGATCGTGCATGTTGGCTGGCTATAATATGTTGGGAAGAATTTTGACTCTATTTGCTCAAAATCAATTTATTTTTACTGGTAATTCGCAGTCTATACTCCTGTCCATCATGCTCAATGATTATCTCTTTTTCACCCCCCAATAGTTCAGAACTGGTCGTGCGCCGAACTGCGGGGCGATTGGGTACGGCACCGGTTTTATATTGATTGGGTTCATCCCTATTCTGATTCATCAGCTCATTCCCATCCCCAATGGAGAAGGTGTACGGATGGCGATGGGAATGATCGTCTTTTGGGTTTCCTGTGAACAGCCGCAAAGATGGCAATTCCCATGACAACCCTGTGTAGACATGGCAGCATCAAGCAAGAACATTTCTCGTATCAAGCAAAACTCCTCCGATCGATTTTGACATCTGAAATCTTCCGGGCAAAGATCACCACAGCCCAGAATTTTTTTAACGATATCTGCATTCCAGTGCATGATAACAGCTCCGGTAGCAGCATTCAGCACACTAACGAACGGATCATCCCTCTCCAACCAAGCATCAATGACGTAACCCATGTGAGATCCTTTTGTTTCATTTTAAACTTATATTATATAACCGCTTTTTGCAGCCCATGCGCAAAAGAGGACAAACCGGCACTACGTAGCGGAACAAACATCCTGTCAGTACGCTTACAATGCCGCTTGATCCGTAAGCAGGCATCGTGGCTGATACAGTCAATGGGGCAAAAAATAACATCTGCTTGCGCCATAACACTGTCCAGGTGGCTACGCCCATCATTCACCCCCCCGTCATGATGGATGAATTGACCGCTGTGCCGTTCTACCAAAGCCTGATAATGGTTTTTCATGTGAGTTATGCCACCCACATAAAGTATGCACCTTCCCGATAAATTGTTGGTACACTCACCACTTTTCAAACACCCGTTCCCAGCCTCTCCCCCCACGGAACACTCTGACGTCAAGATGGTCGCAAGGTTTTTCTCTAGCGATTTGCGCTCTGAGCGTTCCTCTTGCAATGCTTGGGTTTGCTGCGCCAACCCCTTTTGCAGTTGATCATTTTTTATACTTAAAACCCCCATTTTACCCCTGGCACTCCGATCTGAAGCTTTGGTCTTTGCAAGGGATTTTTCCAAAATTGTAATCTTCTCGGAAAATAGACGCCGTTCCTTATTTTCATCCATCAACTGCAAGCGAGATAGGGAGTTTTCCAACTGCTGTTCTACACCGCTCAATCGTTCCAGGCGTTGCGCCATCTCTTGAATAACGGCTACCTGTTCATCATTTCGATGGCTTGACTCCGTTTTTTCCTGAGCAAGCAACTTCTCCAGGTGGCGATTTTTTTGCTCCAATTGATGGAGCCGATGAATATCGACACGGTTGGAAGCTCCCTTCAAATGGGAGAGCATATGCACATCTCCGTACATACGGCGTATCAATCCTTCAGCAGCAATTGGATGAGTTGCGATCGCCCAAAAAGGACCGGCCACATCCCCAGACGCTATGGATTCATCCCATAGGCGTGACAATTCCTTCTCATTTTGTGCTTTTGAAAACTGCCGACCTATCCGGCCATATTTTCGCTCCAAAATCTTCTGGAGACGCTTTCTTACCGAATTAGGCTCAGATAGTGCCCGAACCACAAAATTATGAATTTCATAATCTGACCCGTTCTCAGCCAACTCCCTATAGCTCTTACGAATCAATTTACGCAGCTCATCAATAGTCAAGCAGGTACCGACGATAGGGCAGTGAAGTGAATCACTTGTCTCCCAAATTTTTTTTGGCTTGAAACAACGCAAGGGAATAATTCCTGATTTATCAGAGCAAGACACAAGCATGGTTTCCCTTCATAAAAGTGGTGGTTTGGAATAGTGATCCCTGCTACGGCACTAAATCTAAATGATAACCATTCGTATTGTCAACCAAAAAAACCAATCCTGTAGGAAATAGTTGGCAAATAAATTGACGCTACCTAGCCTCAATACATTCGGCGAAGCCCTACTCGGGCTGAAGTTGACCCCATTGTAAGGATAATTTTACGGCAATAATAAGCTCATTTTTCCTCCAAAATGTGGCTTTTAATCTTCTCTTGAACAAACCGTCCAAATAGAGACTCTGGGATGGTTGGATGAAATTCAATGCTTTTAGCTATAAATGTGATGCAGGAAAAATGGGGTTTTCGAGTTTTGACATTTGATGTTTGCACAATATGTTTATGTGATACACCGATTTTTGCGGACACCGGTCTGAAAATGTAGGAAAAATGCCGGTTTGAAATTGTATGTCTTTGTTCAAGTATCAATTTTTTCCTTCATCCTGTAGCTTTTTTCTTCAAATACAACAGGTTCAGCGTGGTGTAGCAGTCTGTCGAAGATTGCGGAGGTGAGGGTTGAGTCGTTGTTAAAAATTTCCGGCCAGCCCTTGAAAGCTCGGTTGGTAGTGATGATCATGGAGCCTCGTTCATAGCGGTTGCTGAAGATTTGGAACAGCATGTCGGCCCCGGTTTTATCGATGGGGAGGTATCCGAGTTCATCCAGGATAAGCAGTTTTGGTTTGAGGTATTTGTTGAGTTCTTGCCCCAATCTTCCGGCGGCCTGTGCCGCCGACAGTGCGTTGATGGCCTCTATGGCAGTGGTAAAAAGTACGGAGTGCCCAGCCAGACAGGCGGTATGGCCCTGTCCCTCCTGTAAAGTCCATCCGAGGCAAATTTGAGGGCATTTTCCCCCTATCAGCGGACTCAGTTTTGACCGATTTTGGATGTTCATCTGGTTCAGTGAAGTGATTTCAGCTGAATTGAGCTGGAGATGTGAAAAAGTCTCGAGATTTTGTGATTCTGACCAGGTATAAATTAATACCCAGCAAAGCTGGAGAACACTTACTACTTATCCTCGGGAAGGTAGAGTTGTGATCCGCCTGGCATTGTGATCGCATCGATATGGCCGGAGGTGGAGTTGTCGGGCAAGCGGAAGTGTAAATGGGTCTTTTTGCCCGGATGCGTAAAGACCCCTTCCCCTTGTCCCCCTGCCCAAAAGCCGATGATCTCTACCTTGGTGTTTTTTAGGTAAAACTTCCGTTTGGCCTTTTTATGCTCTGCCTTATTGTGCGGTTTACCATCGGTTTTAAAAATAATGTGATACACTAATTTATTGGCAATACCCTCTATCCGAAACGGGAAAGATTTATCCAGTGCAATGCCTGCTTGTATTGCGGAGGTTTTCACGAATGCTTCGATTGCACCGAGACTTTCCAGAGATTGCAAAACGTTGATGGATTGCCATGAAGGTGAATTGGCATATGCAAGAAAGATGGCTCCATGGCCGAATGAGGCATCTACCTTGGGTTTGCCATCCACTATGGTGGAGATGGATGGAACTCCATCATAAATGGTTACCTCTCCCTGGAGCCCAGTTACAGGGCCAATGGCATACAGGTTTGGAAAACCAGCCAAGGTGTTGAGATCAATCCTGGCTGACAGGTCTCCATGATGAATGATGTTCCGACGATCGCCCGTATGGTCAACCCAGTAACCTGATAGCGTGGGTTGTTGGCTTTCTGATGCAGTGGTTTTGTTCCAGAGCGTGTTGCAACCGGACAATAAAATGGAAAATATAGACCAAAAAGTTATAATTTTCTTCATGTCAGCCATCTCTTAAAATCTGTGGTAAAGAATAAAATAGCCAATACCTGTCCCTTCGCAAAGTCCCTCTGAGATAATTGTAAGAGCATTACGATAAATCGGTATAGTTTATCAGAGTTCCTGTTCAATGTATGGCTCAATACGTTCTGCATCAATGGTATAGCCAGCATTTCCTATATCATTCTCTAGTCGTTCAAGGGTTAACTTACCGACAACCCATACTACATCATACCATTTTCGGGCAGCTACCGTTCCTTTGACTACAGCACGAACATGTATAATCTGATTGGCTGGTGGTGGTGGAACGTGTCTACAAGCCCCAAAAGAGGGAACAAGAAGAAACTCGGAGGTTACTTTACCGTCTGATTCCAGAGGAACAACATAGCCAGGAATCTTTACCATACGGCCACTGAGTTCTTTAACTGTTGGAGCTCTATTTACCTCATCAAAATACTCTTGCAAGATCTCTTGTGCACGCGGATCAAGATCATCCAATTGGGAATAATTATTTTTTTCCAATACATCCTCAGGGTGAAAATCAGTAGGAATAAGATCTTTCCATTTTAATTCCAGTATACCGTTATGGGTTTTATTTTCCCATTTAGGTGATCCTGAAGCGGCGGAAAGGCTATTGAAGCTCAACCTTGACGTAGCAACCTTGATAGAGGCGAGAACAGCAATTATTGTTAGAAATAGAAAGAATCGTTTCATAGTGTTATCCTGTAATTATATTCTGATAGTCATGCCATCAGCCAGGGAGAGGCGATAGGCACGCCATGCTGGAACAATGCCGACGATCAACCCGGCACTGATTACCAGCCCCAATAGCATCCACTCATGAGAGGTTAATAAACCGATACCCAAGGAGAGGCCAAAAGAAGTTTCAGCTATTGGGCGAACAGCCAATATTGCACCGTAAAGCAAACAAACCCCAAACAACGCACCAAAAGTTGCCAGGATGCTTGCCTCACCAGCCAATAGTAAGGATATCTGCCAGGGGCGTGCTCCTATCGAGCGAAGAATAGCCATCTCCCGCCTTCGTTCATTCAGACTGGCCAGGATTGCAGTAAGCATCCCTGTCAATCCCACCAGAACTACAGCCCACGAGACCACTAGCAAGGCATTTTCTGCTACCCCCATCATGTTCCACAACTCTTGCAGGGCAACTCCAGGCAGTACGGCAGATAACGGCTCCTGAGCATAATCGTTGATAACCCGTTGGACCTGAAAGACAGCAATCCTGGATTTCAAACCAACCAAAAAAGCTGTTACAGTTCTGGGTGTGAGATCCATGTTGCGGGTTTTCTCGGCTGAGACATTCATTCCTGGTAAGGGGGCACCGCTACGCCAATCAATATGAATGGCCTCAATAGCTGCCAGAGAAACATGAACTGTTCTATCAACCGGAGTTCCGGTTCGTTTAAGAATACCCGCCACCCGGAACGGTTTGTCGGTGTGTTTGGTAAAACTCACTTTACCTGCACCGTGGGAAACCACCATATCTTGTCCCAGTTGATAACCCAGCTTTTCTGCCACTTCAGCACCAAGAACGGCATCGTAGAGGTCATTAAATGGGACTCCATAGGCAAACTCTAAATTACGTCTACGGGCATATTGATAGTGTTGGAAAAATTCGGTGGAGGTGCCAAGTACCCGATACCCCCTGTGGGAATCTCCCAGAGAGAGTGGAATAGTCCATGCGACTTTTGGATGACTGGCAAGTTTCTGGTAGCTTTCCCAGGAGATATTATTGGTCGCATTACCGATATGGAATACCGAGTAAAGCAACAACTGAACAGTTCCACTACGAGCTCCAACCACTAGATCGGTTCCAGAGATAGTATTGGCGAAACTACCACGAGCTTCGGTGCGGACTCTTTCAACACCTAGTAATAGGGCAGTACTTAGGGCTATAGAGAGCAGTGTCAGAATCACAGTGGCCCGCCGGTTCATCAGGCTTTTCCAGGTTAAATGCAATATGATAGGCATCGTGTATCTCCCTTACCCTTTTTGTCCTGGTGTAGCATGATTGATTTTGGATAAATCTATAGTACGATCAAACATGGACTCCAAAGAGGCATCATGACTGACAAAAACCAGCGTCGTCCCTTGGTTGGTACACTCATGCTCCAAGAGTTCCAAGAATGCCTGTCGCCGGTCCCAGTCCAGGGCTGAAGTTGGTTCATCGGCGATCACCAACTCCGGCTCACCAACCAAAGCTCTGGCTGCCGCCACTCGCTGTTGCTGCCCAACACTTAGTTCGATAGATGGGCTGTTCAGTTGTTTATTATCAGTCAAATCCAGATGGCCAAGAATACGTCTTGCTTCCGCTTCCATATTTTTTCCATGTTTTAAAACATTTCCTCGCCTAAGAGATGAAAAACGGCAAGGTAGCAGAACATTCTCAATAGGAGACAGATAGGGTAGCAAATTGAACATCTGGAAGATAAAACCAACATGGTCAGCACGAAACCGATCTCTCCCAACACTACCCATTTTATTCAATGCCTGCCCCAAAACATGCAGTGAACCCTGCTGTTGCACAACCACCCCTCCTAGTAGACTGAGCAGGGTGCTTTTACCACTACCGCTGGCCCCTTTGATAAATAATCGCTCCCCCCGACTTACATTCATTGCCTGAATGGCAAGTGTTGGATGGTCACCTGACCGCCAACTAAACTCCATATTGGTGATATCAATCACCTGCTCAGTACTATTCATGGCTTTACCTATTTTAAGGAGCTGTGTTGATTTTCCAGTCCCAACTACAAATTCAAAAAGTTAGACGTGGTGCATCCGGTGTTAGCTCTGCTGCCCCTTGTCCATGAGAGGTAATATACTGGGTTTCCAACTCTTCGGTAGCGGGGAAAAGTCGGAACAGGTTGATATCAATATGGGTCAGTGCATCAGGTGTTTTACAGTGGAACGTGTAGGTGGCAAGAATATCACTGTGACGACTCTCTTCTTCATGTTCTTCAGCTTCATGACCATGTTCTTCATGTTCTTCATGTTCTTCATGTTCTTCATGTTCTTCAGCTTCGTGATCAGGTTCTTCTTCCATTAACTCAAAATCAAGTTGGGTATCCGCTATTTGACAGTGAGCTGCAGCTGGCAGCCCGAATAGGCGTGAACCATCCCAAAAAAGTATACTTTTAGCCTTTTCGACACCTGCCTTCTCATCCGCACTGACGGGATGGTGCTCAAAGCCGACGATATTGGCGGCAGGACTCTCTAGCTCGATGGACAAAGTATGACTATCTATAGCAACCCGAAGTTGACCAACGCCATGAACATGAGTTCCATGGGAACGATGCTCATCCTTAGCATAGATTTCTTGCACTACTACCAATTGGACAGATAGCAGAACTGCGGCAAATAGAATTTTCTTGTTTTTCACGATTTTCTCCTGACCAGACGCATTGATACACACACAGCCTGGCATAGAAATCAGGATTGGTATGTCAACATCCGGTACTCACAAAATTGTTTAGGCAAACTGGTTGTTCTATGAGGAATGAACAGGAGGAGCACGGGAAAGGTAGGTAGAAAGAAAAGGTATGAACAGAGGTTTTGGAGCCTCCATTTTGGGGACCAACACTAAAAAAGTTGGTAAATTTATAATTAAACTAGTAGATAAACCAGCATCAAGAGTTGACAGGTGAACACATATCTCACATCCCTGATCGTGATCGTGAGCACTTGAATCCAATTCGTGAACAACACCGAGTGCCTGAGTGAAAATCAGGATGATTGCAACAATAAGGGCTATTGATTGATGCTTGGCATGCATAGCTTGGTCAGATAAACTCAAATGAAATTTCTACAATATTTTTACACTACTATGACCTATCCCTACCACAAAGTCCATCCGAAGCAAATTTGAGGGCATTTTTCTCCTATAAGCTGGATCATTTTTGACCGATTTTGGATGATCATCTGATTTTTCAGGATCCAGATCCGACCCAGAATAAGGGGCTGAGTTTTACTGATTATTGAGTCGGTCCTCGGTTCGAATCCTGATTGATCGAATTTATCGGAAATAGCTATATGTTTACAGATAGTTAACCTGTTTTTCGTGTGTGATTTTGGTGGTGTCCCTACCATAAAGTTGATACGAGGAAAATTTGAGGGCATTTTTCCCCTATAAGCGGAATCAGTTTTCGTAGTGCCCTACAGGTAAGGATGGAAATACAGATTCAAAATCAGCATGTTAGTTTAAGCACGTTTAAATCCATACCGAAAGTTTCCCGATGTTTTTCCGAGTGCAAAGACGCTATAGCTTGAGATAATCATAATTTCATGACGGATACTTGGCATCCTGGATAATCTTTCCAACAACCATTGTGTTGAACCAGATGAAATGTAAAAAAACAGTAATGTCCGGTTAAGTTCTTGCATTCAATGAAAATTTTCACGATTCCTTTCGATTGTTGGTTCGAGTGTCTTCTCACTTTTAGCAATTTGACGTGATTCGTTCATGATCTTATTGCGAAGTTCTCGAACTCTTTTTATATTTACTTTTTCACCGTGTTTGTTTTGGCAATAGATGGAGAGAAGCAAAAAAGTGATCAGACCAGATAAAATTTGGACAAACAGCCCGTGTTCACTTCTGGCAATTAAATGATAAACGCGCATATGTCGTTTCCACCAAGCAAAAAATTTTTCTATATCCCAAC
>Ga0233445_1002661_pt1 | contig 11616 bp, 9 predicted proteins | sample SI_124_October20_5_FD_182779 | JGI IMG/M metagenome (GOLD analysis project Ga0233445, IMG submission 182779) | Seawater microbial communities from Saanich Inlet, British Columbia, Canada - SI_124_October2016_100_MG | ecosystem: Environmental > Aquatic > Marine > Inlet | place: Canada: British...
CAGCTTAAATAGCACCGCAGCTTCTGTCTGGATATGTTGTGATGGAAAGCATTCAATAAGGGAAATAGTAAACGTTGTAGAAAAATGTTTCAAACCCAAAAGCAAGCCTGTTCTGAAAGACATAGTAAAAATAATCAAGGACTTCTCCAAAAAAAAACTTTTAACACCATAAGCCTTGTACCATCCCGGTATAAGGCCTTTTTATTGCATACAGATTGTTATGTATCTATTACATTACAAGCTCCAATCATATCGGTTTTCTATACAGACAGGAAACAGAAAACTGGCGGACCTATGTTCTCATCTCTATCCAATCTCCAGATCTAAGCACCACAGATCAGATCATATTATTTATTCACTGAAGATGATGAATACTAACGCCACTGGTACAGTTTATGAGATCCTTGTAGACGGCAGAAAGAAGCATCAAACTAATACTAAATCAGAACTATTTTCTACTCTCGAATGGATAATTACATGCGATGCGTTGTCTAATCTCCATGAGTTCTTCCAATTACACGCAGGAGCTGTCATAAAGGAAGGAAAGATTATACTTCTACCTGCCAATCATGGTCAGGGAAAAACCACGCTAACACTAAATCTTACCAGAAACAATTATCAATGCCTCTCTGATGATATTGTCTTGATAGAACCTGAGACAACCAGGATTATTCCGTTCCCGCGAAGTTTTCTAATTAAAGACAAATCAATCAAGGAGCTGACGAAATCCAATTTAATTGATAGAAAGCACGGGTACTATTGTAAATCAGAAGACATCTTATACTATAATCCCTGTTCCACGAATAAGCTGCCTGTTAGAAATGCAAAACCGTATACCATAATCGAATTAAAACACAGCCGTCGTTTCAAAAATGAGCTGAGGCCTGTCAACAAATCTGAAATGTGTATCAAGCTCTTGAAGCAGTCGTTTAACATCCACAACTACAAGCGGAATGGAGTCACTATACTGACAAAGCTGGTCAGGAACAGTAAGTGCTACTCTCTAAAGACAAACAATATATCAGATGCCGTTCATCTGGTTTCTCAAATATGAACGAATCGACTATTAAAAGATATATTGCCAGACTCCTGAACCTTAAGAGAGGGGAAGAAGGTGTTGATGGAATATGGAATACATTAGAATCAATCGGATGGGATGATATTATCAATATAGCCCAGGAGCATAATGTAATAACATTTTTGTTTTATAAATTAAAACATCTTGAGCTGGAAGAGAAACTAAAACCTGAAGTCCACCGTGTTATGTCACTCAAGTATCAAGAAGGAGTGGCAAGGAATGTTATTACCAGGCATGTGCTAAAGGATATAATTCTCTCATTGAATCGATGCAACATAAAAGCCATCATACTAAAAGGTGCAATAAATTTTTGTGAGAACATATATGAAAACTGGAATTTAAGGTCAATGGAAGATCTGGACATCCTCATTAAGGAAGAGGATTTTCCCGCCGCAAGGAAGTGCATGCAGAGTGCAGGTCTGCATTATATAAAAGGCCGTATCCCTCGCGACCTCAGCGAAGATTTTGAAAGCAGAAATATCGCCATAGATATGCACTATCTACCGGTTCCAGAAAAACACATCCACCTGTTTGATATGGAATCGTTCTGGTCAAACACAATGTGCGTTGAAATGGATGGACTTAAAATACATATTCCCAGCCCGACTGATCAAATCTACCATAAGTTCATTCACGATGTAATCCGACATCAGGAATTAGTAGATTTTCAGATCCAGAATTTATGTGACTTTGTAATGATCTCCCGATATTACAAGGAAAAGGTAGACTGGAAGGAGATATTGTGCAGAGTCAGGAGAAATGATATTGAATCTTTATTTAAGTTTCACTGCTGGCAGATAAAGAAGAATCTCGGAACAGAGCTACCGCAAGCAATAAACAACCTGTCTGATGATAGTACTAAGAACTACGAAAAATGGTACAGTCAACTCAGCGAATGCCCCGAATGGCTTGAATCGGCAAGTGAGCGCCTCATGGTGATTATGGTCAAGAGCGGCAATATTTTCGATCACCTTAAGAACTCATTTAATATACTGGTGAAAGAATCAGCGCTGAATGAATCGGGAGAACTTCTGCTAGCTGTATACCACGTAAAGGAATGTAAAATTCTTTTACCATTTATCCGCGCAATACACCTATCCAGAATTCTCTCCCTGCACATCCTGATTATTGTCTATCTCACCAAACGACGTTTGAGCACTCACAAATAAATCGGATATCTAAAATGAAAGAATTATTTATGTCACTTTTCAGTGTTCATGTTGTCTCTGGATCAATGAATTGCGATCTCAATTTATCCACTTCGTCCTGACCCAACCATTGCGACGTTTCATTAAGGACTGATTTTTTATACATATTGAGATAAACCTCAATATATTTCTCCAGATCATCCTTTGTCAACTTTTTCATTTTGACAATAATTTCACCCAGAAGCATATTCTTATCTCGTTTTTGTATGACCAATGCTTCCTGAAGAACATCTTCTGTAATATGTTTTTCCTTAACTAAATACTCACCAATCTTCATGAAATATTCCTTTTTTTAACTTAGTATTACCAAAAGTTTTCATGCCTCTCACACCTTCTGTTACACTGACTAACCGAACTTATCTTCTTTGAACTTTCCTTGAATCTCCTCCACTTCTTTACGACTGTTGATTATAGCATCAACACAATCTATATCCAGTTTTTCTCCAGCCATTTTTTTAAGCATTGCGAATGCCTCGTCATTACTCCATGCTTTTTTATAAGAGCGATCACTTGTCAATGCATCAAAAACATCTGCCACAGCAACGATACGTGACTCTAATGGAATCTGTACTCCTTTCCTACCTTCAGGATAACCGGAACCGTTTATCGCTTCATGATGATATTCGGCAATATTACGTAATACACTGACGTAGTCAAAATGGTCAAGGCCAAAATTACTGATCAGATCATCAATGATTTCACGCCCCCTGCGCGCATGCGTACGCATTGTTTCTGTCTCCTCCCGGGTAAGCTTGCCTGGCTTCAGTAAAATGCTGTCAGGGATACCTACTTTACCAATATCGTGCAGCGTCGAAAAAGAGAGGATGTGCTCAATATAAGCGTCATCCAGATTATATTTACATGCCAGACGCACAGCGATTATCCTGGAATAACGGGACATACGATCCAGGTGGCAGCCTGTCTCAGTGTCGCGTACATGGGTAATGTGTTCTGTTGTCTTAACTGCCGCAGTCAATGCATTCACTGCCTCCATCTCGTTGATCACAAGAAGAGAAACCATATGACCGATAATGTCCAATTCATGGAGTACTTCATCAGCAAAAACGCCAGCCTTATGAGAATTAAAAAATATAAAACCGGAGAACACACCATTATCAAAAAACGGCATGGTGTAACTGGCCGCATAGCCCTCACGCCCGATACGTTTAAAATGACCGGATTCGTTATTTTCAAATGTAACCATATTATTGATCACACGTGGACGCCCCTTAGCGAGTACCTCCTTCAATGAAGGGAGATCCTCAAGGTGCGCTTCGCAATGCTGCCATGGAGATGGGTGGTCACTGCTATCAACATAAGACTTGAGCAAGTTGGTTGCCGGATCATAAATGGTAACAGCAATCCGCACCATGAACGGGAAAAACTGTTCGATCGCTTTATGCGTACATACCAGCTTCTCCTTTAAAGTCAGATTTTTATTAAGTGAATCCAGAATGTCTTTATGTGCAAAACTGGTATTCGTCATAATCTAGAAACAACCTCCCTGTTAGAACTATGTTGACTTAAAGCAGGTACTTATTTTAGACACAAATAAAGCCTCTTCCTAAAATTTATGTATACCTTTTTTGATATTATCGTCATATTAACAAAAAACTTTAGTAAATATATGGCATATCTAAAGGATGTTTACAGCATCTTAGCGCAATTATCTGCACCCCCTGCCTGCCGAATTGACATGGACATACAGGGTTCCCTCAACTCCTTAATCACAATCCTTTTCTTTAACTTACTGCCTCTTATCTTTTCACTCTATTTTTTATCTGCTCACGGTGTTTTTGGGCTTGCAATAGAGCCTCACATTCTTATAATACTCTCAATAAAAGACGCTATAACTTCAAGTCCCAAATGGCAAAACACATTGCCAGAAGTAAAAAACAAAATACTATGATTTTATCATAGTTTTATATACTGTAATTTTGTTTGTCAGATTCCTGCTAAAAGCGCAGTCACTGCTCACTTTCGGCACATTCAAATTATCTATTCATAAACAGTATCTACCCGTCCGGCCTTTTGCCTGGCGAATCCCTATTTAACAAAAAACGAAAGGGAGGATGTCTTAATGAAAAAGGTTATCAGTCTTATCTGCTTAATGATAGTTCTGCCTGTATTCCTTGCCGCTGCTGATGAAGAGGCTCCGGATGAGGAGACTCAAAAACTGCATTTTATTCATATAGACAATGGTATGTTTATGGATGATCAAATGGATACCATTTATTATAAAACGACAAGGGAAGATGTTGCTAATATGGTTAAGAATATAGATAAAAATACCGTAGTCGTGCATTTTCATGGAGGCCTGGTAGATGAAAAAAGTGCATTTGAAAGGCCGATGAAAAAGGGAGGTATTTATGAGGCATATAGTAAAGATGCATATCCTATCTTCTTTGCCTGGAGGTCCGGATTTATGTCCACCATTGATCAAATGTATGATAAGGAAAGTGATATTGGCCAGATTATAGATGCCGTAAAAAAGGTGATTTCCGCTCGAACAAAGAAACAAAAGAGATTAATAAGCGGTGACGATGAAATAATCAACAATTTTATAGCATCAGTTAATTTCCGGCGCTTTTGGTTTCTGTGGCATGTTTGGAAGGAGACTCTTTTGGATAGGTATTATAAGGCATATAACAAACTGACTCCTGCCGAGCAAGGAGAACTGAAAGAAGCGATAGATAATAAAGTAACTTATACAACAAATGATTTAAAAAATTGTCTGGGAGGAACCACTGGAACGTTATGTTTAGATAAAATTATTTCTGTGGTTTCTCATCGTTTATTTCAAAGAACCATTGAAGGGAGACATCATAATTTAACAGCGACCCTACAGGAAGAATCCTGGAATAGCATTGAAATCCTCAGTAATTTTATTAATGATGGTTGGGGAAAAATGAAATGTATTACTTTTAATGCATTTCAAGACGATCATACTAAATACGGTGGGACGGCATTTCTAAAAGAACTTAACGATTTAATAGGGCAGAAACCTGATACAAAGGTTATTCTCGTGGGGCATAGTACCGGTGCTGAATATATATGTAATTTACTGGAGGATGCAGCCAGGGCAGACAAGTACCCTTTATTAAACAAGGAAGGTGAAGAGTTTACATTCGATGTGATCTTTGAAGCGCCTGCCTGCACATTCGAGAGGTTCAACAAAACATTAACAACAGCAGTTGATAAAATAGAAAATTTCAGGATGTTTGCCTTACACGATTGCAGGGAGAAGAAAGATTCACTAGCAGGAGATAAATACTCTAAACTCTTCTATTCTAACTCCCTCTTATATTTTGTTGCCTCAGTGCCAGAACCAACCCGATATAACTCCTCTCTGCCAAACGGGTGCGAAACTATAAATAACCCTCCATACGAATACCATGACAAGCCTATTTTAGGGATGGAAAGGTATTTCTTTAATAAACCTTTCGATTATGAATTAAAATACCCTGAAGTCAAAAGTGTAAAGAGTTTTCTGGGGTACGACAACCCAGTGGTAGAGATTAAAACAGTGTTTTCAAAGAGCAAAGGAGCGGATGGCTGGAAGATTACGGCCAAGAAACACGGCCAATGTGATGATAATAAAAAGTTACTTGAGAGCCTACAGCATATTATAAAGTTCGGTTTTGAAACAAACTAAAAGTACAAGCAATTTTTTGTCCTATGTATTTTTGCTATTCCTTAGACAGGATTAACGATTATCTATGACAATCTGCTACATGGCTTTTAATCAATGCCTTACTGGCAGTCAAAAGCATTGCTTACCAGCCTATGAATCAAACCCTATAATTCTCGGGGTGAAAAAAGAGTGTCATTAGTCAATATTATAGATACTAAGAATTCCTGGCATTAGAAATAGCTTGTAATCGTTACATGGTAAATTATGTTGAGAGCGGTAACGGTTTGACATCAAAAGCCATCCCCAAGTGAGAATCATTCCACCCCCCCATACCCGGTTGTTTCCTATAATGATCAACTATTATATATGAGTTTGTATTTCCGACTATGGCAGTTTTGTTACATATGTTGGTAATATCAAGTCGCACAAACTGTTACGTTATATGACAAATCCGTCCACCTAGTCAACATGCTCAAAAATGTTATAGCAAGCCTTGCAGATTCAAAATTAACTTGAATTTTAAGGCAGAGAAGCATACCATTAAACACGTAAAAGATTCAAGCCCACGATGATATCAATGGTAAAAAAACTTATAGACATACCTCACAATTCCCAAATCGGTAAATTAACCACAAACGAAGTATATTTGCATCATACTTCTCATACAATTTTAACCAATACAATAAGAAACAGATTAGAATCATGAAAACAGAATTCCACTCACTTCGGAAAAATGCAACCCAGATTATCATTTGTGCATTGATAATCCCTAGTTTCTTTCTATTAAGCCTGATATTACTGCAAAAAGCCTCAATAGCATGGGAAACCTCTGAATCCGTAATTGTATCGTTTAAAGCTCACGGTAAGCTTAATGAAGCCATGGAGCTAACTGATAAATATATTAATAATTGCAGCAAGAATGTAACTTACAGCTGGGGATATAATGAAAAAGGATGTATTTTCACATTATTGGGAGAATATACTAAAGCCATTTATGCTTTTCAAGAATCTCTACGTTATAGTGATGGATCATCTGATGATTTTATTACCCTGTTGAACATGGGTACCCTTCAACACTCTCTGGGAGATTACGCAGATGCTATTTCGTATTTCGATGAGGCCATTATCAGAATGGACAATGACGATTCAAGGAGGTATTGGCTGAAAATGCATGTTGCATGGTCCGGGTTTTACCTGTCACAAGGTGACACTATGACATTAAAACAAGTTTATAATGAAGTGGAACCAATGCTCCGTAAAATTGAAAGCCATCTCAACCAATTTAATAAAGGAAAAGCTTATTTTATGGCATCAAGGATTGCCTATCAACTGGGAAAACATAAGAAAGCGATCAAGTTTTCAAAGAAATACGTGAAGCAAAAAAACAGTAATTCCGCAAAGTTAAGCTTAGCAGCCAACTTGCTCTATTTAGAGAATGAAGCAGAAGCGAATACAGTTTTTAGTAACATCGATATAGAAGATGCAGACAAAGATTTGCTCGCATTATGGTATTGGCTGAACGGTGACGAACTGCAAGCGAAAAGCAATCTTGAAGGATACTCAAATGATGTTGAAAGGGAAAAGGCATGGAGACTTATACGCCATGACGAAATATTGCCTTATGATATATGGAAAGATGCAAGACGACAGAAATGGTTTGTAGAACTGATTGGCCCTATGACTACTGACTATCCGAATGCCGCTACTTACCGTAACAACCTGGGAGCAGTATGGAAAGCGAAGGGAAGTTACGACAAGGCGATTGAATATTATGAGAAGGCACTAAATTCCGACTTAGAGAACCTTGGCGAAGACCATCCTAATGTCGCTACTTATCGAAACAACCTGGGATCAACATGGAAAGCTAAAGGTGAATATGACAAGGCAATCGAGTACTACGAGATGGCGCTGAAATCTGACTTGAATAACTTTGGAGAGAACCATCCAAAAGTTGCAACACGCTGGAACAATCTGGGAGAAGTCTGGCGAGCAAAAGGAGAGTACGACAAAGCAATTGAATATTATGAAAAGGCATTAATATCTGATTTAAAAAACTTCGGCGAAGACCATCCTAATGTTGCCACTTACAGGAACAATCTTGGAGTAGCCTGGAATGCAAAGGGAGAGCACGACAAGGCAATTGAATATCTTGAGAAAGCGTTGAAGTCCGATTTAAAGACCTTTGGAGAAAAACATTCAAATGTTGCTACTTATAGGAATAACCTTGGTACAGCCTTTAATGCTAAAGGAGAATACGACAAGGCAATTGAACATCTTGAAAAAGCCTTATCAGTTATACAGGTCAGGTTGGGCAAAGATCACCCCGACACAAAAATATTAAAATCCAACCTACGCCTAGCAAAAGAAGAGAGCAATGAGTAAAGGAAGCTTTAAAATCTTTCCCCTGCTCATACAAATACCACAGATTACATTGTCTTTCATTGCTCTTTAATTTAAGTTTGGCGCTTTTATATTGTAAATAATGATAGTAGTTCATCCGGAATGACAACCTTTATCATTTGGAACCTGTATATGTTCATCTTAAATTACGCAACATAAAGAATCCGGCTACACAAATTGCATAATTTAAAGAAGCCTCAAAATGGAAATGCTAAACAATATAACGCACCAACATATCCTGATCGCTTTTATTATAGGCATTGTTAGCGCCTGTTCTCTACCACTGGGCACTATTACTACTACTTTCTGGAAACCCGGAGATCGAGCAATAGCCTTTTTAATGGCTTTTGGTGGAGGAGCTCTGTTAGCAGCGTTAACTATTGATCTCGTTGGGTCTGCACTTGAAAAAGGTCATTTTCATATACTGGCATTAGGCTGTATTATTGGAAGTTTTCTTTTCATCGGGTTAAACCATGCCATCAACGACCATGGAGGGTTTCTTCGAAAAGCCTCCACAACTGTATATCACATTCGCCGTAAAGGCAGAAAACGCTTCAAACTAATTTTCTCTCATGTACGACGCATAGATTTATTCAACAATCTACCTGAAGAAGAAGTTGAAGAATTAATTTCTTGTTTCATCAGGCAAGAATATCCCAAAGGAACTATGCTTTATCAAAAGAGTGATCCTTGTAAATATTTATATATTATTGAAAGCGGTAAGGTAGATCTTTTAGACCCCGAAAAGGATATGAGTCTAATTCTCAATTTAAAGAAAAACGATGTTTTTTCACGCATGGCTTTCTTTACGGGTTGTCCTCATGCCACAGTAGCTGTTGCGACCACGAATACAAGCATCTGGCTTATACCGAAAAAAAGCCTTGAAATACTTATTCGATACACACCACACCTTGCCGAAAAATTACGTATATTATTGAAAGGGGGTGAAGTTACAAAATATTTGATTGAACGTCAAGAAATGTCTCCGAAGAGTTCAGAAGAGTGGACAGATAGAATGATTCAACACTATCGTGGTGAAAATCTATCCCAAAATGATGAACAGAAATCAGAGATAGATTTTAAGCGAATAATAGAGCAGATCAACCGTATTCCTATTTTTCAGAAATTACCGCCTGAAGAAGTCAATATAATAGCACCTCTTTTCTTTCGTAAACAGCATCAGAAAGGGTACACTTTTTTTAATCAAAATGAGTTGGCTGAAAGATTGTACATTATTGATCATGGTGAAGTTGAGATGATTGACCGTGAAAACAAAATGAGGATGTGTACAACTTTAACTGATCTTGATGCTTTTGGTACCATGTCATTCCTAACCGGGGCACGACATACTATGACAGCAGTTGCAGGCAAAAACACTGCTGCCTGGATTTTACAGAAACAGGATTTTGAGCGCTTACTCGAAACTTGTCCTCAATTTACGCATGCTGTAGAGAACTATATTAAGCAGAGTGAAGTTTCGGGCTATCTAACCATGAAACAACACTTCAACACCAACCAGGCTGCCCAGTGGACACATAAAGCGGTAAAAAATATGGCATCCGGAAAACACATTCCTTCTGCGAAGGAAATGGTGAAATCTGTTAGAGGGCATACCGGTGCACCCATTGCAATTTGGCTCGGTATCTTCCTGGATGGCATACCTGAGTCGTTAGTAATTGGCGCGTACATGATCCATTCAAGTCATATCAGCCTGTCGTTAATAGCTGGACTGTTTCTATCAAATTATCCCGAAGCATTATCAAGTTCAGTAGGAATGCGGCAGCAGGGCATGTCCTTTAAACGGGTTCTGATAATGTGGACTTCTTTGATGTTTTTTACCGGTATTGGAGCAGCATTTGGGAATATATTTTTTGCTAATGCACCGGCGATGCTCTTCTCATTTATTGAGGGTATTGCCGCCGGCGCTATGTTGACTATGATTGCAGAAACGATGCTGCCAGAAGCCTACTTTAAAGGAGGCTCTATTGTTGGCATTTCTACTCTACTCGGATTTCTAACACCAATTTATTTCAAAACTATGGAATGACAGAAAAAGTTTTAGTTGTCTGATTTTGCTGCGGAACGAGCTAACTTGTTGCGTTTTATAATTAATAGAATATAATGAACGTGGAGATAAGATTAAACAACAAATAGAAAAGGAGAGGGCAAAATGGAAACTATTTATGAGGGGCATTGGTATCATTCACAAGAGAATTCAAGTTCGTTAAGGCAGTGTGGACTGTACAAAGAAAAGAAGGATCATCCAAGTCATACGTATGACGATGATGTTACCGACTCAAGTCACATTGATGACCGTGTTGCTGATAAAGAGAACAAGAAAGTCTTAAGCGGCAATGAAATAACCATGGGCATCCAAGAATTTCTGGAGGTTGGAATGAAGTATAGAATAAGCATCGAGATCAGAGACGATAAGTACAACCTCCAGATTGAAAGTGTCTGAATCGGTTGTTTCTTTTACGGCTTTGCCGGAACAATCATAACGGGACATGGAGACCGACGTATTACTCGTTCAGCCACACTTCCTAAAAGAAAGTGCTTCACCCCGGTCCTTCCATGAGTTGACATCACAATCAGGCTTACGTTATTTGTTTCTGCAAATTTAATGATTTCCTGATAAACAGCTTTCTTCGGTTTAACAACTGCCGTTTCAACAGGCAGATCAGCAAATTGTTTTTCTGCTATCTCCTGCATTTGCTCTGAAGCATGCTTGTATACTTTTTCCAGCATCCCTTTTTTATCAGGAAGCGCCAATCCATACTCAAAATTAATGCTCGCCGGTAGCACGACATCAATCACTTTCAAAAGGGTAATTTTGTTATTCTCTTTTCCCGCCAGTTTGAATTGCTCTTTCGCATACCCAAAAGCGGACTCAGATGCTTCTGAAAAATCTGTTGTCACAAGAATATGTTTCATAACTTTTCTCCTTCTGTATTTTACGAGTTTTCATTTATATAGTGTACCACTTAAGCCACGCATTGTGAATAGCATCAAATCTCCCTGCCTAAGACAGAATGTAATACTTTGGATTTTCATAAAACTGTAACTTTCCATATTTACAAAAACGTACTTTACAAACCTGCTGTTTTGAATGCGGCAGCTACCATAGCCTGAGCCTCATCCTGAATCTTCTTGAGATGTTCCATGCCAATGAAGCTCTCTGCATATATTTTGTAAATATCTTCAGTGCCTGATGGTCTGGCAGCGAACCAGCCGTTTTCGGTAACCACCTTCAGTCCACCTATCGCCGCATTGTTACCGGGAGCATGAGTGAGTTT
>Ga0233445_1002680_pt1 | contig 11566 bp, 10 predicted proteins | sample SI_124_October20_5_FD_182779 | JGI IMG/M metagenome (GOLD analysis project Ga0233445, IMG submission 182779) | Seawater microbial communities from Saanich Inlet, British Columbia, Canada - SI_124_October2016_100_MG | ecosystem: Environmental > Aquatic > Marine > Inlet | place: Canada: British...
CATCTAAAGAGAACTCAATCTCATCAATACCGCTAGATATAAGTTTATTGGTGTTAGTTTTTGTAAGAGCGACGCCATTTGAAACGGTTTTTATTAGAACATCTTTACGAATTTTTTTTATTCTATCTACCATCAAGTAAAAGTCTTTATTGAGTAATGGCTCACCTCCATGATATAGAACTATTACTTTTACCTCATCATACTTTATGAAATCAAGGCATCTTTCAAACACCTCGTTACTCATAATTCCACGAGTCATCTCTATCGTGCCAGTTGGACAATGCCTGCAACTGAGATTGCATTTTGCTGATGGTTCTATTCTAACAACTCTAGGAATCTTCATACTTAAATTATAAGTAGTTATTTTTTCAAAAGAAACCAAGTTATATCATCTTGTGGAAAATTCTCATCTTTATGATATAAAAACCCATAGTCAACCAACTTAAATTCCGGATATTTATCTATAATTTCACCAGCAAAATCACGCTTAAATAGACGATCGTTATGACTACGATATGAAATAGATACTGGTGATGGATTGTAGTACTCAGCGACTAACAGGTACTTGCTAGATGCTTTTGCTAATTTAGAATACACTGACAATAACTCATCCGGATTAATGTGAATTAATACCCCTTTTATTAGAACAAGATCCCATTGTCTATTTTCTTTAAATTCTAAAATTGACTTTTGGTAGATGTTTTCATTAGGTATCACTTTAGTTAGCTCTTCAGCAGCTTCTTTATTGATCTCTATACCAAACAATTCTTGCTTTGGATATAGAAGCTGAAGTGCTTTTAAATTCATTCCAATATTTGCACCAAACTCAATGCATGTATTAACTTCACTAGTTAAGCGCATAGATTTAGAGAAAAAATCCAGATTTGATGCCAACAATTGGTCGCTCTGATTACGTTGAATATAGCCTGATCCAAATTCACCTGCCCAAAAATCTTCTTGTTCTGTTTTATATGACATAATTCACCTTATATTTTTTTGTTAAACAGTGCAGAATAGATCAACTCCGCCCTTATCCAGTCTTCTTCTGTATCAATATCTTGCACCCTATATCTTGGTAAAATATAGGGGCTGGTTTTATCTGAAAACAGTGATCTATGCTCAAGCCATGCTCCCTTTTTACCCCAATAAAACTGCCCTGCATCATGATACGCCTCTTCTAAATCTTGTGACCGTTTTTCGAACATTTCTGGCTGAAACATTTCACAGCGGTTTTCTTTTGTAATGCGGATTGAGCGTTGTATTGGAAATGGGTAATTTGTCACTGAAAAACAGTAATCTATATTTTTTGCTTTAATTTTTTTTAAACTCTGTTTTATATCTTCTGACTGTATGAATGGTGCTGTAGCATAAATACAGCAGACTAAATCTATTTTGTCTTTTTTTAAAAACTCTATAGCATGCGCAATAACAGGAATAGTTCCTGTATGATCATCTGACAAATATGATGGTCTTAAAAATGGTGTCTCTGCACCATGTGCTTTTGCAATGTCAGCAATTTCTTCATCATCTGTAGAGCAGATAATACGACTAAAACAGTTACTTTTTAGTGCTGCTTCTATACTCCACGCAATCATTGGTTTTCCATGAAACATTTTAATATTTTTTCTTGGGATTCGTTTACTTCCACCTCTTGCTGGGATTATACAGATGTTCACATTAAAACTTTATGGAGTGCTGATACAACATCATCTTGCTGTGAAGATGTCATTGAACTAAACATTGGTAAGCTCATAGCCCGGCTGTAATAGTTTTCTGCATTAGGAAAGTCACCTTGCTTGAATCCTAAACTTTGATAATATGGCTGGGTATGGACTGGTATATAGTGGACATTAACGCCAATATTGCTCTTTCTCATTTCATCAAATACTTGATTTCGTGTTTTGGAGATAACATCATAATTAATTTGGATAGGATAAAGATGCAGTGATGAATATGTTTCTTTAGTTTGAAGTGGGGCAGTTACAACTGGCAATTGTGCTAGCTGTTTATCATAGCGCTGCTGGATTTCATGCCTGTGTTTAATAAATTGATCTATTCTTCGCATCTGGCTAATACCTAGTGCGGCTTGAATATCTGTCATACGATAATTAAACCCTAAATCAATCTGTTGATAGTACCATGCGCCTTCGCTCTGTTTTGTCATTAACCTAGCATCACGAGTTACTCCGTGGCTACGCAGTAGTCGCATTTTTTCTGCTAGTACTGGAGAGTTTGTTGATGCCATTCCTCCTTCTCCAGTAGTGATAATTTTTACTGGATGAAAACTGAATATAGTTATATCACCATACAGGCAACTACCAATTTGTCTATTTTGATATTTCCCACCAATTGCGTGAGAGGCATCCTCTATAATCTTAAAACCATATTTTTTACTTAATTGATGAATTTTTTCCATTTCACAAGCTTGCCCTGCGAAATGAACTGGAATTACAACTTTTGGTAATTTTCCATTTTTTTCTGCTTGAACTAGTTTTTCTTCTAATGCTTGTGATGAAATATTATAGGTTTTATGATCTATATCTATAAAACCTATCTTAGCACCACAATATAAGCCACAATTTGCAGATGCCACAAATGTGTTTGGCGATGTCCATAAATAATCACCTTTGCCTAATCCTAAAGCCAAACAAGCAATGTGTAAGGCACTTGTTGCTGAGTTAACTGCTACCGTATGTTCAACATTACAATATTCGGCTACAATTTTCTCAAATTGTGGCACTACAGGACCTTGGGTTAAGAAGTCTGAATTAAGCACTTTGACCACTGCATCAATATCGGTTTTGGTAATTTCTTGCTTCCCGTATGGAATCATTTTCAGATTTTACCGATTTTCTCTTTATTGATATCAATCCATTCTTGAAGTGCCTCTATACTCATCCACTCTCTGTTATTATCGGAGCTATACTGAAAGCCTTCTGGTACTTTTTTTCCATTGTTAATCCTAATAGGGTCTTGACTCCAATCATGGATTGATGGGAGTATTTTAAAATAATCCTCATACTCGTAAGTATAATAAGAGTCTTCTTCACCTATCATCTGTTCATGTAGTTTTTCTCCAGGACGAATGCCTACTATGTCTTGTTTTGCATCACTTGAAACTGCTGTTGCCAAATCTGTAATTTTCATTGATGGTATTTTTTTTACATATACTTCTCCACCAACCATATCCTCAAATGCATGCCAAATAAGTTGAACCCCATCTTCAAGAGATATCATAAATCTAGTCATACGATCATCTGTTATCGGGAACACTTTTTTATCTATAATTGACAAAAAAAATGGAATAACTGAGCCTCTCGATCCCATTACATTTCCATATCGTACAACAGAAAACCTAGTATTATTACCTCCCGCATAAGAGTTACCTGCAACAAATAGTTTATCCGATGCAAGCTTTGTTGCTCCATACAAGTTAGCTGGTGCACTCGCTTTATCCGTCGATAAAGCCACTACTTTCTTCACATTACTATCAATACAAGCATCAATCAGATTCATTGCTCCAATTACATTGGTCTTTACACACTCAAAAGGATTGTATTCTGCTGTAGGAACAATTTTAGTTGCTGCTGCATGGACTACGAAATCAATACCATCTAGTGCTCTGTGTAAACGATCTTTATCTCGTACATCTCCTATAAAAAACCGAACACGATCATCGCCTTCAAATAATTTTGCCATCTCCCACTGTTTCATTTCATCTCTAGAATATACAACCAATCTTTTTGGATTGTATTTCTCTAGTGTCATAGGAATGAATGCATGTCCGAAAGAACCAGTTCCTCCTGTTATTAAAATTGATGTGTTGTTAAACATGTTTCATGCCTCTATATTTAAATCAACCACTATGGACTAAAAATCCATAGGTTGAAAGTTATTGCTATTAGTATACTCAACAATCGACTCTGCAATTATCTTAGATGATTGATAGATATCTGTCTCTAAAATTGTTGAATCTATATCAAAAGATGAGATTGCGCCAGAAAAACCATACTTGTTTATTTCTTCTAATTTTTCTTTTGGTGTAGTCTGACTAATATCAACATTTATAATATCTAATAGATCAGCTTTAGAGGATATTTTATTAATCTCCGAAAATATTTGATACCAAGGACTTCCAAGGTATGCACTCTTATACCCCATAAGCCATGACTCCAATCCTACTGAACCGGATGAACTTATATTGAGTGAACATTTTGCAAAAATTTCCTTATTTTCAGTTTGGTGGTCAACCAAGTAACAACCTAGTTCTGATATTTTCGAGTAATATCCGATATAGCGACCTTTTTCAAGGTAGTGCCATCGTTGAAATTGTGAAGGATGTTCCTTTACTACTAAGTTGTACTCTTCTGGCAGCCACTCTCTGAGTGTCTTAATCGCTTTGATCTGATCAAAGTACTTTCCACCTAATGGAGAGATGTTTTTTTCTGGTTCACACTGTAGATAGAATATAACAAATCTTCCTTGAGGCAATTCTGATAGAGATACAACATTAGAATTATAGTCAGCTATAATTTTCTTCTTTACAGTTGCAATTTTTACAAACAAATATAGTTTCTGTAATATATTGAATGCACTAATTTCATCTCGTGTCTTGTATTGACCATAAAGAAAACCACTTTTTGCATCAATACCTTGCATTGTTAATTTAACAAATGATCTTAGTTTATTAAAAATCTTATTGCGTTCATCACCATATAACTGTCGTTTAGCCTTAGTCCAGTATGGAATCATCCCATCTTTATTGACAATATCCAAATTAACATCTATAGTTTTGTTATTTATCAGACAAGTAGTTTTAAAAATATCTGTGATTAATAACATTAAACCTTGCCAGTAAGTCTTTTCAAGCACAACAACTTTTTTGTTGGCATTTTTAAACGCTTCATACATTACATACTCCACAACTTCATGTGGTGTGTTTTTTACAATCATTAAATCTATACTGTTTTCTTTAATGAAATCATCCCAATACGCATAGACTTTACTATATAAACCATTTTCAACTTCATTATCAATATCACCCAATATATTAATACGATTTGAAATTGAAAACTTCTCCATCGAATATCCACTATTTTTCTCCGATGGATATTGCAAATAATCATCTAAGCAACGATTCCCATCTGGTGAATATTTACACTTAATACCCTGCTTTTCTATTAAATCTGTAACTGTTTTATTTGCTCCTATTGCAAGATTAAAATTCATGCCTCGCTTGGTTAAATCTGATATCAATAGAGCATCAAAAACAGTAGAATAATTAACAAAAATCGCATTTATTGGTGTATTCATCAACTAACCTTCCTTATCTTAGCTTTTTTCCAGAAGATCAGAATAACTTCCACTCCACACAATCTCGCCTTTTTCAAACTGATAGATGTGATCACAATGTTGCAGTGTAGTAATACGGTGAGCAATTACAATCATTGTTTTATCACCTTTTAACAATTTTATCTCATCAACAATTTCCCTCTCTGTATCAGTATCCAAAGCACTAGTTGACTCATCCATCACAAGAATATTTTTATCATGATAAAAAGCTCTTGCTAATGCTATTCTTTGCCTCTGCCCACCAGACAATCTTATACCATTTTCACCAATAATTGTTTTTACACCTTGTGGCAACTGATCTATTAACTCAGAAAGTTGAGCCTGCCTTAATGAGTTATTAATATTCTCATCATTTTCCCTTTCGCTGTTTGTATCAAGTGCAATGTTATCTTTTAATGAAGCATCTATTAAAAATATTTCTTGCGGTAGATAAGCAACTTGTGAGCGCCAACTATTAATAACCTTATCTAGTCCTTGGCCATTATATAGAATAGCCCCTTCTTGCGGAGTTAAAAAACCAAGCAAGATATCCACTAATGTACTTTTACCAGAACCTGATGTACCGATAATGCCTATAGAATCACCAGAAGATATTTTTAAATCAACCTTAGTAAGTGCAGGTACAGCCGCACCCGGGTAAGTAAAACCAACCTTATTTAAAACTAGACTTTCAAACTTAGAAAAATCAGAAGTGTCTATATTAGAAGATAAATGTTTTTGTTTTACACTACTCTGTTTCTCTTTATAGTCATCATAGAATATATTTAATGCATCTTTTTGAAATCGCAACCGAGTAATATTACTAATAATTTGATTTGCTGATGGAATTAGCCTAATTGATGCTACACCGAAGATAGTCAATGTTGGTAAAAGTGCTTGAATATCCTGACCTAATAACAGTGTAGAGATAACCAGTAAGACAATAAAAAGAATTAAAACCAACTCCAATAAATAACGAGGAGCTGAAGTAAATATCTGTGTACTTACACTTGCCTGAGAGTACTGTTTTGATGTTTCTACAACTGTATTATGAAAAAAATTTTCTTTGCCAAGTATCCGAACTTCCTTTAATCCATCAATAGCCTCTTTCAGTGCTTGTATCATTAGTGTTGAACTTTTATTAATTATAGTACCATTTGCTTCTATACGCTTTTTGAAAAGTTGATCATATGCTATTGTCACCCCACCAATCAATGCAACCAACATAAGAAGTGCTATACCGTTATACCAAAATAGTAGTAGGATTATACTTATTGCAACAACACTTTCACTAATGACTCGCATAATGGAAAGAAGAATACTCTGTGAAAAGACTGACGCTAAATTAATATTATAAATATATTCAGAACTATTACGCTTTATATATTCAATGTATGACATCTGTTGATATGTTTGCATCAGATTTGATTTAAGATCAACTGCCAATGAAAAACAGAAGTTTAGAATAATATAGTTAATCAACAATCCAAATATCATTTTGATAACAAACACTGATACTAAAACAACACCAAATACTATCAATATGTCTTCTGTCGACAATATACCAAATAGATCAGTAAATATACCACCCAATTCACTTTGAATAAAGTCGTCAGGCCTTACAATTAATTCAACATAAGGAACAATCAAGCCAATACCTAAAACATCAAAAAGTGAGGCCGTTAGGAACAGTAGTAACATCCATGATAATTTTCTTTTTCGGGCCCCCAGTAAATAAAGTACTTTATTTACTGAAGTTTCATTGCTATTAGGCATTTCATCTAATAAATCACACATCTAATTTTGCAACCAATTCTTTTAAGCGATAACTATAATCATACTTATCGTGGTAGATAAAATGTTTCAAAGATTTTCGCATATCAGATATGGGGATATCTTCTAACTTACTTGTCTTAACAAAATCATTTTGCAAATCATCTGAAGCATCACAAAACTCAAGACCTTTTATATCCTCTATTCCTTTAAAATGTGGATAATATTTATATGCATTATGTGGACTTGATACATGAATCCCATCATCATACCTTAGGGCTAATACTTTTGTTCCACATATTAGTGACTCAATTAACATTGTTGTTAACGGACCAATAACAAATTCAGCATTTTTCAATAATGCTGGATAATAATTTAAAGAAGGTTGAAATGATTTAGTTGTATTATTATTTGAGTAATAAGCATTTTTCAACTGTGGGTCTAGTATAATGTGTTTAAAATCCACTTCTAGAAATTCATCATCACACTCTCGAGGGGATCTCCATGGATGTGGTCTATAAACCACTTTATAATTCCCAAATGTATTAATATTTTTTTCAATAATTCGATCCACTTCTTTAAGTGCTGTTAATTCATCAAAGCCCAGGAAAGATCCGCAAAAAAGAATATAAGGAAAGGAAAAATATGACGGCACACCTTCTTGTGGTAACTCAAAATATTGTTGAAATCTAGGTGTACCTATATTTGTAATTTGATTTTCTGATAAATCATGTATCTCTACTGCATGTTTTTTACTTTGTTGTCCCCACACACCCAAGTAATCTGGTTTTTTCCAAAAAACTGTTTTACTGGATAGATTATCCCAATTATCCACTAAAAACAATGTTTTTATCTTTTTCTTTTCTGATACTCGTAAAATGTCGCATCCTAAGGTATTGTATGCGGAATTTGGAAATATAATTAAATCTGGCAATATACTATCGATTTTACTTTCTAAATCTTCATTAATCGGTAATTTATTTTCTAATACTGAAACAGTAAGTTGATGAGTTATTTTGTTTGAACTTAAAAGTAACTTCCATGATCTCAACCATGACAATACTGTTTTTAAATTTCTAAATTTTGTATCTCTTGGAAGATATATCCTATGACGGTAAAATCTAAAATAGAAAGAGGTCGACCTCTTTCTGTATCTCCACATATAGCTCTCAAATAACCACCGATATAACCTCTCAGCTTCTGGTAGTACAGATATATATCCAATGAAGTTATTTTTCTGCTCAAGTATCTCCGAAGGTTTTATATTATTATCTGCCAAATAATAACAATCATCATCTTCAATTTTTTCAAATGCTGCCGTTTCCAAGTAATTACGGATATATTCTGGAGATGATATAACAATTAACTTTTTCATTTAATTATAGGAAGATTAACCATTTTGTTGTTAACTAAAGATTCAGCAAGCATCCAATCTTCTGGTAGATTAATATCAAATCCTTCATACCCTTTAGTTATAAAAGGAATGACTCTACTCCCACTAATTGTCCTTGTTGTCAAAGCTACTCTACATTTTGCAATCTCTAGGCTTGCATTTTGCACATATACTTTTGGTAACGATTGATAAGGCGAACTATGCCATGGTGTTTCTAGTTCATTTGGGTTTGATATAATTGGTGTCATTTCATTATTTTTTACATACCACATTTTTCCAGGGTGTTGGCTGCAAAGTTCAACTGCTCTTAAAGAATCAGGATCATCTGCATTTTGAAAGATTTCCCACGCACTACGAATAGTTTCTGGCCGACGGAATGGACTAGTTGGTCTTAATATTGAAAAACATTCTGGCAATGAAACATCCTTTTTCAATGAGCTTAATAGATGATACACCCAATCAATGTCTGCAGATCCATCTCCAGAATACTCAATCGGTCTTAAAAATGGAACCTCAGCTCCATACTGTATTGCGATCGATGCTATTTCTTCAGATTCAGTAGAAACTATCACTCTAGAGAAAATACCAGATTTTAATGCTGCAACTATGGTATATGCTAAAAGAGGATGACCATTAAGCATGCGTATATTTTTATTTATAATACGTTTTGATCCACCTCTAGCAGGTATCGTCGCAATGACTTTTGTGGTATTTGTCATATTAATCTGAGTGTAGGATTGGAAAACTACACAACATTAGCATGGCGCAACAATGATATAGTCTCACCAATACCTCTTCGCAAACTTCCTGCAGAAATAAACCCAGTAGCATTAAACCTATCACACAAAACCTCATACGAAAGTTGGTTCATAATTTTATTATCTACAAACTCCACTTCTAGCTCTGGTACGAATTCTCTAATTGTATCTACCACATCTCTTACAGTTGAGTTGTGGGTTAATACATTATAAATTCTACCATCAAACAGGTCATTTCTTATAATATGAGAGATAGCACGAGAGGCATCAAACAGATCTAGATAGGGGCGTTTCTGGTCGTATGCTGTAGACCATACCGTAATTGGCTGTCTCATTGCCGCCTGCCAACAAAATTTATTTACTGCTGTATGAAAACGCATACCTGGTGATGCTCCAAATATTGTTCCAAAACGACAAGAAATTGCCTTTAAGCCTTTATCTTTACTTAACTGTACAATCAACTCTTCCTCTTTTAGTTTAGTTGTTGCATAAGGGCTTTGTGGTTGCAGCTCTTCTTCAGAACAATCTTCATCTACTACATCATTCTGGGTACCATAAACACTGGTTGAAGAGAGTCCAATCATCCTTGCACCTGTCTCCACGCAAGTATTGGCAACTTTTACAGTTGACTGATAGTTATTCTCTTCAACTTCAGCTGCTTTATCAAAACTGCCTGCTGCATCTGTAATAGCCGCTAAATGGATGATTGTATCTGCCCCCTTAAATAGTTCATTAAGATCGATCTTGGTTACATCACCCTCAATAAATCGATAATTTCCTACTGCTGGAAGGTTGAATAGAGATGGATAGCGTTGCGTCATCATATTGTCGATCATTACAATTTCTGCATTTGGAAACTGTATCCCTAAATCACGAACTACATAAGAGCCGATATGGCCGATTGCACCTGTTATTATAATTTTCATTCTATTTTCAAGTCCTTTAATTAATAATTCAACATATACTGTTGTAGTTCTTTCTTATTCACCAAAACTGTTCTAATCAAAAGTTGTGATACCATAAAGTATGCCGCAGCATTCTCTATACGATCTTCCGTTTTATCTTTCCCCATAAACTCTTTTAACTCATGATAAGGGCAAAGAAACTCTTGTGCAAATGCTCTTTGAAACTTCTGACGATATGTTTTCTCTTTTGTTGAAGGCAATATTTTATCTTGCACAGATGAATAAAGATGATCCCCCACAATCCTCATTAGTGCAAAACGCCTGTTCGCCTCATAGGATGTGTTCAAATAAAATTTAATCTTTTCTGTACCAGAATCTCTGAAACCAGCCGCAATATGGTACTGATTATTTTTATTGTATATTAATTCTCTTTGCAAAAAACCAAAACAATCAGATAAAAACTTATTTGTAACCGAACCGTCTGGAACAGACCAACTTTTTCTGGCTACTCTTGCCGCATAAGCTGCTTTTTCCCATGGCTTGGATTTGTCGAATGATACAACTTTGTGACGCAACTGATCAGAATAATCAATCATGAGTGTTGATGATGCTTTATTTCTAACACCGCTCCACAATTCCTTAATCACCTTTAGTGGATCATTCTCTTGACAAGAAATTATCTCTGAAACGGCATTCTCTCCATATTTTTTGCTGGCAGTTAAAATATCTTCCACAAAATCACTAGATACCGTATCAGGATCATTTCCTAATAAAGCTTCCACTCTTCTCCATTTAGAATATTCATGATTGCTTAGCTCCTCTTTTAACTCCTCCCAGACTTTATGTAACGCACTATTTTTATACCCAAAACTATACAAACGCTCAATAACAGATTCTATAAATGAGCGGATCGTCATTTCAAAATGAGGAAGAGAGACATCTCTCTGAATATGGTTTAAATAACGCACCCCTTCTCTGCTTGATGATGGCGTTGGATACATAGAGAGCTTGACATCTTGGCTGTCACTGCAAAACTCCAAATCTGGCCACAAATATCCCTCACCAATAGCGCCAAGCTTATGACTCATTTCCCAAGATGATCCAACTCTTTCTGGTTCACAAATAATCCGCCACCAATTCGATGCTAACCATTGAGCCAACGCATAAGCAGAAACCCTCATAGTAGGTCGAACTGTTTTTGAAACTGTGTCTTCTAATTCACAAATATGAACTCCAGAGAGACAAATATCTACTTCTGCAAATGTACAGTGATGATAATCGGATGATTCTGAACCTATCCACTCAAAATTAATTGAAAATGGATTATCCATTACTCTGTTTCCAATGCTCAAGAACAGTTTTACGGAATGGATCACTCTCTGGCATCGGATAACCATGATAAGTAC
>Ga0233445_1002694_pt1 | contig 11507 bp, 11 predicted proteins | sample SI_124_October20_5_FD_182779 | JGI IMG/M metagenome (GOLD analysis project Ga0233445, IMG submission 182779) | Seawater microbial communities from Saanich Inlet, British Columbia, Canada - SI_124_October2016_100_MG | ecosystem: Environmental > Aquatic > Marine > Inlet | place: Canada: British...
CTCACTGCCTGCACCACAGTCCATAAAGCCTTAAAGCCAATATAGCGAATCACCGCACGATACAAGCCAAATCGCACAAAGATAATACTAGCAACAACTGGTGCGCCAAATATCACCCAAATTAAATCATCATTAGGAAAATACCAATAACCAAGACGAATTGAGAATGAGGCTAGTAATATCGATACAAGTACGACAGAATCAACCAACAGCATAATTAGTTGCTTGTAGATTCTTGAAAGATTTGTCACTTTATTTATCATTACTTATGCTTTGGATACCCATCTGGATTTTGTGACTGCCAATGCCAAGCATCCTCACACATCTCATCAAGCTCGTATTCAGCACTCCAATCAAGTTTTTCTAGTGCGTATGCAGGGTCAGCATAGCAAGTAGCTATATCACCAGACCTTCTGCCGACTATTTTATAAGGTATGTCTTTACCTGCGGCCTTCTCAAAAGCTTTTACCATATCAAGTACAGAATATCCATTACCTGTGCCTAAATTGACTGTTAACACTTGTGGCTTATTTTCTAATGCTTGTAATGCCTTAACATGACCTTTAGCTAAATCTACCACATGTATGTAATCACGCACACCCGTTCCATCAGGTGTATCGTAATCACCGCCAAATACACTGAGTTTTTCTAATTTACCAACGGCCACTTGTGAAATATATGGGATTAGATTATTGGGAATATCATTTGGATTTTCACCTATTAACCCACTCTTATGCGCTCCAATGGGATTAAAATATCTCAGCAGTGCAATATGCCAGCTGTCATCAGAAACAAACACATCTTGTAAAAACTCTTCAATCATTAACTTTGAGCGGCCATATGGGTTAGTTACCGATAATGGAAAATCTTCCTTAATCGGCACCGTATGCGGATCACCATATACTGTAGCAGAAGAGCTAAAGACAAAGGTCTTGCAATTAAAATCACGCATCACTTCAGCCAAGATAAACGTGCCGCCTACATTGGTATCATAATACTCAATAGGCTTCTCTACCGATTCACCTACCGCCTTTAAACCTGCAAAATGAATCACCCCATCAATAGAATGCTGCTCAAATACTTGAGTGATTGCAGCCTTATTACGTACATCTACCTTATGAAAAGGAATATCACTATTAGCCAACTTCTCAACACACTTTAAAGACGCTAATGAGGAGTTACGCAGGTTGTCAACTACCACAACCTCATAGCCAGCTTTAATAAGCTCAATGCAAGTATGGGAGCCTATATAACCTGCACCCCCTGTCACCAATATTTTCATATCAATTTACTACCATTTTCATTACTCGAGCAATCGTATCACATATTTGTTGAATCTCATCTTCAGTTAAGGTTGGATGCACTAAAAACATCAAAGAATTCTCACCCAGTTCTTTTGCATTAGTTAACCTCTCTTTGGGTCTAAATCCAGTATCATCAAATGCTTTTTCTAGATACACTTCAGAACATGACCCTGAATAGCAAGGCACGCCCAATGCATTAATTTCATTAATAATTCGATTACGACTCCATTCTTCTTTTAACTGACTAGGCTCGACAAAAATATAACACTTGTAAACAGCATGCTCAATATAATCAGGGATATTTGGCACACGCAAACCTTTGCACTGGCTAGCGGTATTCCAGATTTTATTTGCATTGCTTACACGTGTAGACTGCCAACTATCTATTCTTGCCAGCTGAATACGACCTATGGTAGCTTGCATTTCAGTCATACGCCAGTTGGTGCCAAACGATTCATGTAGCCATCTAAATCCTTCGGGATGCTCTCTCTCATAAACAGCCTCGTAACTCTTGCCATGATCTTTGTACGCCCACATCTTTCGCCATAAAGACTCATCATTGGTAGTTACCATGCCGCCCTCACCGCCTGTAGACATAATTTTATCTTGGCAAAAACTCCAACAACTGATATGCCCAATAGAACCAACAGGCTTGCCTTTATACTTAGCACCATGTGCTTGAGCGCAATCTTCAATAACATATAGATCAAATTCATTAGCAAAAGCCATAATTTCATCCATTTGACAAGGCCAGCCTGCTAAATGAACACAAACGATTGCTCTGGTTTTTTTACTTATTTTTCCCTTGATTGACTCAGGCGTAATGTTTTGGCTGTCCAAATCAACATCTGCAAAAATTGGAGTCGCACCTGTGTTAATAATTGCAGACACCGAAGCAATAAAAGTACGTGAAGTAACAATAACCTCATCTCCAGTATCAATATTGAGTGCTTTTAACGCCAAATCCAAAGCTAACGTACCATTGGCTAGCGCTATGGCGTGCTTGGTATTGCAAAACTGTGCAAATTCCGATTCAAAACTTCGACACTCATTTCCAGTCCAATAATTTACCTTGCCAGACTGCAAAGTACGAGTAACCGCTTCTATTTCTTCCTGTGAATAACTTGGCCAACTTGTCATGTTACAAGTATATCTTTCAGGTCGTACAATGAGTTGATAATTTTATTTGGATATCCATCCTTGGGGGTTACTTCTTGTGCGTACTCTTCAGTACCTCTCTTTATTTGAATACTATCCCAGCCAAGCTGATTGGGCGCAATAAAATCTTTCTTAGGATTGTCAGAAATATAAATACACTCATCTTTATATGCATTAAAGTTCTCTTCAACTTTTAAAAAAGCACAAGTGCTTGGCTTCCAGCAATCTTTCCCCCACTGATCAGTAAAATATATTTTTTGAAAAAAAACATCAATTCCAAGTGCATTTGCTTTATTTTTTTGAGTTTGTAAATATCCATCAGAAACTAATGCTAACGGCACTTTTGTTGAGAAATATTCCAAAGCCCACATAGCATCATCAAATAATTTAATTGAGGGTAAGTGCGCGCGATAAACGCTCACCATTTTCCTTATCAAAGCTTCGGTGTATTCTATCTCAGCAATATCAATTAGCACCTGATTGAAAATCTTACCTCTTTCACCAGAGTTAAATAAACTCCATGCTTTTAAAAAAAAATCAGAAAAACCAAACTCTTCTAATAAAAACCGGTCAACCGCATAAAAACCACTGCGAACAAACTCACGTTCAGAAAATAGTGTATCGTCCATATCAAATACAACAACTCGACCCATTACAACCCCACGCTAGAAGCTTTAGCAAATAGGCCTTGATCAAAGCGCAACATAGAAAAATTATCCTGCCATTGAGCTTGCATGTCTGTTTGAATAGACTGATCGCTCAACATTTGCAATATCCATAAAGGATAATTTGCACCTGCAGCAGCGGTTAATGGAAAACCGCCGCCAAAACGAGGATTAATTTCAATAAATTTTAATTCACCCTTTTTTTGTTTAAAACATTGCAAAGTAATGCACCCCATAGCACCATCCATTAGCCCGGCAACTTTATATGACCAATCAATGATCTCTTTATCATTAACCGTAATAGCTTTACTGACTTCGCCTGCTCTAGTTTCTATGCGCAATCTAGGAACTGCACATTGCACTCTTCCATAGAAATCTACTAATACATCAATGGTATATTCATCTCCCTGGATAAATTCTTGCACGATTGGATCGTTCAAATATTCCAAAAAAAACATGAGTTCTTTTTTATTATAGACTTTAGTAACGCCAATACTACAGCTGCCATTTGCTGGCTTAAGTAGTAATGGGTATTTATCGTCTGTTAGCCCTATTGATTCTTCATTTGAATATAAACGTGGCGTTGGGATATTATTATTTTCAAAAAAATGTTGAGATCTTCTCTTATCCATAAAAATGTGGTTTGTATCATTACTGCAAACCAACACTTTAATATTATGTTGACTAAACAAATCACTAGCTGCAGATAAAATATTAAGCTCAGTATCTATCGTAGGCACAATAAGATTGATATCATTAATTTTACAAATCTCTAACAACTGATCAATATAGCCTTCATCTATCACGCGCATAACAACTTGCGACTCATCAGCCACTTGTAATGCTGGCGCATGCTCTTGCAAATCAACTGCAAACACCTTGCCTTTAATATCAAGCTGGACAATAGCTTTTTGAAACAACTCCACCAAAGAAACCCTTCTACCTGCACTTGTTATTAATATATTACAACTTGTCATCTTTCTTGTCGTCCTTTACACCTGAAAAATATGACATTGTAGCATGCCCTTCTTGGCTAATACCATCGCGCTTAAATACTTTAAATATTGTTATAAACAAAATTTTAATATCTAGCCAAATTGAACGATGATCAATATACCAAACATCCATTTCCAAACGCTTTTTCCAAGAGATGGCATTACGTCCATTAACTTGAGCATAGCCTGTAATTCCAGGAAGCACTTCGTGCCTTCGCAGTTGGACATCACTATAAAGAGGCAGGTATTCAACTAATAAGGGTCTAGGACCTATAAATGCCATATCCCCCTTAACAATGTTATACAACTCTGGAAGCTCATCCAGACTGCTTGCACGTAAAAATTTTCCAAATTTAGTTAAGCGCTTTTCATCAGATAATAGAGCCCCTGATGAGTCAACAGCATCAAGCATAGTTCGATATTTCACCATGGTAAAGATATCGCTATTCTTTCCAGGTCGATTTTGTTTAAAAAATATAGGAGCGCCTAAATTTATTCGCACCAGTATTGATAAAAAAATCAATAAAGGCAATAAAACAATAATCAGTGTCAATGCTAATAATTTCTGCATAACAAAACCTTATTTATTTAAAGTGCGCTTCCACACCAAGTCTATTAGTCGATAAATATGATAAAAAGGCAACAATAATGAACTGCTAAATCCATAGCGTTGCTTCATCCAAGTGCTGTCTGGTATCACCCCCCTAACAAATCCAAAAAATGAATCATACAACAAAGAAACAAAAATAATATAACCCATACGAGACCATTTTTTACCATCAGGGTCAAATAATCCTACATTTTGCAACCACTTAGAAATCATATTAATTTTCCACTTTCCTGGCCTTAAGTGTGCCATTACATGATCAGGCACTGGCGTATCAAGCAAATCACTTGCCAATGCCAGAGAAAAGAAAGTGGCTGTTTTTACTTCAAGAGAGATGACCCTTTTAGTAAACACTTCCCAGTTTATGTCGCATTCTCTAACAATTCTATCAACATCAGTATGTAGCCTAAAACCTGGTGCACGAACATAACTATGTTTTGCTGTATGTAAGCACACCTGTAACAAGTTATCCTCAGGTGCTAGTAATTTTACACTTGAGTTTTTAATGCTAACTGATCGCTCCATTAGCTCATCAGCACTCGGCTCTTGATCAGGCCGTATCCATCTTCCAGCCACAGGACGCCACTGCAATTCGAACCAAAGGTTATCCCCATTGGGCAGCTTTACTGCATATTCAGCACCGCCGCCCTGCTCAGCTTTCTCAATATCTTCTTCCTCTAATGGGGAGCGGAACTTCAATACATAGCCATGATCAACTAGGACTTTATGAGCTTTTCTAAAATCTTGCTTGCGCACTAAAACATCTATATCTCCCATTGGAGAGGCGCCATAATGAGTATATAATCCGCGAGTTATACCGCTATTTTTAAGTGCTATCATTTCAATATGGTTATCAGATAATAGTTTAGATGCCTTATCCAACTCTTGCATGTAGCTACCAATCCGAAGATCGATTTCTTTAAAAGCGTCATTCCAATATTGTGGCAACAAGTCAACATCGACACAACAGCTAAGCGCATCGGCAGCGATGGATTCAATTTTATTATATTGACACAATTTAAATAATTCCTCACTACCCAATTCTTGAAATAAAGCTTTTATCTTATTACAATTCAAGTACTCCCTATGCGTCAACACTTTGCACAAGAACATCTCCGAATCTGTTAACCTTAGTTCCAATATACTCATAACTACAACATTCCCGCCTTCATCATAAAATCTACAAAATATTTAATACTTGATTTTTTAGCATACCTTTTTTCTGCGCCCAGTCGCGCATTGTGTTGATATTTATCTAAAAGAGTATTATCACTTAACACTTTCTTAATAGCGGATGATAATTTATCAGAATTTCCAGGATCTATACAAATGCCACAATCGCAAATTCCAATAATATCTTTCAACTCATTCTCTCCCGAGCAAATTCCAATAACCGCAGAACCTGCAGCCATGTAATAAAACACCTTACTTGGAATCATTAATTCTTGTGCACCGCCATCTAGTGCCACTAAAGAGATACTAGCTAATGCCATTGTATAAGGCAAGTCTGATTCTTCTTGATAGGGATAAATAGCAATATTATCAAGTTGATGACTCTTTTGATAATCAACAACTGCCTGGTACTTATCACCACCGCCAATAAACAAAAATAAAATATCGTCTCTTTTTCTTAATTGTTTTACCGCTCCAAGCATTGTATCAATATCGTGGCTAACACCCATATTGCCAGAATACAAAACAATATGTTTACCTCCAGGATTGAAATTTTTCGCCAAAGGATTGTTTTCATAGGCAAGAGGCTTAATAAAATCGGTATCAACCCAGGGAGGGACAATGCTTATCTTACTCAGGGAAAGGTCATTGCTTGTTGAAAGGCGCTTAGCCATATGCTTGCCCAGGGTAACAATACTCTTAGCATCTCTATAAACCTTTTTATTAAGCCAATTCCAAATTTTAACAATAATATTACTCTGCTGAACTATGCCCATCTCAATCAATACATCCGGATAAATATCGTAAACTAAAACCATATAAGGATTTTTTTTAAAAAAATTCAATAGCCAAAACCATATGCCTAATATTGGCGGATTACTACTTAATAAAAAACCATCACTTTTCTTAGAAAAAAGAATTAATTTAGTGGTTGAAATCAAATATCTCACCCAAGTCAAGCCTCTGGTTAATCTTGATTTTCGATTGTATTCTGGCGCCGTTATAAGCTGTATATTACCACTAGAATTAATATTTTTTGCATCAGGGTGTCCGGTATGCAGCACCACACCATCTACAAATTCGTTTGACAAGCCTTCAGCCAATTCACAAAATAGAGGGCCCGCCATCTGATTTAGCATAATTAAACGCTTAACTTTACTCATGAATCAGCCAGTCCATTTTTTTTATTTCATTCATCCAAACATTTAAACCGTCATCTTTGCTAATCATATTTGGAATTTGCAATTCAGACAATCTAACCATCAAATCCTCTATTAAGAAAACAACCAGCTCCAAATTTGACAATTTAGTGCTAACATTTTTAATACACCAATTCCACGATATGTTTGCTTCATTCAATATTACTCTTATTCTTGCAGCCAAACCCTGAGGGGATCGACATTGCGTTGCAAAAACTAAGGCATCGTAATATATTGAACGCTTAGCGGTATACTCCCAATCAATCAAATATAATTGTTGATCAGTATTATCAACCAATATATTTGCCGGTTGGAAATCTCCATGAGATTGAACTAATTCAATGTCGCATTTATTCGGTCTGTCTAAGTCTGTTGTTAATAACTTTAAAACATCTTTTATTTTGTCTTTCTCATCTTGGGTATATACATCAGGTAGTTTGGTAATAAGATTATCACAAAAATCATATAAAGACTGCGTGTAACCACCAAGATTAACTTTTGTTAAAGTCTTGCCATATAGGCTTAATAAACTTGTTTGCGCATCTAAGAGAGCTTTATCTTTAACACCTTGGTCATCTATCCTGTTAAGTGGTAGTGCACTTACTTGCACTTCTTCATACCACAAACCTTCTGAATCAACATTTAGTAACTTAGGGGTGGGTAAAAATTTATACTTCTCTCTTAAATAAATTTCATTCTTAATAAATTGAGCACTAAACCCTTCTTTTAATACAACTCTACAACTTAATGATTCAAGATCAACAATACGTATTGAATGATTTCCTGGAATAATACACAACCCATTAAGGTCACTAAGCCATGGGTTAACTTCTACCCTTGTTTTTACAAATAACCATTCAAAATAATTACATACTGCAAGCTGTATATAAGTTTCTTGCAAAAAACATCTTAGTATATTTGGATGATAAGCATACTCAGATACAATAGATTTAAGCTTTACTCGATCAATACTTTTAGAGTAAATAATATTAAGCTTATGATTGGCTAATAAAGAGGCGTCACTTTTAGAGCCACCCCTCCAATTAACAACGGCAACAACCCCAAGTACATCTAACAGGTACTTGGCAAAACTTTGCTCAAATGTCTGGGCAAAGTCCTCACGTTTTAATAACAGATCAAGACGCATTGATATGATTAAGTACAGAAAGCACTTTATCTTTTATAAGATTAGCGCTAGAGTCTATTGAATCAAGGCCATCAATTTTTACCCAATTTTGACCATTAAATAACTTTGATGTTACATATATTTCCAAACGCCGTTCTAACACCTCTTTAGAATCTGGGAATGGCTCATTTTTTAGCTTTGAACGATGCATTGACTCTTCAACTGGCAAGATAAACAAGAAACTGACATCTGACTCTGGAGAGATGGCTACTAAAAACCTCCATAGCCACATATTTTCAAAATTACTACTTGGGAAATTTAAAGAAAAATCTATAAAAGTATCACCCAAATATCGATCACAAATAACTACCCTGCCCAAAAAAGATTTAATCCTAACAATAACAGCATATAAAACCAATAAATCTAGCATAGCTATCATCAGCCATAAGCGACTAACCAATGAATTGGACATAGCCTTATCTCTTTTTTCATTCCTTCCAGAAGATATTGACTTCTTGCCAAGAACAATGCGAACAGATTTCTTAAGTAGCTCAAATCCTGGTGTATAGCCACCGCGTGACCATACAGAACTAACAGAAAGCCTTCGCCCTGTAATTTGTTTTTTCAAAAGGTCAATTTGGGTACTTTTACCAGCGCCATCAACCCCGCTAAATACTATAATCACTATTTGCTTAATCTATAATCTTTTATCACTTGATTATAGATTCTAATGAGTTCTTTACCTTGTTTATTGGCACCTACATTTTCTTTGATATATTTCATACCGTTATCACCCATTTTTTTTGCAAGCCCCCTGTTATCTAGCAAGCCCTTAACACCCCTAAGAAAGGCATCGTTATTGTCATAGTCCGCTAACTTACCACCTGAAGAAGCATTGACAATATCTGGTAACCCGCCCAAATTAGAAGCAACTATTGGCGTACCAACAGATAATGATTCTAATGCAACTGTTGGATAGCTATCGCCACATTGAGATGGCACCACAGATGCTACTGCCTTTTTTATAGCACTAAGTGTTGCCTTGTTATCCAATCTACCAAAAAACTCAACTTGGTTAAATTTGTTATCAATGCAATACTTTTTCAATGAATTAAGTTCAGGGCCATTACCAACAATACTTATTTTGCAATCAAGATTGCTTATAAGGTATTTAAGCACTTTTGAACCTTTGGCAACTGACAATCTTCCAGCATAAACTACCCCCTCCCTATATAGCCATGAGTCATCTACATCAAACTCAGACGAAGCATTAAATCCATTGTTTCTAACGACAACTTTATTCTCTGGAAAGCCCGAACTGACATGCTGCTCTCTTACAAATTCTGATACTGCAATAAAGCGAGAAACATATTTAAATAAAAATCCAAACTTTCGAACAATAAAATTATTTAAGAATAGCAACAAGCTAATAAATCGACCATGCCCGCAGCCTCTTTTAACACCTAGCCAGCCATAACTCCCGACACAGTCGTTACAATAGGTATTGTTTCTAAAATAGCCACCCTCCAGACACAATCTCCGGCCATTATGTAAGGTTTGCACCATAGGAACTTTCAAATTATTCACGGCCACAATAACAGAAAAACTTAAATAAGGCTCGATTGTATGAAAATGCACAATATCTGGCTTGTGCCTATCGATAGCAAATTTAACTTTTTTATAACTAGAAAATGACCAAATGAGGCCACCTATTTTTCCGATAACAGATCGCCATCCAGAGTTTGGTATTTTTATTTTTTTATAAACAACTTCTATGCCATTTCTTTGTAAAAATTTAATATCATTATCAATGACAACATCTTCACCAGTAACTAAGCTGGAGTTGACGCCGCCTTGGATAATTAACACTTTCATGAACTATAATAGTTGAAATTAACACTCATTTAATTGATCCAATAGCTTTAATCCAAAGGCCATACATAAAAACAAAAGCCGCCTTTAATGAACCAATAATAATTCTATTCCTCCTGTATGCATTAATAACACGCACTCGAAGCCCATAATAAATCGACTTAAAAGATTGATTTCTAGATGAGTAAGTCATGAGTACTTCTTGTAAATTATGATACTTAAACTTATCCACACCACGCAACCAAAGGTCGTAATCCTGAGCTCTTAAACACTTTGTATCATAACCACCTAAAGACTCAATAAAGTTACGTCGCATGATAACGCTTGAATGGAAAAAGGGGTTTATTTTTTCAATACTACCTAAAATAGTAGCATGATTTTCAGGCTTAAATACTGTTGACTTTTTACCATTAACTCTTACAACCTCTGCCCCAGTTCCCAGTATGGCAATTTCAGAATGCTCATTAAGATATTTAATTTGACTCTCCAATCGATCAGGCAAGGCAACATCGTCAGCATCCATTCTAGCAATATATTCACTATTAGAATTCGAGATGGCTTTATTTAGACTATAGGCCAGGCCGCAATTTATTTTATTAACCAATAATTCTATATTGTCATGCTTATCAACATACGACTGAACTATTTTATTTGTATCATCGGTTGACCCGTCATCAACAATAACTAAATTCCATAATTTATAATTTTGATTAATTATACTTCCAATTGCATTACTAACTTTTCCACTTTCATTAAACACTGACATTACTATTACAACACGATTTGAAAAATCCATGCGATTAAGATTGTTTATTTTTTAAAATAATACCAATTTGAGATGAAAGGTACTCATGGAAAGGAAATATATTTATTAATTTATTTCTATTAAACTCAACCTGTTGAATTTTCATATTAGAATATTTAGATATCTTTTTATATTCACCTAATGAACACATATGGTGTGTAGATAAGCCAGTTTCACTCCTATAGTATGATGACTTTAAATAGCCTCTTTTTATCATCTTATACGACAATAATACAAGTCTTTTCAAGTAATGAGACGGATCTACGGCGATGATCACCCCTCCACCAGAAAGATGCTTCTTTAAATTATTGAATAGCGTGAAACGATCTGGTATATGATGAACTGCACTAAGAATTACTATCATGTCATATTTCTTGTTAAATTTAAAAGTCGAAGCGTCACCAACATATGACTTATGGGTTAAACTATCACCATGAAAATCGTTATTGATACAACTAGATATATAGTCAATAAAAATACTATTTATATCAATCATATCGTACTCTCTTACTGATTCTTGATGGCAAATTAGATGTGACATGTAGCCAGCACCAGGCCCAACCTCAAGAACATTTTTAGGCTTGTAGTTTTCTAGGGCTTTGG
>Ga0233445_1002711_pt1 | contig 11464 bp, 11 predicted proteins | sample SI_124_October20_5_FD_182779 | JGI IMG/M metagenome (GOLD analysis project Ga0233445, IMG submission 182779) | Seawater microbial communities from Saanich Inlet, British Columbia, Canada - SI_124_October2016_100_MG | ecosystem: Environmental > Aquatic > Marine > Inlet | place: Canada: British...
TACTTACTCACACCTTTATGATCTACCGACTACAGGCTTAAGATTCTTTACTGTTTACGGTCCGTATGACAGACCTGACATGGCATTACAAAAGTTCACTAGAGCTATTATGAATGATGAACCCATTACAGTGTTTAACTACGGCAAGCATAGAAGAGACTTCACCTACATTGATGACATTGTAGAAGGCATCATCAGAGTGCTGGACAGGCCAGCACCAATAAACCCTAACTGGGATAGTAATAACCCAGATCCTGCCACCTCGAGTGCCCCATACAGGGTTTATAATATTGGCAATAACAATCCAGTTGAGTTAATGGATTACATTGAAGCACTGGAAACCTCATTAGGCAAGAAGGCAGAAAAAGAATTACTACCACTTCAACCTGGCGACGTGCCAGATACTTACGCTGATGTAGATGACTTAGTAGAGCAGTTTGACTACAAGCCAAGCATGAGTGTTAAGCAGGGTGTGGAGAATTTTGCAGTTTGGTATAAAGAGTATAGTAAACTTTAAGAATTATTAAAATATGAAAAATAAAAAAATAGCCTTAATTGGCTTGGGCTACGTAGGTCTACCTCTCGCTGTTGAATTCGGAAAAAAGCGTACAGTAATTGGCTTTGATATCAATCAAAGTAGAATTAATGAACTCAAAAAAGGCATAGATACAACCCTTGAAACAACCAAGCAAGAGCTTAAAGATGCAATCCATCTAAGTTACACAGCTAACTTAGATAATATTAAAGATTGCAATATCTTTATTGTTACTGTCCCAACTCCAATTGACAAACACAAAAGACCGGACTTAACTCCTTTAGAAAAATCTAGCGAATCAGTCGGTAAGATTCTTAAAAAAGGAGATATTGTTATTTATGAATCAACCGTCTACCCGGGAGCAACAGAAGAGGTTTGTGTGCCAATCCTTGAGCAGCAATCAGGTTTAAAATTTAACAAAGATTTCTATTGCGGCTACTCCCCAGAACGCATCAATCCAGGAGATAAAGAGCATCGAGTAACAACTATTAAAAAGGTAACAGCAGGCTCGACACCAGAGGTTGCTATAGAAGTTGATGAATTATATAAAGAGATTATTGTTGCAGGTACACATAAGGCAAGTAGTATTAAAGTAGCAGAAGCCGCTAAAGTTATTGAAAATACTCAGCGTGATGTAAATATTGCTCTTATTAATGAGCTTGCCCTTATTTTTAATAAGCTAGGTATTGACACTGAATCGGTACTAGAAGCAGCAGGCACAAAATGGAATTTTCTCCCATTTCGTCCCGGTTTGGTAGGAGGGCACTGTATTGGTGTTGATCCATATTATCTAACACACAAGGCTATTGAAGTTGGTTACAATCCAGAGATGATCTTAGCTGGCCGACGCCTTAATGACAACATGGGTTCGTATGTGGCGGATCAGGTGTCAAAACTTATGACTAAAAAACGAATCCATGTGGTCGATGCAAACATTCTAATCATGGGTCTGACTTTTAAAGAAAACTGTCCTGATCTTCGTAATACCCGTGTGGTTGATTTAGTTAAAGAATTTAAAGGTTTTAATTGTAATGTTGACGTGTATGATCCATGGGTTAATAAAGATGAGGCTATTCATGAATATAATATCAAGCCAATTGATAAGCCAGTAGAGGGCAAATATGATGCAATACTACTGGCAGTTGCACATAATGAATTTAAAGAGTTATCAGTAGAGCAAATTAGAGCCTACGGTAAAGATAATCATGCACTGTATGATATTAAATACTTACTTAAAGCTAATGAATCAGATGGAAGACTGTAAATGACTAAATACGAACAGATGCAAGAGCACCTAAAGAGCAACCAAAGTACTTGGCTAGTGACCGGTGTCGCTGGTTTTATTGGATCTAACCTACTAGAAAAACTACTTATTCTTAATCAAAAAGTAGTGGGTTTAGATAACTTTGATACAGGTCATCAGCATAATATTGATCAAGCCATTGAAGATGCTAATAGAGCAACCGGTAAAGACTTAAGTAATAACTTTAAGTTTATTAATGGCGATATAAGAGAATTAAAAGATTGTCAGCAGGCATGTAGTGGTGTTGATTATGTCCTGCACCAAGCAGCACTAGGATCAGTCCCAAGATCAATTGAAGACCCTATTAATACAAATAGAGCCAATATTGATGGTTTTTTAAATATGTTGGTTGCTAGTAAAGATTCAAATGTTAAACGCTTTGTATATGCAGCATCAAGCTCTACTTATGGTGACCATCCAGATTTGCCAAAAGTAGAAGATAAGATTGGTAGCCCTCTAAGTCCTTATGCAGTTACAAAAGTTGTTAATGAGTTGTATGCTCAAGTTTTTGCAAAAACATATGGGTTTAAAACAATAGGTTTGAGATACTTTAACATCTTTGGTAAAAGGCAAGATCCTAATGGAGCCTATGCAGCAGTTATACCAAAATGGGTGGCAGCTATTCTAAATAAAGATGATGTGCTTATTAATGGCGATGGGGAAACTAGTAGAGATTTTTGTTATATTGATAACACAGTGCAAATGAATTTACTTGCAGCTACTACAGATAATGATGAAGCTACTGATCAAGTTTATAACGTTGCGCTTAATGACAGAACAAGTCTCAATAAACTTTACCAGATGATAGAGGACAGGCTTATTCAGCGAGTGATGGGATTAGAAAAGAAAGAGCCGGTCTATAAAGATTTTAGAGCAGGAGATGTTAGACATTCTCAAGCGAATATAGACAAGGCACAAACGTTATTAAACTATCAGCCAAAGTACATGATATCCGAAGGAATGGATGAGGCAATGGATTGGTATGTTGATTCCCTAGCTAAGTGAAACTATTAATTGAGTAAATAGACCTATTAATAGTCCTGGTGATTTTATTTAAACTAAATTATTAGAGTCGATGATAATTTTAAAAGGAGTTAAGAAATGAAAGTATTACTATTAGCTGGCGGATTTGGTACAAGACTGAGTGAAGAGACAGATGTAAGGCCTAAGCCAATGGTGGAAATTGGTGGAAAACCAATTCTTTGGCATATAATGAAAACGTATTCAAAATATGGCTTTAACGATTTTGTAGTTTTACTTGGATACAGAGGCTACTATATAAAAGAGTATTTTGCAAACTATTTTCTCCATCAAAGTGATGTGACAATCAATATGTCAAATGGACAGATGGAGGTTCACAATAACTCAAGCGAGCCATGGAAAGTGACTCTTCTTGATACTGGTTTAGAAAGTATGACGGGTGGAAGAATTAAAAGAGCTCAAGACTTTATCGGAGATAAGCCTTTTATGCTTACTTATGGGGATGGAGTAAGTGATATAAATATAACTGAACTTGTAAAATTTCATAAATCTCATGGAAAGGCAATAACTGTTTCATCGGTACAGCCAGAAGGTAGATTTGGCTCTTTAACTATAGAAGAGAATGATAAAGTATTAAGCTTCTCAGAAAAACCAAAGGGTGATGGCGGCTGGATAAATGCAGGATTTTTTGTCTGCGAGCCAAAAGTTTTTAATTACATTACTGAAGGCGACAGTACAATATTTGAACAAGCCCCCTTAATGAATCTTGCAAAAGATGGTGAAATTTTTACATATAAACACAAAGGCTTTTGGAAGCCTATGGACACATTAAGGGATAAGCATCAACTCCAAAAAATGTGGGAAAATAAAAAAGCACCCTGGAAGGTTTGGTAATGAAAGATATTTTTTCTGGCATGTACAAAGGTAAAACCGTATTAATTACAGGACATACTGGATTTAAAGGTTCATGGTTAGTATATTGGTTAAAGCAGATGGGTGCCAATGTTATTGGCTACTCACTAGAAGCCCCAACTTCTCCAAACCATATAGATTTACTCAATTTAGATATTGTTTCTGTAATCGGAGATATAAGAGATTTAGATAAATTAAATCAAACTTTTGAAAAATATAAGCCAGATATTGTTTTTCACCTTGCTGCACAAGCACTTGTAAGACCCTCTTATGAAAATCCAATAGAAACATATGAAATTAATGTACTGGGCACACTTAAGGTGTTTGAAGTTTGTAGAATGCATGATGTAAAAGCTATAGTGAATATCACAAGTGATAAAGCATATGAAAATAAAGAGTGGGTATGGGGGTATAGAGAAAATGATACTATGGGTGGATATGATCCTTATAGCTCATCTAAAGGATGTGCTGATTTATTAGCTAACTCATACCGAAATTCTTATTTCAATATTAAAGAGTATGCGAAAACTCATAATACGCTACTTGCTAGTTGTAGAGCTGGAAATGTAATAGGTGGAGGGGATTGGGCGAAAGATAGACTCATAACAGATATTATACTTTCAGTATCTCAAGGTAAAAAGGTTAGTATAAGAAATCCAAATTCCACAAGGCCGTGGCAACACGTGCTTGAACCTATTAGCGGCTATCTATATGTAGGGCAAAAACTTCTTGAAGAAAAAGTTGAGTTTGGCGAAGCTTGGAACTTCGGACCAAGTGATGAAGGAAATATAACAGTTGAAGAGGTAGTGAAAAATATAAAAAAATACTGGGACAAGATAGGCTATGAAATAAATTTAGATCTAAAGCAACCCCATGAAGCAAACCTTTTAAAACTTGATTGCTCAAAAGCCCACACACTTCTAAGATGGAAGGGTGTATGGAGCAGTGATACTACATTTGAAAGGACAGTAAAGTGGTATCAATCATATTACGAGAATAATAAGCTGATTTTAACTAAAAATGATTTAGAGAATTATGTTAACGATGCTAGAACTAAAAATATAGCATGGACACAGTAAAATGGATAGATTTAAAATAATAAATGAAACCTTAAATGGTGTTAAATTAATTGAAACAAAGCCTATTATAGATGAAAGAGGATTTTTTCAAAGACTTCTATGTAGTAATGATTTTAAAAAAATTGGACTTGAAAAAGATATAGTAAATATAAATCATTCAAAAACACTGGCGATGGGAACAATACGAGGTATGCACTTCCAGTATCAACCTTCGTCAGAGATAAAAATAGTAAAATGCATTAAAGGGTCTATATTTGATGTTGTTATAGATATCAGAAAAGATAGTCCTACGTTTTTACATTATTATGGTGCAGAGTTAAGTCATTTAAATAATAGAATGTTGTATATTCCAGAAGGTTTTGCCCACGGATTTCAAAGTTTACAAGATGATACTGAGATTATTTATTTTGTAACAAATTACTATTCATCAGAGTGTGAATCAGGATTAAATCCATTTGACAGTAAAATAGATATAAAGTGGCCATTGGAATGTAAAAACATATCTGAAAAAGATAATAATGCAAATAGGATAAACAATGATTTTAATGGAGTCGATTTAAGGAATTGTACATGAAACAAGCTATAGTGCTAGGGGCTACTGGCTATATAGGGTCTAAGGTAGTTAAAACATTAATTAAGGACGATATATCTGTATTAGCGATAGGAAGAAGTGATATAGAAAAAGTAAAAAAAATATTACCTATTGATTCAATTAAACTAATTTATTTACAGCTTGATATTCAAAATATTGAGGAGCTAGTGAAGACAAATAAGTGGATAAGATGGTGCTCAAATTACGATACTGTATTTTATAACTTTGCATGGTTAGGAGTGTACAAGCTTACAGATGGTACATTGAAAGATCAATTGAAGAATGTAGGATTAGGCTCAAAAGCTGTTGAAATTTCATCTAAATTGGGTTGTAAAAAATATATTAATGCTGGCTCACAAGAAGAATATTTACTAGATGTTTACTTAAAAAATAGTTGGCAAAAGAAATCATATAATATAAATTCTTTAAATTATGCGTCAGCTAAACTTATTAATAGGGATATGTCAATGTTAATAGCTTATTTACATAAAATTGACTATATAAATACAAGGTTTTCTATCGTTATTGATGCTAATTTATCTGGCAATGGATATATTAATAAAACCTTACGGAAAATTAAGAATAATGAAGATTTCGAGCAGCCAAAAAATATTCAGTTGTTCGAAATTATTGATTTAGAAGAGCTTGCAAAGGCTTATGTATTAATTGGTAAATATGGAAAGAATAAGGCAGATTATTATATTGGTAATGGTATAACGCACGGATTAACTGAATATTTTGATATGTTTTTAGCGTGTAAATCTGTAGATAGTAAAAAAATATTATATTTAAAAGAGGGTAAACATTCTAAATATTTTGATTCTTCTAATTTTTTTAATGATATGCAATTCAAATTTAAAAAATCAGAAGATATTTTTATGGAGGTACTCGATAAATGAAACAAGTCATAATAACAGGAGCCACAGGGTTTATTGGCTCTAGACTTGTAAGAATGCTATTAGATGATAATATTCAAGTATTAGCAATTGGCAGGAAGGATTGGAAGGATGTTGACCCTTTAAGGTTGCAGCCCAATAATAATCTAACTTACTTATGTACTGATATGAAGGATATAAAGAGTTTGCCAGAAAAACTTAAAAAAATTGGCTGGAGCATTGATAGTGATGGTAATAGTGTTTTTTTTCATTTTGCGTGGGGTGGATTGGGGCAATTATCAGATTTAGATGTAAGTGCCCAAATTGATAATATAAATTGGACAACTGATGCTTTTGTAAGTGCCGAAAGTATTGGCTGTAGTAAGTTTGTTCATGTTGGAACAATGGAAGAATCGTTTGCTGATAATTATTTAAAATTAGATTATAAATACAATGATGAATACAATAGACATGTAGTTTATTCTATCGCAAAAAAATATGCTAGAGAGATGCTTAAGGCCTTATCTTCAAATTCTAAAATTAATTTAATGTTCGGTACAAATTCTCATGTAATGGGGCCAAATGATGACAAAGATTCATTTCTACAAAAAACATTAATAAAATTAAGAAACAATGAAAAGCTAGAGTTTACTAGTGGAGAGCAAATTTTTGATGTTATTTCTGTGAGAGATTGCGCCTATGCATACAAACTCATCGGTGAAAAAGGTAAAAGTAATAAAGAATATTGGATTGGTTCTGGCGCTCCGCGTACTTTAAAAGAATATATTAACATAATGGCTAAACTTTATCCATCAGATCAAATACTGGAATTTGGAAAGGTTTTTTATAATGATGTAATGTTGAAATATGAAGATTTCTCTATAGACTCACTCCGTGAAGATACTAACTTCATACCTGGGCAATCATATGAGGATACTGTGCATGAATTATACAATTGGTTGGAAAATAGTGATTTAAATGAATAATATAGGTGGCTAATATTATATGTCATACATCAATATACTCAATATTAACCCATCAAGAGGTGAGGATCATTTAAATATTTTTTTAATAAATTTTAAGGGACGTTTTGGGTGATAAATAAGAAAAAAATTTCAATATTAATTACAAATTATAATACAGTAGACTTTATTAAATTATCTTTAGACTCTATTCAGGCGCTTACTAAAAACCCCTTTCAAGTAATTATTAATGATAATGGCTCTAATAATAAAGATATTAAAGAGTTACAAAACTTAGAAAAACAAAAAAATATTTACGAATAAACTATAGAAAGTCAAAATACAAAGAAGCTGCTTTTGCTCATGGAGAAGCTTTAGATATATTAATTGATATGGTGGATACAGAATATTTTTTGATACTTGATAGTGATTGTGTAATGCTATTAAAAAATTGGGATGAGTATTGTATTAACCAAATAGATTCAGATGTAAAAATTATAGGCACACAAGTGGCATCAATAAGGGGTGTTGGGAATAAAAATTCTAATTTTCCGCTTCCTTTTGCATCATTTTTTGAAACAAAGACCTATAAAAGTTTAAATATTAGCTGCATGCCCGAGAATACTACTGATAAAGATACATGTTGGCAATGGGAGTCAAAGTATATAGAATCCAATTACGAATCAAGACTATTTTATGCAAAGAATACAAAAGAATATCAATATGGACCTTTTAAAAGTGTAATTTGTGCAGAATATTACACTAAAGATAATCAATTAATTTGTAGTCATTTTGGAAGAGGGAGTAGTGGTGGCGTCGCTAAATACAATAATAAATGGTGGCTTAAGCTACTATTTATTTCAAAATTTATTCGTAAATATATAAGTTTAAAAGAAAAGAAACGGTGGATGATTATTTGTCGTAATATTACTGATAAAGAAGTATCAAAATAAGATGTTAAAAAAAGAAAATATTGTCTTTTTATTATTTTCAGTTGTTAGTATAGTTATTGGATTGATTACTACATATCTGTTGTCAAACTATTTTTCAATTGAAGATTTTGGTAAGATTCAATTTTTATTAACATTGATAGGAATAGGCACAATGTTTTATTTGTCTGGTTTTGATATAACTATACAAAAACAAATATTTAATAAAAATGATGAGATAGTAAAATATGTTATAAAAAATATAATGCCCTTTTCTTTGGCACTTCTAGTTACTACTGCTACTATATTATCGATATATTTAGAAAAAGATATCGATCTTATCCTGTATGCGGCTATGGTATTAGCTGTTGGATTGTTTGATAAGTCAAACGCCATTTTAAATTCTAAATTATTATTTAAACAGTTAAGATATCTTGAGTTATTCGCAAGGTTAGCATTATTAGTGTTAGCTGTTTTTAGTATTTTTTACACTCACTCTGTAGAAGTTTACTTTATGATTTTCACTATAATAAGTATGTTTATTTTACTATTTAGAATAAATTTTACAAAAAGATTTTTGGATTTAGAAAATAAAAAACAAATAGACTATAAAGATGTTAAAAAAGAGGGGGTTGAAACTACATTATCTTCATCGTACGGTATTTTAGCAAATTGGTCAGAAAGGTTGATTTTAGGTATCTTAGACACTAACTTATTAGCTATTTTTGTTATAGGTCAATTGTTTCCAAAAGTTATAAAAGACAATGTAAAAATTATTTTAATACCTACCTTAAATGTTTGGGCTTCAAAAGGGTTTGAACATTATACAGATATGATTAAAAAATATAGTTTAACATTATGGTTGATAGGTTTTACTATGTACATAATCATATATTTTATGGTTGATATAATTATTAGTAACTTTTTTATTAAATATGAGGACTCTATTTTAATAGCGCAGCTTCTTTCTATAACTTTGATTTTTAAATTTATAGAAAATATTAAGATGAGTAGTATGGCATTAAGTAAGCATACTAATATCTTTAATAGAATAAATAATATATCAAATACATTAAAGGTGATTTTAGTAGTTAGTTTAATACCTTTATATGAAATATATGGCGCTGTAATGGCTATCTTGATAGTAGAGTCTTTAAGATTTTTACTAATAACAATAGAATATAACAAATTAACAAAAGGTACAGTCAGATGAGTTTTATAACATTTCGTAGATACCATATGGATGAAGCTTTACAAAGAGCTAAATTTTATGGGAAAGTTTTAGATGTAGGCGGTAAAAAGGATAATAAAAGAGGTATTTTTAGACCTCCTTTAGATAAGGTAGAGTCTTGGGAGTATTTGAATATAGATAAAAGCACAAATCCTGATTATAATTGTAGTGCAGATAATATTCCAGTAGATGATGAAACATTTGATATTGTTATGCTAGCTGAAGTGATAGAGCATATTGAGAATCCAGTTGAGGTATTAAATGAGTGTGTAAGAGTACTTAAAAAGGATGGTAACTTAATAATAACCATGCCTTTTTTAAATGCTATCCATGCAGACCCTTATGATTTTCAAAGATGGACAGATTTTAAGTTTAATTTAGAATTGGAAAAATTAAACTTAACAAATATTACTATTCAGCCAATGGGGGGGGTTTTTGCTGTTATCTATGATTTAATTCTTGTCTCACTAAATGGAGCATCTAAAAATAAGAGCGCTTTTAAAAATAGATTTATCAGAAAATTTTTAATGCCAATCCTTGCCAAAGGATTCTTATTTTTGGATTTAAAATACGAATATAAGTCAAAATATATTACTACAGGTTATTATATAGTGTCAAAAAAGAGTGTAAAAAAATGATGCATACTTCTCTTAGAGGGGGGATTATAGAAAAAGTTAATTTATTTAAAAATGAACATGGAATTATATCGTCAGAATACCCTCCAACAAAAGAAATAATTTCAAATAATTTAGATGATTTATTTCCTTTCTTTAAATATTTTGATCTAAATGATATTATAGAAGAGCAACTTAAAAATATAGTTGATAGATATGGAAAATTTCCATCGAAAAATAAATTAGATGTACCCTTGTGGAGTTATGATGAATGGATAGGCGCTTTATTCTTATCAAATGATAAGAAATATCATAAAATAGGAAATGAAATATTGTCAGATGTTGCCATTAATAGTGATACTTTTCTTAGGCCAGTATATTCTTTAACTAGTCGAAAGGCCTTTTCTAATTTTACACCAAGAGTGTATGGATTATTTGAAGTAGTCTTTGAGAATAAAGATATTATTGATAAAAAAATTTATGAACAATACTGTGAAATTTTTGAAAAAACTTTACTTTTAATCCAGAAAAATGACTTTTTACCAGTAATTGATAAAAAAGGTTTGCCACTTTTTAGTCAAGAATTTAAAATGAATTTATTAAATAGCTTTTATTATAATAATGGAATAAAACGAAAGGTAAAGGTTTTTTTAATAACAATACTTGATTATAGATTTAGAAAGACAATGAAAGAGTCAACAAATTTTTTATTTAGTTTTTTAGAGTATTTAAAGTTTAATTCTACACAAAAAAATTTGTACAAGAAATTAATTAAAAATATTATGCTTACGGACTCTATTCCAGTAAAAACTTTTGCTAATGAGGCTGAATATACTGTATGCCAGAGTACTGCAATTATAGATAATATATGCGATTTTTCTTATTTTATTGAAAGAGATATTGAAATGATAAATTATGCAGTTTTATTGGCAGATTTTTTTATTGATATTTTCCATAAAAAAGGCTATTTAAGTAGAAATTATGAAACTGATATTGTTATGTTAGATGAAGTAATGGATTTTGCAATTGCTCTAAAGAGGATTTATTCAATTACAAGTAATACAGAATACAGAGACATGGCAGAGAAAATTTTCGATTCGTGTAAAATATTTTTATGTGAAGACACAAATTTACATTATACATATATAGATATGAAAACAAATAAAAGAACTCATATTGATCCAAAGTATAACTTTCTTTTTCTAAAAGGGGTTATTATTTTTGAATTAGAGAAGGGCAAGGATATTTATTCAGATGAATTATATTCTTTATCAAAAGATAGATAATGAAAAAGACAATAAAATAGGTATAGTGTCCCAACAAATTAAGACAACAATCTAAAATTTCTTATTTCGAACGAGTTAAACTGTAATCCTCCCAAAAATTAACACTCAGTAAAAGTAGAATTTTCTTATAATAAAAACATAAGGAGATTCAAATGAAGACAGCAC
>Ga0233445_1002717_pt1 | contig 11460 bp, 7 predicted proteins | sample SI_124_October20_5_FD_182779 | JGI IMG/M metagenome (GOLD analysis project Ga0233445, IMG submission 182779) | Seawater microbial communities from Saanich Inlet, British Columbia, Canada - SI_124_October2016_100_MG | ecosystem: Environmental > Aquatic > Marine > Inlet | place: Canada: British...
ACTGCAAAGCGTAAACGCTCCACCTCTGCCGAGGCAAACTGCCAGTGTTCCCATTGACCCACAGCGTACTTTTCCACAACGGCCCGCACCTCTGCTCTGGCTGCTGCGGGATCAGTAGAAATTAATACCACTTTGTAAGGTAAATGAGGCTCTTTAGACAACGCGTCTAATTCCTGTAAACACGGTGGGCAATCAACCGACCACAACAAAACCAACGCATGGTCGTTGCCATAACGTGCGTCAATTTGCGCGTAACTGCCGCTCACAAAAGGCTGTATAGCTACGTTGGTGGCACCGACAACGTGGCACAAAACAAGGGACAACACGGCTCCAATATAGTGTAATAATCGCCATTTTTTCCTCATGGATTCACTCCGATATTGTGCAGAAGAAAGCCGTGTTTTTTGGTGAACCAAAACAAGTAGGGCTGATTCTGATGGGTCAACAATTGTGGGTAATCCACCTGTCCTTCTGCCTCAGCCACTACTTGCACAGCTTGCCACTGTTGACCACCGTCGATAGAACGTTGTTGCCGTATCTGGTGTTGCTGTCCATCAAAAGTTTTCCACGCCAAATACACCGTGTTGCCAATAGCCAGTACCTGCGGACGAGACGCTCGATGATTAACCTTCCCAAACGGGTAGGGCGAGGAAAAGTGCTGTCCCTGATCAGCGGATTGAGCATAAAACAATCCCTGTGCCGTCGGTGAATCGCTAAACCAAGCCAGATGATACACACCATTTTCAACGCGTAAGTCTGGGCCATGATGTGGGCAAGCGGCAATTTTCCAACCGTCGTATGTGGCACGTTGCGGTGGCGTGAATGTTTCATGAGCAGTAAACCGCGTTAGGGCATGATCGCGAATGTTATCGCCAAAAATATGCCGCCATACAATCACAGGTTTTTGATCAACATCCAGTGCCATCCCCAAACGACAACATTCACAACTGTGGTCGGCCACTTTAAGGTTAGGACGAAAACGTGTTTCTCCAGCCGGACGCCACGCATAATACAAAGCGGCACCGGCGTATTTCTCGCCTGCAGCCTGACGTGCATGCCGATCACGTTTATCAATCCAAGCGATATAAACATCGCCCTGTGGCGTAACACGCAACGCATCAAAGCGATGTCCAACGTCTTCCAGATGATCATTTACGGTAATCGGCGAGGAAAAACTTTCTCCCCCATCGTCCGAATGGCTAAAACGAATGTGGCCGCTATAGCGTTTGCTGGCAGACCGTGTCCACGAGAGGTAAATACCCTGATGCCGATCGAAGGCAATTTTAGGACGATTCTCTCCTCGTGCCGATATCGTCTCCGGCTCCCGATTAACGGCCACTGGCGGAGAATAGCTTTGGCCCAAGTTATCCGAATAATGCAGATAAACATGCCCACCAAACGCCCACACCACCCATAAACGGCCGTGCGGATCAAACGCCGCCGAGGGCGCCTTAGCACACTGTAGGCTAGGAAATTGACAGCGTGTACCTTGGCTCGTGCCTGCCTGAGTGTGGTTATGGCTTGGGCTAGACGACACACTGGACATGAACATCAAACCACCGATCAACAGCGGGATTAATCTTGTTGTCATGATCTTTAATCCTTTAGAAGGTGTAGGACAAACCCATAAAGACTTGTCTGGGCTCAGCTGGTGTGTATTTTTCCTGGCCGTAGCTAATCACTGCACTGTCGGCATACACTGTATTGGCCATGTTGTTTATTTTGGCGAACCAACGTAACTGCGCATTAGGCTGATACGAAAGCTTGAGGTTAGCGATGCCGTAACCGGCATACCGAGTGGTATTTTCATCATCCATCCAGTATTCCCCCACGTGTGCCCACTCCCACAAAGCCGTTAAGTCTGGAATCTGTAACGGGCGATAGATCAGGCGTAAATTACCGCTGTGATTAGGCGCAGATGCTTGTTCATTATGGCCGTATTTTTCATCGTTCACATAATGATGCGTAGCATAACTATAAGCCAGTTTAGTACTCAGTTGATCTGACCAATGCCACAATAACTCGTACTCCAATCCCTGATGTTCCGATTGGCCACCGTTGGCATAATAACGATCACCATCATCATCGGTACGGGCAATAATTTTATCGCCAATCAACAGGCGATACAGTGCGGCGGTCATGCTGTAATTATCGTGAGCACGTTTAAATCCCACTTCGTAGGTGTCCGAAAATTCGGCATCCAGCGTAAATTCGGCATTGTTGGTTTTTAGGGCATACAAACGCGATGCCGACGGGGTACGAAAGCCATTAGCATAACGGGCATACCACAAATGACCGGGCGCTGACTGATAGGACAGGTCTAATTTGGGACTAAGATGTTGAAAGTGGGGGTCGTTATTATCGGCGGCACGAAAATATTTCGAATCGCCATACGCACCATCCGTGGTGTTATTGGTGTAATCAAAAGCGCTGTCGTCGTAACGTAACCCAGCGGCCACTTGCCAACGATCACTCAAGCGATACTCGGTACGTAAATAGGGAGAAATCGCATAGAAATCCACGTCATAATCATAAATGTTTCCCGCTACCGCCTTGGCATGATCAAATAACTGAATATAACGACGATTAGCTTGGGTATATTCGATATCCAGCCCACCGATATAACGCCAATCGTCCACATCACGGTCGGCTCTTAACATCAAACCCAGTGTTTGTTCGGTAGCATCATTTTGGGGTAAATGACTTTCCCAAGTCGCCACATAGCGATTGCGGTTTTGCCGCACATAGGCCGTGGTGCGTACGCTGGTGTAATCGTCGTACTCATGTTCCCACTCTCCACTTAAGCGACTAAAATCAAATTGACGCAGCATCTCTACGCCGTCGTCCAACTTCGACTCGATATCGCCCACAGAGGCGGGGTTGTTGTATAAGGCATCCAGGCCAATGATACTGCCGGCCATTTCGGACTCTGAACTGTTAGCGACAAAAATCACGTTGATCACATCACGATCACTCATGTCGTACAAAGACCGAACACTGAGTTCATTGCGTTGGTATTTTGTATGTTGTCGCCAACCGTCTCCTTGAGCATGCGAGCCATCAAAAGATAGCCCTAAACCTGGCGCGACTTCGTAGCCACCACTAAGAGAAAAACGACCAAAACCATAACTGCCTAATTCACTACTCAAAGTGTATTGGTTATCTTCCAGATATGTTTTTGAACGCACATTAATGGTGGCCGCAACAGCATCCGAACCATATAAAGCCGTCCCTGTGCCTTTGAGCACATCAGTCCCACCGGCTGACGCATAATTGGTATAGGCTAAACCGTTATGGTTAAAGAACCCTGGGGATTGTACCGGAATACCGTCCTGTAAAAATAAATAATAGGGGCTGGTGTTACTGGGCATACGGATACTGGTTTTATGCCCGAGTGTGGATCCAGTTTGGCTAATCAAGACACCGGCTATCGAGTTTAATAACTCTTTTTGCACCACAGCGGCATCCATTTCAATCTCGGCACGAGATTTAACCGTGATACTGGCCCCCACATCGGTTAAAGCTTCTGCGGCACCCGTTGCGGTCACCGTAATCGTTTCTAGGGTCGTGGTATCAGGATCGGCATTTGTCTCTTCAGCCGAGGTATACATGCCATACACTAAACTACAAACAGAGAGCCCTAAGGGAAATTTATTCATTACTTTCGTCCTTAAAATTTTGCATGAATCACAGTCATGGAAAAATGGTGCTGCACACAGCAACACCATTCCCATCAACATATTGTTGGGTTCATCACACGGACGTAAAAAGTGGGTAAAAAAATTTACACGACAAAGGTTTAGGAAAAGTCGAGCTGATCACGAACGTGTATCAGGCACTCCATGGCGACCCACGAATAGGCAAAGCCTTAAGGAAATAGGGAGGACGAATAGGCGTGTTTGAATAAAAAGCCGTATACGATAAAACGGTTGAGGAAAAAAATACCGGAGTGGTGTTAGAGGTCAGCGGTACTTCATCGCTAAAAAACGGTAACACACACGCCGGACAACACGGCGTACTCGCGGCCTGTTCATGGGGAACACCTATGGCATCGACCCAGAAAGTTTTTAATCCTTGCTGCGAACACAGAACTACCGGATAACGACCACTGTCTAAAGTTGTAGCCGCTAGTAACACACTCGGAGATAACGCCTGTAACCACAAACAACACAATAAAAAAAGGGTGGAAAGACGATTTAATTGGTAATGGGTAGACAACATAATCGGACGATAAACAGGTAAAAAATGTAAAAAATCGATGCGAATTCTAGAGTTCTACACAATAAGAGTCAATATTATTTGTTTTTAATGTACCAAAAATACCCTATCACATACGCACGGCATTGATAATGTTGGGGATTTGTAACAGCTTATCTAACACCCGACTCAATTGATTAATGTGTTGGATCTCTAAACTTAAATGCATGATGGCATAATCTTCTTCGTCATTGTGGGTGTTAGCGCCTTGCAAATTAATCTTTTCACTAGCCAGCAAACTGGTAATGTCGCGGAGGAGACCAGAACGATCATAAGCCGTCACCTGAATATTCACGGGATAATATTGTGTCTCGTTTTCTTCCCAACAAACCTGAATCATGCGTCCGGAATCTTGCTCACTCAGGTGCGCGGCATTTGGACAATCATCACGGTGAATCGTTACGCCTCTTCCCTGAGTGATAAAACCAATAATCGCTTCGGGTGGGACCGGAGCACAACACGATGCCACGCGAGTTAGCAAATTACCCACACCGTGAATACTCACATCACCCTGAACGGTTGTCTTTTTAGAAGATGTTTTTGGTTTCGGTAACGGTGGAATGGAATCACCCAGTTTTTGAGAAACTTGCCCACTACCGATATCTCCTTGACCCACCGCTGCTAAGAAATCGTCTACAGATTGTGAAAATTCTGCCGCCAGCTTTTCTAAATTTACATTTTTAGCGTTTAGGTGTTGGAACTCTCTATCAAGTATTTCGTGGCCAAGGACAATGTTGTATTGACGATCTTGTCGTTTAAACCAAGCCTTAACCTTGTTTTTGGCACGTGAAGTTTTTAAATACCCCAAATGTGGGTTTAACCAATCGCGGGTAGGGTTACCCAATTTAGTCGTCAGTAACGACACCTGCATCCCTGTTTCTAGACGAAACGACAACGGTTGAATCCGACCATTCACATGGGTTCCCCGAGTGCGGTGACCCAGTTCGGTGTGAATTTTATACGCAAAATCGAGTGCTGTTGCCCCTTCAGGTAATTCAATAATATCGTTTTCTGGGGTAAATACGTAAATACGGTGTTCCCGAATTTCATCATGGAATCGTTCGATAAACATATCACGGTCGGATACGTCATCTTTCCAATCAAGCAATTGCCGTAACCAACCAATTTTTTCCTCCAAGGCCTGATTGTAAAGACCGCCTTCTTTATATCGCCAATGGGAAGCGATACCCATTTCCGAATGTTCATGCATTTCCAGCGTGCGAATTTGTACTTCCACCACACGTTGATCTAAACAGCGTATGGCCGTGTGTAAAGAACGGTAATTATTGGGTTTAGGGTTGGCGATGTAATCGTCAAACTCTTGTGGAATGTGTTGCCACATATTGTGAATAATTCCCAGTACCGCATAACAAGTCGGTATATCCTTAACCAAAATACGTACGGCATGTAAATCGTATAATTGACGAAGGGTTAAGCGTTTCCGCTTCATTTTTCGCCAAATGCTATACAAATGTTTGGAACGACCATTAATGGTCGCGTCTACTCCGGCTTTTTCTAATGCTTTTCGAATATTGCCAATACTTTCTTCAATAACGCGTTCACGATCTACGCGTCTTTCCGACAAAGAGTTCGCCAATTGATGGTAGTCTTTCTTTTGCAAATAACGGAAAGCCAGATCTTCTAATTCCCATTTGATTTGCCAAATACCTAAGCGATTAGCCAAAGGGGCAATAATTTCACGCGTTTCTACCGCAATTTTTTGTTGCTGGGCAACGGGTAAATATTTGAGTTCACGCATCACCTGTAAACGTTCGGCTAATTTAATAAATACCACACGCACATCTTTAGCCATAGCCAACAACATATTGCGTAGGCTTTCACTATGCTCTTGGTGATAATCAGAAGTCTCCTGATATTCGTGCATAAACCCCATACGCATCACACCACTAACCAAGTCACTAATAACAACACCAAATTGTTCATGAATAACGTCCAAAGACGAATAGCCCGCTTCCAACACACCGTGCAACAAAGCCGCACAAATCACCTCATGATCAGGGGTCATTTCAAATAAAATGGCCGCCACATTTAATACGTGGGCAAACAAGACACTAACTTCCGGCGTATCGTAATTGTGTTCTTCGGCACAAAGGGCACAACAGGAAAAATGGACGGCTGTACGTACCTGATCAGCCCCTTTGGTAGACAACTTAGCTTCGACAATATCTAGCCATTCCTGAGGGACACGATCCTGCAATGCCGAAGCATCTGGTAAGTTTTTTACGACATGAACCATCGTTGTGTATAACCTTGTTTAGATTAAGCCAATTATCTTGTGAACAACTTGTGGACGAAAAAAAATCCCAATTTATCCACACTTATTCACAGCATTATTCGGTACTTACAGACACCTTTCGACACCCATTAAGACGTTGAATAACATAGGAATAAATCACTTATCAACAGAAATTTTAAAGCTAATAATAACAATAATATATATATATATTTAAACTATTAGTATTAAGTAGGTTATTTTATTCCCAACGAAATAACCAGCTACCTAAAGAAAGAAAAACCACACTCATCGTCAGCAAAATGCAGAAGTGATCCATAACCTGAAGCAAAGAAGCCCCTTCAGTCATAATTTCCCGTGCCGCTTGAACAAAATGGGTTAAAGGAAATAATAGCGCAATTTGTTGAATCCATTGCGGAGCGCCTTCCAAAGAAAACCACACTTCAGACAACAACATCATAGGCCAAATGGCCATGTTTAGAAGACCATTAATCAGTTCTTCACTACGTCCTCGGGAAGAAAATAAAATACCTAGAGTGGTTAGACAAAATATCCCAGCTATCGTCATTAATAATAAATTAAAATAACTACCTAACATATTGAAACCAACCATAAAATAACAGCCAATATAAATGCCTATAGAAACAATAAGAATCAGAAAAAGACGCGACAAAATTTGTGCAAAAAGAAATTCTTTGGCCGATAAAGGCGTAGCGCGTAAGCGTTTTAAAAAACCATTTTTGCGATAACGAACAATGGTAAACCCAGCTCCAAATAAACAACTAAACATTAAATTCATCCCTAATATTCCCGGAATCAACCAATCTACGTAACGAATTTCTTGACCTATAACTACTTCACGATGCAATGGAAGGTCTGTTTTTGGCAACATTTTTTCCAACAAATAACCGTTTGGAGAACTGCTATTAACCCAGTAATGTAAAGACTGATTTGGAGTGGAAACCAACATGTCAATTTGGTGACGTTGTACTTTAAATAGCCCTTCTTGGAGGTTATCAAAGGGAATAAATTGGATATATCGAGTTTGGAAAAACTCAGAGGAAGAGGTGTCTGTTTCAAATAACCCTATTTTATACAACGGTTTTTCGTTATTAGAAAAAATTAAGCTAATGGCCAAGACAATAAAAAAAGGGAAAATAAAATTCCAACCCAATACCGCTTTATCTCGCCAAAACTCTCGGTTTCTGGCGATAAATACGGCTTTAAAGCGTTTACTGTATTCAAGTACGTAATTCATGACCGGTAAGTTCTATAAATAAGTCTTCTAGTGTGTGTTGACGAATGCGTAAATCGTTTAGAGAAATACCATTTTTTAATAGGGTATTGAGTGTATTATTTACATCTAAGGTATGAATTTCGCAATGCTCACGCTGTTGCGTTACGGTGGTTTTTTGCGGATCCAATACCACACCATTTAAGGCATTGTTGGGTAATTCAAGAATCGCTCCGTCAAAATGATGGGAGAGTAAGTTTTTTGGAGAACCTTGCGCAATAATTTTCCCATGATCCATGATAAGGATCTCATCACAGAGTTGGTAGGCTTCTTCCATATAATGGGTGGTAATCACGACCGTTTTTTGTTGTTGTTTAATGTTGTTAATTAATTGCCAAAAGTTTCTGCGCGCTTGTGGATCAAGCCCAGTAGTAGGTTCGTCCAAAAAAATAATTTTTGGGTCGTTAATAAGGGCTATAGCCAATAATAAGCGTTGTCGTTGTCCACCAGAAAGGTGACGGGGTTCCTGATCAAGAAACTCTTCCAATGAACACAACGCTATTAGTGTCTCTAGGTCAACCGTTTTACGGTAGAGAGACGCAAATAAGGATAAGGTTTCACGGGTGGTGAGAAAATCTTGTAAAGCCGTATGCTGGAATTGGATACCGGCTTCTTCGCGAAACTGTTCCCCTAAGGGTTTTTCGCAGTAGAGTACTTCTCCACTGGTGGGGGTGATTAATCCCTCCATCATTTCAATGGTGGTAGTTTTTCCGGCACCATTAGGCCCTAACAAGCCAAAACAACGGCCGGCAGGAATAGAGAAACTGATGTCATTGACGGCGGTTAATGTAGCAAAAGACCGCACGAGATGATTCACACGAAAAATTGGTGTCATTCATTAAATACGTATAAAGGTTTGTTGCATTGTAGGCGTAAGCCATTAAAAATCAACAACAGACTTTAGTATGGTGTGAGTTATATTCAGCGTAAGAGAGTATTCGCTTTCTGTTTAAAGGTCAGCTTCTATTTCGGCGATATTGTTTTCGATTTCTTTTCTCGTGTCTTCTGTTAACAGTAATTCCTTAAAGACTTCTTCTTCACTTTCTTCCCATTCAACGAAATCATTTTTACACAACACCAGAGTATTGATCAGATGCTGTGTATATTTCAGCATGGCAATTAATAACCGGACATTGATGTAGGGAATATTCAGACAGGATACGTCGTGATGGTGATAAATGCTTAAACAGACGTCTTCGGACAATTTGATACTTTTGGCCAGCATATAACCAATCAGTGTATGAGAGCTTTGATTGTAGCTTTGTTCAAAATCGGGAAAATATTTTCTGTTTTCCCGCGCATTATCAAGAGCATTGAGATATTTTGGGTCTTGTTGAGCTAAAACCATCATGCCTAAATTATAAAAAAGTCCGGCTGCATGGACATCAAAATGGTTAATGCCATCAATATAAGAGGCGATATTGAGCATGATTTTAGCCGATAATCGAGCTTCTTCTATAAAATTTTCCAATTCGTATTTTTGCTCATCTGGAAAAAGGATTTGTTTAATTAGTGATTCTAGGTTGATGTAATTAAATTCATGGTAATCAATAATTTCCATGGCATCGTAGATATCCATAACGACGGTATTGGTTCCGTTATTAGATTTTCCAGAGTTGGCAAAGTCTATCAAGGAGTTGCTCATTAACGAATCCTGTTGTACCAACGATAGGACTTGATCAATGTTAGGTCTTGCTTGGTTTAAGAGCTCATTAATATGAATCGCAGTACTGGATAATTTAGGCAGAGGGGTTTTTTGAAAAATTTTCTTGGTGTTTTGTAAAATATCCTGACCGGGGAATAACGGCAGTTTTTGTGGGCAAAGTATTTTAGCGATTTCAGGGCTGACTATATCCAGTATATCGTCTTCATGATTAGATGGCGTTTTTTTAGCACTTTGATACGGAGAGGTTTGCCATAATTTATACGGATCAGTATGACTAATTAAATCCGGTGATGTGGCCAAGCCGTGTACGATAATTTGGTTTTTGTGATTAGGTTGAGCTTCTGGATAAAACTCGCCCTGTTTATTTTTCACAATAAAAATGGTTGGTTGTTTTGCTTTAATGCCATGACGAACAACAATACCCACTTCTCCGTTATCGAGTTCAACAAAAGACCCTGGTAAGTAAATGCCAATTTTTTGAATAAAGGCTTCGGCGTACTTCACATCAATTTGATTACCGTGTTTTAAGAAAATATCCCGAGTTACCTGGTCCGAGGGCAAACCGTGACGGTGTACTCTGGGTGAAATCATGGCGGTAAAAATATCAGCTAGGCAAAGTAATGAGGCTCCATCAATAATTTGTTTGCCCTTGAGCTGCTGAGGATAACCACTCCCATTCATGTGTTCGTGGTGTTGATGCACAAAATCTAGCCAGTTAGAATCCGTAATCTTTGCTTGTTTGAGCAAGCTAACGCCGAGTTCAGGATGTTTGTTAACGGCTTGTTTTTGTGTATTACTGATTTGTCCCTTTTGTTTAAGTAGTTCGTTTTGCAGGGATATCATGCCGATATTCATAGTTAGGGCAGCAGAGATTAGACTTTGGCGTTTTTCATCTGACCAGTTAAGTTGTTGGCTAAGATGTTCGCAAATAATCGCACTATCAATAGAATGGTAGATGCTGTAAGCATGGGTTTGTGTTTTAACCAGCAAGGTACTTAGACTAGCGTCCTGATCTAATTGACAAGCGCTTTGTATTTGTTGGCTAATGACTTGTATGTCATCGGTTAGTGTGTCGAGATCATCGTGTCTTATTCGGGCAAATAGCTTTCCGAGAGCAACAGTTGCGTCTTCTATAAGCTTGAGTGGCTGATAATTTGACATGAGGCATGTTCCCGAAATAGTTATCTAATTGTTAACATTGGGAAAAACTGATATTTAAATTCATTTTCAATAAAATTAAGAATAACAGTTTAAACAGAATTTCACCTCATTGTAACGTGAGTTTTTTGATTTGGCATTAGCGATTTTTTTGAATAAACAAAGGATGGTGTTCTGGAACCGCTTGAATCATATCTTGGGTATTCGATAAAGAGTCTAGCCAACTAGTAACAATACGATTTTTCAGTTGTTCTGGGGTATGTGTATAGGTTCTAACACGGAGGAAATTAGGGGTATAACCTTGTACTTCCCACAGACCACTGGAATTCTGTTTAGCTTGCTCCCAGAGTACGGAAGTTTTTTGTTTTAGGGAGGATTTTAAAAGATTGATGCGTAATTTTTTCATGAGGGTGTTGAGTTCTGTCATGCGCTGTTTTTTAACATCGTTATTGACCGGATGGGAAAATTTTTCGGCTGCCGTTCCAGGACGTGGCGAGTATGTAAATGCGTGGACATGACTGAAAGCCGTTTTTTGTAGATAGTCCATCGTTTCTTGCCAGTGTTCGTTTGTTTCTCCAGGGAAGCCAACAATAATGTCGGTGGTGATCAGACAATCGGGAATAGCGTTTCTGGCTTGTGTAACAATGTGATCAAAATCTTGAATACGACAACGCCGTGCCATCCGTTTTAGTATGTGGTCGGAACCGCTTTGCAACGGCAAATGTAAGTGTGGCATGAGACGGACATTTTCAAACAGCTTGAAAAAGTCTTCCGGCAAATCCCAAGGCTCTAGCGAGCCTAAACGAATGCGTGGGATTTGGGTTTGTGACA
>Ga0233445_1002718_pt1 | contig 11457 bp, 7 predicted proteins | sample SI_124_October20_5_FD_182779 | JGI IMG/M metagenome (GOLD analysis project Ga0233445, IMG submission 182779) | Seawater microbial communities from Saanich Inlet, British Columbia, Canada - SI_124_October2016_100_MG | ecosystem: Environmental > Aquatic > Marine > Inlet | place: Canada: British...
GCGTTATGTCAAGCAATATTTCGGCAGATTTAGTTTATCAATCACCATCTTTTTCAATGAATTTTATGAACATTATAGATGAGATCCCACTAGTTGTCAACTGTTATTTTCCTTATGTTCTCTTTTGTGCGTTAGCAATAAAGAGAGGAGTTTTACTGGTTTCGGGGGTAACTTGCTAAACTTGCAAGCCTGACCCCTTTTGTTGTATGCCTAAAAAGCGGCAAAAAGATTTTTTATTCTATTGGTTTTTTAGTGGCGGTTAATAGGGTTATTTTATCTAGTCTGCTGAAATGATTGGTTAAGTTTGTTTATTTGAGATTGTAAAGAAAAAGTTGGCACGCCAGTTGCATCTAACAAAGCAAGGCTACCTGCCGTTACCCCTCCAGCATTGGAGGAAGTCGCATGATTTGGCAAGGTGGGTAAAGCTGAATCATGCAATTATTTAAATGTTAGGAGAAATATTATGCCACAGTTTATTAATACAAATATTATGTCATTGAACACCGTTCGTGTTCTTGACAAATCACAGCAATCGTTACAAACATCAATGGAGCGTCTTTCATCTGGTAAGCGTATCAATAGTGCTCGTGATGATGCTGCAGGAATGGCAATTGCCGAAGGAATGACTGCTCAGATCAGAGGAATGAATCAGGGTATTAGGAATGCAAATGATGCAGCTTCGCTTATGCAGACTGCTGAGGGTGCGATGCAGGAGGGGGCTAATATTCTTCAGCGAGTTAGAGAGTTGGCTATCCAGTCTGCGAGTGATACTAATACTTCAAGTGATCGAGTTGCACTACAAAAAGAGGTCACACAGCTACAGGAAGAGTTGACTAGGATCTCAAGCTCAACTGAGTTTAATGGAAAAAAACTTTTGGATGGTACGTTTAGTTCAAATAAATTTCAAATTGGTGCAAATACAGGCTCTACTTTAAGTTTGAGTATTGGTTCTGTATCTTCAACTGCTATGGGTAGTAACACCGCCACTACAGCAGGATCAGCAGCTTCTGTTTCACAAGATGTGAATGCGGCTGCTGTTACCGCGAATGGAGTGGAGGCGCAGACATTGGTGATTGGTGGTTCTGAGGGATCGGCTTCGGTCACGTTAACAGCGGACAACTCTGCTGAGACGATTGCAACGGCAATCAATAATAAAACAGCAGATACAGGCGTTCAAGTTACAGCGACAACAAAAGCCACATTACATACTTTAAGTGCTTCTGGAACGATCTCTTTTGGTTTGAAGGGGAATAATACCACGGATGTTTCAGTTAGTGCTGTTGTTGCTAATAAGGATGATTTAAGTTCACTGGTCTCAGCTATTAATACGCACTCGGGATCTACTGGTATTTCAGCTGTTTTATCCACCGATAAGAAAAGTTTGACAATGACTAGTAAGTCAGGTGACGATATTGCGATTACTGACTTTAAAAACTCTGCAGGAACTGATGGAGCGACAGCAAAGTTCAATGGAGTACTGGCAGGTGGTACAGCAACTGCAGACCAAACATTAGTATCAACAGCTGCAGATAGTAGTCGTGTTGGAGGTTATTTGGATTTTTCTAGTAACTCAAGTTATACGGTTGCATCAGATAAGACTACTTTAATGACAGCGGCAAGTAATTCCAGCGCACTTTCATCTGTTGGTTCTGGAAATGTCGCAAGTCAGGCAAATGCTAACAAAATGATTGATATTGTAGACGGTGCTTTGGGCTATGTGAACTCTCAGCGAGCTGAGTTAGGTGCGATTCAAAATAGATTAGACTCAACAATTTCCAATATGCAAAATACCTCACAAAATCTCAGTGCTGCAAAAAGTCGAGTGTTAGATGCTGATTTTGCTGCAGAAACTGCTAATATGTCGAAAAATCAAATTCTGCAGCAGGCAGGTATGGCGATGCTCTCACAAGCAAACCAACTGCCACAAAATGTCTTAAAACTACTGCAGTAGTTTGGGGTATAAAAACATAAAAAGGGAGGCAAGCGCCTCCCTTTTTATGTTTTTGAGTGGGTGATTATTGCCGTTGTAAGGGTTGTAATAGAGAGATGTTCTAAAAGAGACAGCTTGTTATGGGTTGGCGTGTTAGTTGGCACATAAAATGCATTAATGTAAAGTATGAGACCGCTACGGCAGTTATTAAGGAAAATAGAAAATTGGTCGATACATTAAAGTGTAATTAAAGTGCAATTAAATTAGCGCTAAAATTAAGATCAAAATCAATCTAACGAATAGTAAGGGGCGTATAAAAATGGCACTTGATGGGATTGGATCATCACTTATCGCTGCAGCGGGTGGCGGTACAGGAGCGTTCAATGTAGAGTCTATCTCTAAAGGGCTCTCTGATGCTGATACTATGGCAGACCGGACACGTCTTACCAATAATCAAGAGAGCAGTAGCGCTAAACTTTCAGCCTTGAGTCAGATGAAATCATCACTTGATGTTTTTAAAACCAACATATCAGCTCTTACCACGGTTTCATCATTGCAAAATCGCCAGGTTATTAGTAGTGATGTTTTAGTAATGAGTGCTACAGCAGATAGTAGTGCTAAAGAGGGAAACTATAGTATTCAGGTAAACAAATTAGCAAAATCTCACTCTATTCATTCCAGCCGATTTAGTAATCTAACCGATACAGTGGGGAGCGGGACACTCACTTTTCAGTTTGGCACCTCAACCAAAGCGGTTAGTAGTGGTGACACAATTACCGCCGCAGGAAAAATAGATAGTGATGGCATTGTAGTGACTGTTGCAGGAATTGCACTCACCATACCAGACAATCAAAACCTCAGTACTGAGGCGGGAGTTGATGCATTTATTGGTGCAGTTAAAACGGCTATTAACAGTAACACCACCTTGGCTGGACAGGGAGTCACCGCTACTATTGCAGACTCGGCCACGGCAGGAGCAGATACTTTGGCGATTACTGATGCACAAGGTGATGCACTCACTATCGCTGTTGCTGCACCCACAGGCGGGACCAATCCAGCGACAGCAACAGAGGTTGCCTCGGCGCTTGGCGCAGTAGACACTTTTCTACTCAATACCAAAAAATCTGGTGGCTTAGTCACTATTGGATCGACCAATAATACGCTAGAAGGGATGAGAGATGCGATTAACAGCGCAAAGTTAGGGGTTCAGGCTGCCGTGATTAATGATGGTAGTGGTTACCGACTCACCTATACCTCGACTGATACAGGCGCCAATAACGCTATGCAAGTTGTTGTTAATGATACAGGTGACAGCAACAGTACCGACAGCAGTGGACTTTCTCAGTTTAGATTTGACCAGTCCTACAAACATCTAACGGAAAGTACCCCTGGACAAGATGCCTCATTAACAATAAATGGACTGACGATTAGCAGTGAAAATAATACAGTAACTAAAGCAATTACAGGAGTTACGCTTAACCTAAATAGTACAAACATTAGTGCTAAAACATTGACAATAGCCAATGATCGCGCTGCTACAAAAGAGAAGATAAAGTGGTTCGTGGAGGATCTTAATGCGTTAAAAGGTGAGTTGGGTGCACTCAATGCGGTAGATATTGAGACAGGTGAAAAAGGAGCTATACAGGGTGACTCCATGTTGCGCGGACTTATTCGTCAAGTGAGGTCCATTACAGGCAATATCGTTCCGAATGTAGGGAGTGTCTACAATACGCTCTCAACTATCGGCATCACCTTAAGTGGTAATATAAACGGCACCTATAAGATTGATGATGCAAAACTAGACAAGGCGTTAAAGAGTAATTTTGATGATGTGGTTAAAGTATTTGCCGCCACAGCAACTCCTACAGACTCACTTGTGAAGCTCGACTCTTTTAAAGATAAGACCAAATCAGGTAGCTATGCACTTACCGTCAATACCATCGCAACCAAAGGAAGCTTAGTTCCCTCTGACACAATAACCTCCTCTTCTGCACCTGTCGTCAATGCAAATAATGATACCTTTTTGATTAGAGTTGATGGAACCCTCTCAACAACGGTCACACTCAGTCAGAAAACTTATAGCAGCTCATACGACTTAGCCGCAGAGATGCAGAGTAAAATTAATGGAGATAAATACCTCAAAGCGGCAGGAAAATCTGTCTCCGTTGCGTATGATTCAGTCAACAACAAATTTAGCTTTACCAGTAACCGTTACGGTAGCAGCTCGACGGTTGCAATTACCACGGTGGATGTTGCAGCAGAGAGCGCGAAAATAGGGCTCTCTACAACGGGTACAGCGACGACAGGTGTCAATGTTGCAGGAACAATTAATGGTATTGCCGCAACGGGCAATGGACAGTATTTGACAGCAGAGAGTGGCGACCCTAAAGATCTTAAACTTCTTATCACAGGTGGTGTAACGGGTAGTCGAGGGAGTGTTAGTGTAGGACGCGGCTACGCAGATCAGCTAACAGTCTCACTCAATAATTACATTGCGAGTAATGGCTTAATCACTGGACGAGAAAAAACCTTAAATGATCGTATTAATGGCTATGGAGACCAAGAGATTAAGCTTGATGAAAAATATGACTCTCTTATTGTAAAATACCGTAAACAGTTTTCCATGTTAAACGCCCTCTTAGGAGAGATGGAGACTCAGAGAGAGTCGATGAAAGCAACCTTTGAAGGAATGTTTGGTAATAATTAATAGATGTATTGGAAAGTTTTTTAATCTCAGTTTTTTAACGCCCAATAAAGGGCAAATTAGGAGCAGTAAAATGAAAGAAGCAGATCTAAATGAAGCAACTACAGCAAAAGAGAACACTCACCAGATGATCGCAATGTTAATGCGTGGTGTTATCGCCTATGTAGAAGATGCCAAATCAGAGCTAGAGAAAGAGAAAAGTGAAGAGTTTGTCGACTACACCAATAACGCTATCGACATTATCAAAGCACTACAAAATAGTCTAGATACTGAATTTGGAGGCGGCATTGCTGTCAACCTTGATTCAGCCTATAGTTATATGATTGGTAGATTGGTAGAGTCAATGCGTCAAGTAGAGCCAGCACTCATGGATGATGTGATTGACCTGATGGCAGGCATACATGAATCTTGGATAGCCATTCCAAAAAATCTTCGCTCCGCATCAAAAGAGGAAGTACTAGAGTGGGCAGCTGCAGAATAGTAAACTTAATAAAAATTGGAGTATTTTAAATGAACAGTAGATACAAAAAAGCAGCTGGGCAGTATCAGCAGGTGGGGGTTGAGTCACAAATTAGCACAGCTGACCCCCACAAACTGGTCAGCATGCTTCTAAATGGAGCGATTGAGCGCTATAAAAAAGCACTCTACTTTATTGATCAGCAAAAAACAGTTGAAAAAGCAGAGTCGCTCACCAAGGCACTCGCGATTGTTGATAACCTAAAAGCCAGTCTAAATTATGAGCAAGGAGGCGTGTTAGTGGAGAACTTAGAGGCACTCTATGATTATGTTCTGCGTCAAACGCTTTTAGCTAATGTTAGAAATGATAAAGCAATCATTGATGAAGTGATTGTGTTAATGAAAACCGTTCAAGAGGGGTGGGATGGGATACGAGGTCAAGTGATGGATAAAAAAGCACCAACTCAACAGCCGTTTGCATCAGAACCATCGGAGAAAGAACACGTCTCCCTTAATTTCGCTGCTTGAGTTTCAGAAAGTCTTGATTTACTCTCTGATCTAGTTTTGCACCTACAGTGGTGCAGAAACATATCTAACCCCATTTTCTTCTCTCAATCATAGTTTTTAAAAAAAATACAAAAAAAACTAAAGTCCCGGCAACTTTTGCCGTTACAGTGGGTGGAGGCGGTAAATGTAAAGCACAATAGCTCAGCATATCCGCCAAATATTAAATCCTATTAGGAGTATTAAAATGCCACAATTTATCAACACAAACATGGCGGCGATGAACACAGTTCGAGTCCTCGACAAATCTCGTGCTTCACAAGCGACATCAATGGAAAGACTCTCATCAGGTCTTAGAATTAACTCAGCAAAAGATGATGCAGCGGGACTTGCGATTTCACAAGGTATGACTGCGCAGATTAGAGGGCTTAATCAAGGCATCCGAAATGCGAATGATGCCAGTTCACTGATTCAGACTGCAGAGGGTGCGATGCAGGAGACAGCGAATATTTTACAGCGTGTTCGTGAGCTTTCGGTTCAATCAACGAATGATACTAATACAGCGAGTGACCGAGTTGCATTGCAGAAAGAGGTAACGCAGTTACAGGAAGAGTTGACTAGGATCTCTAGCGCAACAGAATTTAATGGGTCGAAGTTATTGGATGGAACTTTCTCTTCGAAGAAGTTTCAGATTGGATCTAATGCAGGAGATACGATTTCGTTAAGTATCGGAAGTTCTGCTGCAACTTCATTAGGTAGTAATACCGCCACTACAGGAGGATCAGCAGCTTCTGTTTCACAAGGTGTGAATGCGGCTGCTGTTACCGCGAATGGAGTGGAGGCGCAGACATTGGTGATTGGTGGTTCTGAGGGATCGGCTTCGGTCACGTTAACAGCGGACAACTCTGCTGAGACGATTGCAACGGCAATCAATAATAAAACAGCAGATACAGGCGTTCAAGTTACAGCGACAACAAAAGCCACATTACATACTTTAAGTGCTTCTGGAACGATCTCTTTTGGTTTGAAGGGGAATAATACCACGGATGTTTCAGTTAGTGCCGTTGTTGATAATAAGGATGATTTAAGCTCCTTGGTATCGGCCATTAATACACACTCGGGATCTACCGGTATTTCTGCTGTTTTATCTACTGATAAGAAAAGTTTGACAATGACTAGTAAGTCGGGTGATGATATTGCGATTACTGACTTTAAAAACTCTGCAGGAACTGATGGAGCGACAGCAAAGTTTAATGGAGTATTGTCAGGTGGTACAGCAACTGCAGACCAAACATTAGTATCAACAGCTGCAGATAGTAGTCGTGTTGGAGGTTATTTGGATTTTTCTAGTAATTCAAGTTATACGGTTGCATCAAATGAGACTACTTTAATGACAGCGGCAAGTAATTCCAGTACTCTCTCATCTGTGGGTTCTGGTTCTGTTGCTACTCAAGCAAAGGCAACTGAAATGATTAAGGCAGCAGATGGCGCTTTGGGTTATGTGAATGCAGAACGAGCTAAGTTGGGTGCTTATCAGAATCGATTAGATTCAACAGTTTCCAATATGCAAAATACATCACAGAACCTAACAGCAGCGAAGAGTCGAGTGGAAGATGCAGATTTTGCAGAAGAGACAACGAATCTGGCACGTTCACAAATTCTTCAACAGGCAGGTATGGCAATGTTAGCACAGGCTAACCAATTACCACAAAATGTTCTGTCACTATTGAGGTAGTATGTTATAGTAAATCTACTTTGTAAAAGTAGGAAGATAGATAAAAAAGGCTCCAATTATAGGAGCCTTTTTTATGTTATTTATGCGTGAGTAATAATTTATACAATACAGTGAGTTGAGTCTAATGAATAAGTTTAAACGAAAACTTTTAAAAGCTGATAATTTGATTGAGCAAAATGATCTTTTTAGTGCTGAAAAAATATTAAGAAAAGTATTTAATGAGGCGCAAGGGCGTTATAGAGTAGATGCTGCTGCAATGTTGGGTGTTTTATTAGAGCAGAAAGGAGAGTATGAGAACGCGATCCATTTTTTAGAGGAGGCTTTGAAAATATTGCCGAATGATGAGGCTTTATCTGTAAGCTTAGGTGCGGCATGGATTGGAGTAGGTGAATATCAAAAGGCGACAGTAATTTATAATAAAGTTTTGTCTATTAATTCGCTTAATGTTTCGGCGTTGAATGGGTATGCAGGTAGCTTATATAAGCAAGGGGATAAAGAAAATGCGAAAGATTATTTTTTACAGGCGCTGAAAATTGAAGATAATTCACAGATCTATTATAATCTTGGGTTTATATATCTCGAGGAGGAAGATTACAGTAATGCTGAGTTTTATTTCAAAAAATCATTAGAATTAAATGATAAGTATGAGGTTGCTTATTTGCGTCTTGCTTATATCTATTCTATTCAAGATATGTTTCCTCAGTCAGAGTTGATATTGAGAACATGCCTAAAGTTGTTTGGAGAATCTTATGATAGTTATAACGATTTGGGGGCGGTTTTGCACGATCAATGGAAAATATTGGAATCGATTGAGGCATATAATAGAGCGTTGCAATTTTGTTCTGAATCAAAAGAGTGTGTTACGGCAAAAAAAAACTTGGCGTATAATTATTTAACTTTAGGCAGGTTGGATCTTGGATGGCCCTATTATGAATATAGAAGAACAGAAGATATTGGAGGGCATTCAGGTTTTAAGTGGAAGGCGTGGTGGGGAGAGGATGATATTTCAGAAAGTCATATTCTTTTGTATCATGAACAAGGTATTGGAGACACCGTTACTTTCGCATCATGTGTGGCAGAGGTGGTTCAAAAAGCTAGACACTGTACTATTTTGGTTCAATATAAGTTGGAAAAGTTGTTTGAGCGCTCTTTTCCTGAAGCAACGGTGATATCTCTGAATGAAAAACTAATGGGGGGTGAGACTACTTCAATGATAGTGAGAGGTAAAAAAGATGTATCATGGATTGAATCAAAGAGAAAAATAGATTATCAAGTCGCGCTGGGATCACTTCCTTCCATTTTCAGGAAAAATATTGATCTTTTTCCTGAGTGTATTAAGTACCTTAAAGTGGATGATAATAGAGAAAAATATTGGAAAAGTAAAGTTTCTCTATTAGGGGCTGGGTTGAAGATAGGGATTTGCTGGACAAGCTCTAATCAGAAAGGAGCTGCAGCTAAAGATAATTTAAAATTAGCTGATTGGATCTCCGTTCTTAAGATTAAAGGAGTAGATTGGATTGATTTGCAATATAATGGGGGGGATGATGAGATAAAATTAGTTGCTTCTAAGTTTGGAGTTAAGATTCATCAGTTTAAAGAGGTGGATATGTTTGATGATTTAGATGAGACAGCGGCTTTGATCTCTGTTTTAGATCTCGTTCTCTCCCCTTCTACAGCAGTAGATATGATTGCAGATGCTGTGGGTGTGCCTGTTTTGCAACTGTATTATGGTGGTGAGTGGTGGGGGATGGGTAAAGAGTATCATCAGTTTCATCCTAACATAAGAAACTTGGTGTATAGAGAAGAGGGTGTGTGGCGTAATGTGGCATGCTTGGTTGAACCAACAGCTAATTTTTTAGAGATGATACTACATGCAGAAGTTCCTCTAAAAACATTGTGGTTATCATGGGTAGAAGAATATATCCGTACAGGCCGATTTATTATGGCAGAAAAATATCTTCGTAAGGTTTTAACGCAATATCCAGATGACCATGAGAGTAATTTTTTGTTGAATAGGGTGCTTGTCTCTAGAGAGAATATTATTACTCGGTATGGAAAATTTATTTGTCCATCTTCATATGATATTTTATATTCTTCTCTGAAGAAATATGGAGAGTACGCTGGCTGTAATCCAGGAGTATATGAGCAGCTGATTCAATCTGGTGCTACTGTAATAGATATAGGTGCAGGTATAGGGGCAAATACAGTAGTTTTTTCTAAATTAGTAGGAGCAGGCAATGTTGTTGCGGTTGAACTTGAAGAGTTGAGTCAAAACCTTCTCTATATAAATTTATTGCAGAATAATATTAAAAATGTAACTCTATTGATAGAGGAAAGTTGGGGTGATAGTTTAGAAAATATTACACAGTGTGATTTCATTAGAGTGGATGCCTCGCTATTTAATGTTAATGTTTTGGATAAATTGGATGTAATAGTTAAAAAGTATAAACCACTACTCTTCATTGAAGGATTATCTGTAGAGGAGTTAAGTAAAGTTAAGGCATATCTATACTCTATTAAATATGACGCAGTAAGTCAGGATGCTCTTCTTTATATCGAAGATAATTTTAATTCTTCTTCTGAAAATATATTTGAGGACCGGCTGTTGAATAGCTTTTTAGGTGTACCTGCGATATAATAATTTTAGTTTATTTAAGGAGTAAAGGATGTCTATATTTATAATTGCTGAAATAGGGATTAATCATAATGGTGATATTTCTATCTGTAAAGAGTTGATCGATGTTGCAGTAGACGCTGGCTGTGATGCGGTTAAGTTTCAAAAAAGAGATCTTGATCAGGTGTATACACAAGATTTCCTGAGTTCATATCGCGTGAGCCCATGGGGAACAACGCAGCGTGAGCAAAAAAGGGGGCTGGAATTTGAAGAAAAGCAATACTGTGCAATCGACCAATACTGTAAAGAAAAGAGAGTCGACTGGTTTGCCTCAGCATGGGATACAAACAGTCAACAATTCTTAAGAAAGTTTGATTGTCAATATAATAAAGTTGCTTCAGCAATGATCGTGCATGAAGATCTGCTGAAGATGATAGCTGAAGAAGGTAAACATACCTTTATTTCGACAGGTATGACACAATATGAAGATATCCAAAAAGCAGTCAATATTTTCAGAAAGGCAGACTGCTCATTTGAATTAATGCATACAGTCTCAACTTATCCAATGAAAGATGAAGACGCTAACCTAAATATGATTAAAACATTAAAGAAAAAATTTAATTGTAATATTGGTTATAGTGGGCATGAAGTCGGTTTAGCTGTCTCTTATGCTGCTGCAGCGCTAGATATCACTTCACTTGAGCGTCATATTACTCTTGATAGAGCAATGTATGGCTCTGATCAGTCTGCATCAGTCGAACCATCAGGTCTAAGACAACTGGTTGGTGGAGTAAGAAAAATTGAACAGGCAATGGGGGATGGTGAGAAACGGATTATTGATGCTGAGACGCCTATTGCACAAAAATTGCGTGAACATTTGGATTGGGAAGCTAGCAACTAAAGAGTCTGAGTAAAATATGGTTATGAAAAATAAAATCGGCGTAATGGAAGGGCGTCTCCTTCCAAAATACCAAGGAAGATACCAGGCACATCCGATTGGATATTGGCAGAATGAATTCAGCGTAGCAAAAAATCTGGGGCTGGATTGCATAGAGTTCATTCTTGATTATAACGATGTGGAACAAAATCCTCTATTAAAAGATAGTGGTATCGATGAGCTACAGGCCATTATTGATAAAACAGGGGTTGCTGTCTATACAGTGTGCGCTGATTACTTTATGGAAGCACCATTGCACTCTGTAGATAGTGCGGTTGCTGATCAAAGTCAGAAAGTAATGCTCAAGCTTCTAGAGAATAGTGCGAAATTGGGAATTACTGATGTGATCATTCCCTGTATTGATCAATCCAGCTTAGAAACTAAAGAAGCGGTTGATAGATTTATTGAGCAGATAACAAAAATCATCCCAAAAATTGAAAAGCAAAATATTAACCTATCTTTGGAAACTGACTTGCCGCCAAAGTCTTTTATTCAATTATTAGACAGGTTGAACTCTAAAAATATCACAGTTAATTATGATATTGGTAATAGTGCCGCTTTAGGTTTTGATTCAGAT
>Ga0233445_1002719_pt1 | contig 11457 bp, 11 predicted proteins | sample SI_124_October20_5_FD_182779 | JGI IMG/M metagenome (GOLD analysis project Ga0233445, IMG submission 182779) | Seawater microbial communities from Saanich Inlet, British Columbia, Canada - SI_124_October2016_100_MG | ecosystem: Environmental > Aquatic > Marine > Inlet | place: Canada: British...
TTGATGCAATATCATTACTGAAAAAAGAAAATATTAATATCACTGCTGTTTTTAGTGGGTCAAATCAAGGGAATTTAAATTATGTATTAGAGTATGCAAAAAACATTGGCGTACGAAACCATATTGAATATTTAGGGTATGTACCCGGGGAAGATATATACAGTTTGTATAAACAAGCTCTTGCTTTGGTAATGCCTACATATTTTGGGCCAACAAATATTCCACCCTTGGAAGCCTTTTCAATAGGTGTGCCTGTTATATATTCTGACCTCCCGGACTTAAAGGAACAAGTTGGTGATGCAGCATTGTTATGTGATTTGAATAATCCAGAAAGTTTAGCAAATCATATTAAAAGTTTATTGCAATCTAATAATCTTCGTTCATCACTTATTGAAAAAGGTCAAAAGAGATTAAAGGAACTGCAAGAAGTGAATATTGTTAAAGTTGTGGAAAACATATTTGATGAATATGCTGTAAAACTGAAATCTTGGGAAAGTTGATAAAAAGAAAATATCAATATTTAATTAGATGAGGAAGTTAGTTACTTATTTTCCATCTATTCTGGTGTTTACATTAATTGTTTGGCCGGATATTGTATCAAGGATAAGTGATAGACAGTTTCCGGTGATAAATATTGCCGGGTTTGGGATTAGAATAACAGAAATTCTATTCTTTTTTATATTAGGTATTTGGGTTTTATCGATGTTGCATAATAAGTCAACATTTTTTAAAAAACGCTTATCAACATATTATTTTGGTAATAGTTATATATTATTTTCAATTTTAGTTTTTTTTATAATGTTTATACAAGGAATATTATTTAATAACGTTTCAAATATTTTCAATGATATGAGAACTTTATCTTATTTTTTAATAATTCCGGTTTTTCAATATTATTTTTATAAAAAAAAATATATTTTTCAGTCATATAAGTATATTTGTATCATGTCTACCTTTCTTTTTATTGGTCATTTGTTTTTTTATAAAAGCAATTCACAAGTAATCTATATGCTTTTTTTGTTTCTCTTTTCTATGTCTTTAAGTACACTAATTTTATCTAAAAAATATAAATTTATATTTTTGTTATTCAGCATTATTGCTTCATTAGTGCTATTGTTGCCAATGGCTAAATGGCTGCTCCTTGGTATATTGGTAACTTTTACAACTATTGTATTATTGCAAGATAATATTATAACTAAAGTAAAAATATACACAGTATCTGCTTTCTTGCTTTTCTTATTTATTTTATTGGGTGGGCAACTATTTATCGAAGCATTTATTAATCGTTCAATGCAAGACTGGATGGCCGATCGAGTAATGAGAAATGGGGGCGATTTATCATCAGGGCGTTTTCAAATGTGGAGTGAATCATTTCAGAATGCGCTTCAGCATCCATTCTGGGGACAAGGAATTGGTTATGATTTTATGCCTATTTCAAGAAAAATTGGTTTTGAATATGGTATTGGTGAGCATAGTATAATCATTTATTTTTTGAATAGAGTAGGTATAGTACCCACGACAATATTGCTATATTTTTTGTATAAATTTTTTCGATTTTGCGTAAAATTATTTAAAAACGAAAGTGATATTAAATATAAAATAATGATTTTAACAGGTATTGGATATTTCACAGGTTATTTTGCCATTTGTACAGTTGAAAATTTTTGGAAATTATTTGAAAGTTAATTTTACTTTCCTAAGTCAATGGCTACTACCAGGGGATTAATAGTGTAATTTATAGTTGTATTCTTATAAATGATGTATAGATAAATTATGGCTTCAATAATTAAAATAAAAAAATATTTACCGGCTATTGGCTTATGCACAATAATTTTTCTCTGGCCTATACAAATACCGGTAGGACCGGCGGATGGTGTCCCTGTTTATATCATGATTCTTATAGTTTTATATTTATCAACCAAAATGAATACCAATATGCTTAATCGTTCGGTTCTTTTATTGTTCATGATTTTTTGTTACACTTTTTTTCAACTAATTCTACAAAATATTAATCTGGACTCTCATTTACTTACACTCGCAAGTATTTTTGTATTATCATTACTCATCCCCTTAATTTATGAATTACTTTTAAATTCTAAAAATCAATTGCATGTATATTTCGTTCGTTTCTTAAGATTTTTTCTTTCATTACAATTAATCTTTATGGTATTTCAATTATTGTGTATTCAAATTGGTTGGTTGTCAAATAGATATTTGCATTATATTCTACCAATATATCGCGTTTCCGGCTTTTTTAATGAACCCTCTCACCTTGCATTAAGCTTATCTCCTTTTTATTATTTAATTATTATTCACTATTCCAGTTTTATAAAGATGTTTAAAAAATATTCGGTAATCATCCTCGTTGCAATTTTATTGATATGTCCCTCTACTACATTGTTTGCTGTTATTCTTGCAAGTATTGGCATTAGGGCTTTATGCCACCTATCTCTAAACCCAAAAAAAATATTTAATTTTATTGTATCTACCATACTCGGTGTTTTTTTGTTTGTTTCTTTCATTAAGTTTTTTCCAAGCTTTAGTAGTAGGGTTATGTCCATTTTCGATTACTCAATGGGTATAGATATTGCGAAAATTGGTAATATTTCATCACTGGTGTACTTGAAGGGCTATCAAATGGCAACTTATGGTATTACCCGCTTCCCATTAGGGGTTGGTATAAATAATATGGTAATGTTGAATGATTATTCTTCCATATCACATTTAAGTGCTACGTTATATAGCTTAAATAAAGAGAATGGTTCATCAATGATATTCAAAATATCATCTGAATTTGGAATATTGGGTTTATTGTTTTATATCGGATCGTTAATTCTTTTACTACGATATGCTAAAAACAAGACTAATTTTATCGAACAGGCTTTTCTTTTTGCCTTTATTATTTCTGGTGTGAGGGGACCAACATATTTTGATGGTCCTTTGTTTATTGGTATATCAATTTATGTCATCTACTTACAAAATAAATGGAATGCTTTATTATATGCTGTAATAAAGCCAAAAAGTAATAAGAGATTAGTATTTTCTATCGATAATTAACTTGTCAAACCGAATTTCAATAGTAACTATTTCATTTAATCAAAATAGGTTCTTACGTACAGCAATAGAATCCATTTTAAATCAAAACTATGAAAATTTAGAATATATTGTTGTTGATCCAGGCAGTACGGATGGTAGCCAAAAAATTATTGAAGAATATCATGAAAAAATAAATCATATAATATTTGATCCGGATGAAGGACCGGCTGATGGGTTAAATAAAGGGTTTGCACTTGCAACTGGCGATATTTTCGGCTATTTAAACTCCGACGATATTTTATACCCGGGGACTTTAAATAAAGTTGATAAACTATTCTCTAATAAATCAAACTTAGACGTTGTGAGTGCACATGGCAAAATAATAAATGAAAAAAATGAAGTGTCAAAAAAAATATATTCTCACAAATTTGATCTTTGCCAGTATTTATATGAGAATTGTATATTAGTTCAACAATCAACCTTTTTTAAATCGAGTATATTTAAGTCCGTCAATGGTTTTAACGTAAAAAACAATATATCTTGGGACGGCGAATTAATGTTAGATTTTTGTGAAGCAAATGCCAAGTTTAAAATAGTTCAGGATTATTGGAGCGGTTTTAGAATTTATGACCAATCAATATCTGGCAGTGCTGAATATAAGAAAAAATTAAACGCTGATTATATTCGTTTAAGACGGAAATTTGGTTATCCTGAAATTGGTGGTATAAAAAAGAAAATAAAATGGCTTACCAATTGGTTAATGCAGCCCCGAACTCTATACAGAAGGATATTTGCTACAGTAACATCATGGGAATTTTAATTGAAAACGTTACACGTAATTAATAGCATAGATAAAACTTTAGGCGGGCAGGTATATGCGGCTTTAAATATTATAAGAATGGAAAACTTATTGGGAATTAAACCCACCGTTTTGACAAGTAATTCCAAAAATATTGATCCACTTTTTACTGAATATTCAACGATTGAACAATTTTCCTATTCTTTCCCAAATCGTTTATATAACACTAAAGGTGCAGTTGCCTTTTATAAAAAACATTTTAAGCAGTTTGATTTAATAGTGCTACACGGTGTTTGGAGCATGCTTCTTTACAAAATTACCCAAATTGGTTATAAAAATAATATCCCCATGATAATGTGGCCACATGGTTCGATAGATCCTTTTGATTTGCAAAAGAAAAAATATCTAAAAAGGATTATTGGTCCGATTTTTATCAAGAAATTATTAAATAAATTGGACGCTTTAATTTGTACATCAAAGTTAGAAGAAAAAATAATTATAAAATATGGTGCGACTGTTAATACCCTTAGTGTTCCGTTACCGGTATTTTTGGATAAACAACTAGGCACAAAAGAAAGGTTTAGGAAAAAATATAATTTATCAAAAAAAGACTTTGTTATATTATTTTTGTCTAGAATTGATTATAAAAAAGGCTTAAACCTGTTGCTGCCTGCCATTAAAAAAATTATCAAAACACAAGATAAAATCAAATTAATTATAGCAGGAACTGGTTCGGAATATTATGAAAAAATTTTTTCCCGCTGGATTAACGAAAATAAAATAATGGATTATATCAAATGTATTGGATTTATTTCAGATCAAGAGAAAGCGGATGCATTTGCTGGTAGCGATTGTTTTGCTTTGCCATCTTTGAATGAAAATTTTGGTATTGCTGTGGTTGAAGCATTAAATGCTGGTTTACCAGTAATGATTTCTAAAAACGTCTATATTTGGGAGGAAATTATCAATTATAATGGAGGCTGGGTATGTGAATACTCAACAAAGTCTGTTTCGGATACTATTGAAGAAATCTATAAGAATAAAAATGAATATAATAAAAAAAAGAACAGCGCAAAAAATGCCGGTGCACAATTTTTACCTAATAATTTAAAAGAAAATTATAAAATGTTATATCAAAAAATAATAACTGAAGAAGGATAAAATATTTAAGTGAGTATTCGGGTGTTAATTACGGGCGGTTCGGGTTTCATCGGCACAAACCTGATTAATTACTTATTGGAAAACTATCCCGAGTATAAGTTAAAAAATTTAGATATGAGTTTTCCAAGAGATGAATCCCAAAAAATGTTTTGGGATGAATGTGATTTAAAAAATAAATCTTTTCTTTTTCAAAATTTTGGTGAGTTTAAACCCGATTATGTCATTCACTTGGCAGCTAAAGCATCATTAAATGGTAATACGATTGATGATTTTCCCGATAATATTATTGGTACACAAAACATTGTTAACTGTATAAACCAATGTCAATCCGTAAAGAAATTTCTCCATACATCTACGCAATATGTATTTATGCCCGGTGAATTACCTACTTCTGAAACTGATTTTTCTCCATATACACCGTATGGCGCAAGTAAAGCGGAAAGTGAAAAAATTGTTCGAAATGCAAATTTAAAATGCAATTGGGTCATTTTAAGACCTACGAATATTTGGGGGCCATGGCATTCTTTTTTCCCTCATGAACTATGGCCACTTTTATCAAAAAGATTTTATATGCACCCTGGGTTTAAACCCATAAAAAAGCACTATGGTTACGTCGGCAATTCTATTAGACAAATTGATAAAATATTACACTTAAATGAAGAAAGTTTATTAAAGAAAGTTTATTATATAACAGATCCTCCAATCGATAACGCAGAGTGGATGAATTCTTTTTCAAAAGCACTATCTGGAAAAGAAATTAGAAAAATACCGAGGGGTATTTGGAAAATATTAGCTTTGAATGGCGATTTATTGAGGAAAGTGGGGGTTGATTTCCCAGTGGATTCTGAAAGATATTTTAGATTAACAGTTGATGAAAAAATTCCATTTCAACAAACAATTGATGTAACGGGTTTTCCATCAATAAGCTTGGATCAAGGAGTCTCCATTTGTTTAGAATGGTTAAATGAGTATCATCCAAGCCTTATAAGAATCTAGTTAAATTATTTATTCAAAAATTATTAAACTATTTATTTTATTAAGATCAGCGAATCTTTTAGCCAGACTGATGTATGGTGTAGCTGCAACAACTGAACATATTCCAGTTTTAAGGTCAATTAAAAAAGTAAAAACAATTATTGACATAGGTGCTAATAAAGGGCAATTTTCTCTCGTGGCAAGATATGTTTTTCAAAAAGCAAATATATTTAGTTTTGAGCCATTGAAAAAACCGGCAAAAAAGTATTATAAGCTTTTTAATTCAGATAAAAAAATCACCCTTTTTCAAAGTGCTATAGGGCCTAAAAGAGAGGCTGTTAAAATGCATGTTTCTAATCGAGATGATTCGTCTTCTTTACTTAACATAGGCAAAAACCAAACAACCATTTTCCCTGGCACTGGTGAATCTCATACAGAAGAAATAAAAGTAGCTCCTTTGAACAGTTTTTTATCAAAAGAGAATTTAATTTACCCGGTATTAGTCAAAATTGATGTGCAAGGATTTGAATTAGAAGTTTTAAAAGGGTCAGAAGATTTATTTGAGTTTATTGACTACATTTATGTAGAATGTTCATTTATTGAACTATATGAGGGTCAATCACTCGTAGATGAAGTAATTACTTTTCTAGAAAAATATAAATTCAAACTCAAAGGTGTCTATAATATATTTTATGATAAAAAAGGCGTTGCTATTCAAGCCGATTTTCTATTTAAAAGAACGAAATGAAATTTTATAACATTTTTGGTATTTCTTTTATTAGTGGCGGTTATCAAGAATCAAAGAAAAAACTAGACAGAGGAGCTTTAATGGTAGTTCCATCTGCTCCAGGCTTGGCAACAGTTGGTAAAAACTTGAGATATACTGAAGCAGTTCAAAATGCTGACATTGCAATTCCTGATAGTGGTTATATGGTTTTATTAATAAGGCTAATAAAAGGTATAAAAATAAATAAATTTTCCGGATATGATTTTTTAAAAAACTTCTTTAAAGAAAAATTTAATAAAAACGACCTGTTTTTGATTGATCCCAAGAATGAAGAATCCATTTTAAATAATTCTTATTTAAATGAAATAGGCATACCAATTGAAAAGTCATATCAATATGTTGCACCCAGGTATAGTGATTATGAAATAGCAGATAGAGTATTGTTATATAGATTAAATACATTAAGAGAAAAACCAAAATATATTATGATTAATTTGGGTAGCGGTGTTCAGGAGCCTTTAGGTTATTATCTTAAACAGAATTTGAATTTCAAACCGGGTATTATTTGTACGGGTGCGGCTATTTCTTTTTTTACAGGTAGTCAAGCAACTATTTCTCCATTAATTGATAAGTTGGGTTTGGGGTGGTTTTGGCGATGTATTAAAAACCCAACAGTATTTATTCCGAGATATTTAAAAGCATTTAGGTTATTCTTTCTGATATTAAAAACAGATGTCGAGGTCATTAAATGAAAAAAGTTCTTATTACTGGTGTAACCGGTCAAGATGGTTCCTACTTGGCAGAACTTCTTTTGGAAAAGGGCTACGAAGTCCACGGTATCATCCGCCGCAGCAGTTCATTCAACACGGGTCGCATTAACCATATTATCAATAATGAAAAATACAAAGAGCAGTTTTTCTTTCATCATGGTGATGTAACAGACGCCAGTAACCTAAACCGTCTGTTGGAAAAAATAGAGCCGGTTGAAATTTATAATCTTGCTGCCCAAAGCCATGTACAAGTTTCTTTTGAAATCCCTGATTACACTGCCCAAGTTGATGCCCTTGGAACTCTTCGTTTTCTTGAAGCCATTCGAGAGACCCACATAAACACTAAATTTTATCAAGCATCCACCAGTGAATTATTTGGAAAGGTACAGGAAATGCCCCAAAAGGAAACAACACCTTTTTATCCTAGATCTCCTTATGGTGTAGCAAAATTATATGGCTATTGGATCATAGTAAATTACCGCGAGGCATACGACTTATTTGCTTGCAACGGTATATTATTCAATCATGAATCTCCACGCCGTGGGGAAACATTTGTTACGCGTAAAATCACACGTGCCGCCGGTAGAATTAAAGAAGGAATTCAAGACACCCTTTTCCTCGGGAATTTGGAGGCCAAACGAGATTGGGGTTATGCTCCCGAATACTGTGAAGGAATGTGGCGTATGCTTCAGCAGGACAAACCGGAAGATTTTATTCTGGCCACCGGCGAAAACCACACTATCAGAGAGTTTGTAGAATTAGCATTCAAAGAATTGGATATTGAAATAGATTGGCAAGGTAACGGTATAAATGAAATTGGTCTAAATATAAAAACCGGTAAAAAACTGATCGGCATTGATGAAAAATACTATCGTCCTACAGAAGTTGATCAACTACTTGGTGATGCCTCCAAAGCAAAACAAAAACTCGACTGGGAAGCTAAAATGCCATTTGAAGAATTAGTAACAATCATGGTGCAATCCGATTGGGCAAAGGTAAAGAAAAGAGGGTATTAACCACCGAGTTCACCGAAAAAAAATAAATATAATGTTGAAAATCAAAACGAACAAAAAATGTCCAATACCTTTTTTGCTACTGGACAATTTGGTGTTCTCGGTGGTTATTCATATTGATGGCAAAATAACAAATGATTCATTATAAAGAATTGTCGGATAAAATTATTGGGATTGCAATTGATGTGCATAAAACGTTAGGTAATGGTTATCTTGAAAAAATATATGAAAATGCTATGATGCTGGATTTTTACAAAAGTAGAATACGAGCAGACCAACAAGTGCCACTTCCCGTGCACTACAAAAACAAAAATATAGGTGATTATTTTGCAGATATTGTGGTAGATAAAAAAATAATCCTTGAATTAAAAACGGTATCAAAGATTTTACCCATTCATGAAGCACAGCTATTGCATTATTTAAAGTCTTCTAGAATAAAAGTTGGTTATTTGTTGAACTTTGATGCAAAGTCTAAATTAGAATTCAAACGTATGGTTTATTAAAATTGGACAATAATCTAAATTTCAATGTTCTTGGTGCCCTCGGTGGTTAATCTTTTCCTACCTAGTTCTAACCTCGGTGCCCTCGGTGGTTAATCTTTAACTCCGCGTTTTCTATGGCAATAAATAAATCATCCAAGATCTACATCGCCGGCCATACCGGAATGGTTGGTTCTGCAATAGTTCGGAAATTAAAAAAAGATGGTTTTAGTAATCCTGTACTAAAAACCCATACAGAATTGGATTTGATCAATCAGAATGATGTATTTGAATTTTTTAAGAATGAAAAACCTGAATATGTGTTTTTAGCAGCCGGGAAAGTCGGGGGTATCCACGCCAACAATACTTACCGTGGGCAGTTTTTGTATGAAAATCTTATGATTCAGAGCAATGTTATTCATGCTGCCTATGAGAACAATGTCAAAAAATTATTATTTTTGGGTTCTGCCTGTATTTATCCCCGGAATGCTGTTCAACCCATCCGAGAAGAGTATTTATTGACAGATATTCTTGAGCCAACCAATGAGCCATATGCCATTGCCAAAATTGCAGGAATAAAGCTATGCCAGAGCTATCATCATCAATATGGCTGTAATTTTATTTCGATAATGCCAAATAATCTATATGGTCCAAATGATAATTTTGATTTAGAAACATCTCATGTTTTGCCAGCCTTGGTTCGCAAATTTCATGAAGCAAAGAAAAATAAAGCTGATTGTGTTGAAATATGGGGAAGCGGCAGCCCAAAGAGAGAATTTATGCACGTTGACGATATGGCAAGTGCCTGCGTTTTTCTTATGAATAATTTAGAAGCTGGGGATCTGTATGGAAGAGGTATTTCTCATTTGAATGCAGGAACCGGTCAGGAGGTGACCATCAAGGAACTGGCTTTAATTATTAAAGGAATTGTCGGTTATGGAGGTGAATTAGTGTTCAATGACGATTATCCGGATGGAATGCCCAGGAAGCTGCTGGATGTTTCAAGGTTAAATAAAATGGGCTGGAAGTCAAAAATTAAGCTAGATGAAGGGTTACAATCCGCATACGATTGGTATGTCAATAATGTAGCATAAGAACAGATTCGTAGCGCCATTTATTAAAAAGCAAGACCATGTGTTTTGTTTTTTCTGTTTTTATTACGGTATGATTATCTTAGGTCATTGATTTGCGGGTACTTTGTGCTTTCCAGTTCCACATGAATAAGGGGAATGCTGGCATTCAATTTCTGTCTTGGGCAGACTCTCTCTTAGTATGACATCTCATAGTCACTTTTTCCTCCAATAGTGGGGGAAATGCCTAACAGGCAAAGGGGGATTAAATATATTTGAAAGATTGCTATTCGATACCCACACACTCAATACAGTCATTCCGATCTCGCAAACTACGGAAGAGGAATCGTCTATTGCTTAGCTAGGGGATTACTTCGTCGTACCTCCTCGTAATGACACCTCGTTTTTCTTTTTTATCTTCTGCGCTCTAGATTATACCCTCTATCAAAAAATTCATGGTTCGTCAAGCTTACCATGACAAGTATGCCACGACCATCCTTGATAGCGGGTTAAGCAATCTATCACCCCAGCTTTTTCCTCGCCTTGGGAAAATCCGGGATCCAGAGGAAGAATTCCCCGGAGGAAAAGACGATTTTTCTGTTTGACCCTTTGGAATCGAAGCTTTAGTATAAATTAGTACTCCGGGGAGTTTAAAATCGTCCCGTTGGATAAATCTTCCTCCACGGATTGTTCCGTAGCGAAAGGTTCTTTTGATACTTTTCTTACGTTAAGAAAAGTATATAACCCTAATGATCAAAAAATATAAACATGTTTTCATTTGGATACATGGGTCAGACGTAGTGGGAACGACGAAGCTGTCCCTTTAACCCCAAAAAGCACCACGACCATCTTTGGTCGTTGATAATGATCATTTTAACGCGTCTGCAGCCTTGGCGTAGCAAAAGGCGTAGCCAGTTCTGCGTTTTCTTATGTAATACCCCGGTGGAAAGAATGTTGATCTTATTCAGGCACATTTAGGGATCTTTTCTCTGTTTTCACATCCAATCTACAATCTCTCTTATCACCTGTGTAAAAGTTCTCACTCTTTTTGAAAAGGGTTTCAGCTCTGTTGAAAAGGATCCTAAGCGTACCATCGGTGTTTATTACTAGTGCGGGAACATGCGGGCAAGATTTGCCGGTGCAGTAAACCGGCCTGTTAGCTCCGGCAAAAGATTTGGGAATTGACTCAGATTGTCCGTAATCTTTCACGTCGGGCTTAAAAGCCTGTAAAACAGAAAAGCCTTCCCGAAAAATCGGAAAGGCTTTTCTTTCCATTAAAAAACGGATCTTAGATTAGCGTTATTCGCCAGTCTCGGATCCGTTTCTATTTACACGTGAAGGCAATGTGTCCATCCCGAACTCCACGATTCTTGCATCGCGTTTTCCGAAATGAGCATAAACTGCATCACGCATACGCCGAGCAACAT